>TBL_comb47_HYPODRAFT_10002726_pt1 | contig 21551 bp, 6 predicted proteins | sample TroBogypolimnion_40_FD_10682 | JGI IMG/M metagenome (IMG submission 10682) | reverse complement strand
CCACTTCCTTTGCTGTGACCTCTAACACCAGTTGGACGGCTGCAAGTGACCAACTCTGGTGTTCGGCTTCTACTTCCGGATTCGGACCCGGGACCATCATTGCCAATTATTCTGAAAACACCAGCTCTTCCCCAAGGGTGGCCAACATCACTGTTACTGTCTCAGGCTTGGCTCCTGTTGTAGTTACCGTCACCCAGGCAGGGGCCTCAATCAAAACGCTGAATCTCTCTTCCGTTTTGCTTGAAGGATTCTACACCGGGTTAAGTACGATGATGCAGGCGCAGCAATTGTTTCCTGGTGACATCTGGGGACCTTATTGGACCGATGGCTCTGCTGATCATATCACGGTTGAACTTCATGCCGCCACTAATTATTCTACAGTAATTTATGCTTCAACAGATGTTCCATTGAGTATAACCGGTACAGCAACACTTACAATACCTGCTATGTATAATGGTTCATACTATCTGACAATCAAACAGCGCAACCATCTCGAAACTGTTTCCGCCCTGCCTATAAGCTTTGCAGGTTCCACGATTAACTATGCATTTGATGCCTTCAGCCAGGCATACGACGGGAATATGACGCAAGTGCTGGAAGCTGATGGTGAAACAGTGTCACCACCGTTGATTTTCGGCGGAGATGTTAACCAGGATGGGCAGATAGAGTCAGATGACATCAATGCAGTTGGAAACGATGCAGCTGATTATGTTATGGGCTATGGACCAACAGATATTGTTCCTGACGGACAGGTCGAATCGGCGGATATCAATGTTGTCGGAAACAATGCGGCACTATATGTTTTCGCACACCTTCCAATGTAATTTTTTGCATTCACCTTACCTTACAATCCTGAAAGAAGAGACCGTCCACATGGATGGTCTCTTCTTTATAATATCATCTCTTTTTTAATCCTTTTTCCCTTCCCTGAATGAGTATAGGAACCCTATACGCAACCTATACGCAACCTATACCGTTTTTTGTATCACACACCAGGTGCAACCCTGTTATATATCTGCATTGCTTTTTTCAATATAATTGAAGTTTTTTTCATTGATTCCCAACAATTTACTCGTCAATCTCAAAAAAAAATCTTATCTTTGTTATCCGTATAGTTACATCATTCAGATTATCAAATTTCACCGTTCCTAACTCATTATTTCCAATCATCTGCATTATTATGCAATTATTTCCTCACACCATGAAGACAAGAATCCTCCTTCTGACTGCCGTCTTTTTTCTCGGCACGTTTGTAATGAACGCGCAGGATCGCCCTGTGCACCCTTCCAGCGTTGTGACCGGCACTTTTCTCGGGATCAGCAAGCCGCTGAGGGATCTCCCAAAAATTACTCAGCAAGAACTGGACAGGCTTGCAGAGAGAGCAAAAACAAAACAACTGAACGAAAGCCTGAAACTCCGCAATTTTCCTTTCGCTGCCACAGCCCAGCCTAAAGGGCCGGATCCTGTATGGCAGAAAACCATGGGAGAATCCGCTGGAACCAGAGCACCTATTGCAAACTTCACCGGTCAGGATTCTCCTTATTACCCACCCGATTGCAATGGAGCTGTCGGACCGTCTCATTACATGCAGACCATCAATTGTGTCTATTCCATTTACAACAAATCAGGAACTCTTGTTGCCGGCCCGACAGCCATGAATACACTGTTTGGCAGCGTTCCAGGTGCAACCTATAACGACGGAGACCCCGTTGTCCTTTATGATGAACAAGCCGGTCGCTGGTTAGCAACAGAGTTCTCAATCAGCGGATCAACCAACTATGTATTGATGGCAGTTTCGACAACCAGTGATCCAACCGGAACCTGGTATCAGTATTCATTTGTCGTTGCTACAATGCCTGACTATCCAAAGTTCGGCGTATGGCGGGACGGATATTACATGGGAGACAACAACCCCTCAGGCAAAGACATCTATGTATTTCAGCGCTCACAAATGCTCATCGGCGGTACGGCACTCAGTGTCGGATTCGATAATCCCTACAGGCCTACTTCTGTAGATGGATTTATGATGGTGCCTCCCGTAGACAATGATGGTGCATTTGCACCGGCCGGATCTCCGGGAACATTCATCGCTTTTAATGATGACGCTGTCGGCGGAGGAGCTGACCAGCTCTGGATCTATGAACTTACCGTCGATTGGACCAATACTACGAATTCAACATTCAGCAGGGTTCAGCAGCTTGCAGTTGCTGCTTTTAGTTCAAATTTCGGGAGCGACCAGAATAACATCTTTCAATCCGGCACTTCTCAAAGATTAGACGCCATTCCGCAGGTAATCATGAATGTACCTCAATACCGTAATTTTGGCACGTACCAGACCATTGTTTGTTGCCATACCGTCAATGTTGACGGCAACCTAACTACTGATCATGCAGGAATCCGATGGTATGAATTGCGCAGGGCATCCGGTGTTACTAATGCAGGCTGGTCTGTCAGGCAACAGGGCACTTATGCCCCGGACGCCAATTCCAGGTGGATGGGAAGCATCATGCTTAACGGAAGCGGGAAAATCGCACTGGGTTATTCCGTTGCCAGTTCAACACTGTACCCGGGAATCCGCTATTGTGGACAATCTACAAGTGCCTATAACACCGGAGCAGGAGTGCTTGACTTACCGGAAGAAATTATTCAGACCGGAGCATACTCCCAGACAGGATATAACAGGTGGGGCGATTATTCAAATATGTCAGTTGATCCCTCCGATGACAATACCTTCTGGTTTGCTTCCGAATACATCGGCAGTGGTGGTGCAAGAAAAACAAAAATTGCATCCTTTAAATACGGAAATAGTCCTGCCATTATAACCCTGGCTGCAACTTCTGTAACCCCAACTACTGCGACAATCAACGGAAGTGTCAATCCAAATGGCCTTGCCACAACATATTATTTCGATTGGGGAACATCTGTAAGTTACGGAAACCAGACAACCGTGACATCTGCAGGTTCCGGATCATCCATAGTAGCTGTCAGTGCCAACCTGACCGGCCTGACTTCCGGTGTGACGTATCACTTCAGGATAGTAGCCACGAACAGCGATGGAACAGGAACAGGTACTGATATGTCATTTACCCCGGCACTCGCCGTTGTCACAACCACGGCTCCAAGCGCTATCACTGGCTCAACAGCTACCACGGGAGGAAATGTAACATCCGATGGCGGACTGAGTGTCACGGCATGCGGAATATGCTGGTCTACAAGTGCACTCCCAACTATTTCCGGGAATCATACAACAGATGGTTCAGGTATTGGTACATTCACGACACATCTTACAGGCCTTTCCGGAAGCACCACATATCATATCCGGGCATATGCAACAAATGCCGGTGGAACATATTACGGAGATGATCTTACGTTTTCTACCGCGTGCGGTTCTATCAGTACATTCCCCTGGACTGAAGGATTTGAAAATGGCGGATTAATCCCTAACTGCTGGACACAGGAACAAGTCAACAGTTCCGGACTCTATTACACATTTATCACTGGTAATGGCGGCAGTAACCCGGCATCAGCACACGGGGGCACGTATAATGCATGCTTATCTGATGCGTCAACAGCAGATAACATCACAAAACTGATAACACCTTCAATTAACCTGGCATTCCTTAGTAGCCCGCAACTTAAGTTCTACCATACCCAGGCCGCTTCGTCCGGTCATCAGGACAAATTAACCATATATTACAGAACTTCTGCTGCCGGAACCTGGACTGTTCTTAATACATATACATCAAGCATCACGGCCTGGACACTGGAAACCATCAGCCTGCCTGGTGGAACAAGCGACTACTATATTGCATTTGAAGGAGATGCAAAATACGGATATGGCGTTTGTATTGATGATGTTTCAATCACGGGGACTGTTATTCCTTCCCTTACGGTAACGCCAACTGATCAGCCCGTTTCAGCAGCATCCGGAACAGCTTCATTCAGTGTGACGACACCTTCCGCATGGACAGCTACCAGTAACCAGTCATGGTGTACAATATCCTCATCAGGGACTGGCAGCGGAACGCTTATCGCTGCCTATCAACAAAACACAACCCTGGTCCAGAGGGTAGCCAGCATTACCGTGACAGTTAGCGGCGTAACACCAGTGGTGGTGACCGTTACCCAGGCCGCCCCTACTCTTTCCGTCACACCTTCCAGTCAGGCTGTGACCGCCGCGTCAGGAACAACGCCATTCACAGTGGCTTCAAATTCGGCCTGGACAGCGACAAGCAACCAGTCATGGTGTACTGTAACACCCTCGGGAACCGGAAGCGGAACAGTCACGGCGACTTACTTACTAAACAGTACTGCGTCATCACGTGTAGCAAATGTCACTGTGACAGTTACAGGACTAACACCAACCGTAGTTACGGTTTCACAGGCTGCACCTACCCTTTCGGTTACACCTTCGAATCAACCGGTTACGGCTGCTTCAGGCACAACTCCTTTCACCGTGACATCCAAACACTGACTGGACGGTTTCAAGCGATCAATCCTGGTGTACAGTTACTGCTTCGGGATCGGGCAGCGGGACTGTCACTGCTACATATACTGCAAATACAGTGCAAACACCGCGTGTTGCCAATATCACACTTACAGTTGCCGGGCTTACACCTGTAGTTGTCACCGTTTCTCAGGCAGCAGCTGATCCACCTGATATTATTTATTCAATTGCCAATGATGTTCAGACTTCCGACAGAACACTCGAGTTTGATCTTTATCTTCTCAACAACAAACCCGCTGTTACGCTTGAACTATCTATGATTCAAACAGGAATACTAGTAAACTCGGGAATCATCAATGGAGGAACCATCACATCCTCAATAATTGCAGGAACGTCACAACTGGTATCGGCGGAACAGCCTCTTTCAACGAACTGGTCAACAGGCAGTCCCCAAGGGTGCATCAATATGTCTGCCAGGTCTCTTCCTGGGTGTGGTAACGGAACCATTATCAGCACATCCGGTTTGGGCACCAGGATCTGCCGGTTAAAAATCACCAATTCCGTACCTTTTACTGCCAGTTCACGCGCCAACCTGAACTTCAATTTTGTCGGTCCTCCATTCCTTATCACTAAGGTTTATCAATACAGCGGAACTCCTTGTGCAAGCCATTTGATGACAACCAATTCGACGAATTGTTACAGCATTGCTTCAAACCCATTGCTCAACGGGCCAGCTTCACTTTCTGTCACTCCTTCTAACCAGGGGGTTACAGCAAGTGCAGGATCCGCTTCTTTTGCAGTGACCTCAACCGCCAGCTGGATTGCTGCAAGTGACCAACTCTGGTGTTCGGCTTCTGCTTCCGGATTCGGGTCCGGGACCATCATTGCCAATTATTCTGAAAACACCAGCTCTTCCCCAAGGGTGGCCAACATCACTGTTACTGTTTCAGGTTTGACGCCTGTTGTAGTTACCGTCACCCAGGCAGGTGCCTCAACAAAAACCCTAAACCTTTCTTCTGTGTTTCTCGAAGGATTCTACACCGGGTTAAGCACGATGATGCAGGCGCAGCAGTTGTTTTCGGGTGGCGTTTGGGGCCCCTATTGGACCGATGGATCCGCTGATCATATCGATATAGAACTGCATCTTTCAACGACACATTATGATGCAGTCTGTGATTGCCAGGTCTCCGATTACCCTACAATTGCCTACTCCGCGACCAGCATTCCGCTGAGTACAACCGGAACTGCTTCCGCAACAATCCCTGGCGACAAGAACGGATCCTACTATATCACCATCAGGCACCGCAACAGCATTGAAACGACTTCCGCTTTACCCGTCAGCTTCTCCGGGGCCACCATCAGTTATGCCTTTGATGCTGCATCAAAGGCCTACGGCAACAACATGACATTCATGCTCGAAGCCGATGGAATCACACTTTCTCCCCCGCTTATCTTTGGCGGAGACGTGAACCAGGACGGACAAGTAGAGTCAGATGATATAAACGCAGTTGGAAATGATGCCGCTGCTTATGTTTTGGGCTACGGACCAACAGATATTGTTCCTGACGCACAGGTCGAATCTGCTGATATCAATATCGTAGGAAACAATGCTGCTGTTTATGTTTTTGCACATATCCCCCAATAATAGCTGAAACATATCACACTATCACAGAGTATTATCCTGTAACAGGTTCAGCAGGAAACAAACAAAAACAGGCGAGGGTATCCTTTTGGGATACCCTCGCCTGTTTAATACCCCCGCCATCGGGCAAATCAAATTTATTGCATATCCCAATTCACAATCCCCATTATTACTAGCCCCAGAATGGCGCTTCGACACCAGCGATGCCTCATATGGACAATCTTCTGCAGGAGATATAACCCCATCCGAACCGAGTTTAAGAATGTACTGAAGAGGTGCACCGAACTTTCAGGCTATTGGGCCCGGATTGTCCGGTTAAGAAATTCGAAAAGTTGTAATCCGGTAATTTTTCAATTCATAAACTGGGATATCCGGGAAAGAGCTTAAACCGGTCGTCCTGTCCTGTTTCCTGCCTATTAAGGAACCTGACCGGTTGGATTGGATTAATTGAGCTTGATTTCACGACATGTGTTGTCGTTATGGCAGGTCTTTTTAAAACTGCACCCGGACTTATAAGGAAAGCAGCTCTTCCCCGGAACTTCCAGCATCTTTTAATAACTTTAGTGTATAAACGTATGCAACATCAATTTAAGCTGATTACCTGGTCCCCTAAACTCTTTGGAGCCACATCCAGGCTTTTCTTATAAAACCTGATCATGTAATTCCCGGACTGTGTATCATCGAAAGTTAAATCAAAACTATAGTCAAAACATAGCTCCATCACCATAAGACTGGATTTCCATGTGTTCTTTGAGTTTTTCCAAAGCATATTGTCAGGATTAAGCGTTATATTTAATTTAAGCAAGGATTTTATGAAATAACAGGCACATCATCGTTGATCAATTTTGTACTCTAAGGAAATATGCTGTTATTACTGTGCGATAACAAAGTATAAAAGTAATACAATATTCTCAAACTGATACCCTAATCGCCTATAAATCACCAATATAAATATCAACATCCCGCACAGTTGTGCGAATCTGCTGTTGGCTCTGCCGCAATCCAAACCGTGCTTTTGTTTGTAAATCAATCGTATGGCACTAATTTTCCCAGCTAAAAATGCGGCTGAAATGATCAATTGGACTTATTAATCATGGTTTCATTCGGAAATTTTGATCATTTGTTTGACTTTCTTACTTTTTTATCCTATATTCGCAACATAGTTACAGAATCTAAAAATTTCCTCATCAAGGCAATTCCTCATTGCTGAATACGCAGAAATGAGGAATTGTTATCAATTTGAGTTTTATTGATTCGATTCATTAACATCTGATCCATTGGAAAATCGTACCAGTATTAGATTTGATATACCTGCTCCATTCGCTCAACAAGCGCAATGTGATCAATCTTCATATCAGGTAAATCGCTGGAAGAACAATCTTCCAGCCATCTTTAATATAATGACCAGCGTTCACAATAAGAATCTTATATCCCGGAAAACCCTTGTCGGGATCATTGATGAAGTCTTTTTCAGGTAAACGCTATTTCTGAATCCAGTACCATATTTGATCTTCCAGTAAGTAATCTTATTTTTCCCATCCACTGATGATGAAGACAATTGTTTTCTACCCTTTTGTCGTCAGTTTTATCTTTGAATTGAATCAAAAGAGCGAATAAGATTTATCCTGATTTTTGCTGTATCTTTGCTGTGTATCAAAGCCTCACACTACAATCTGCTCTATGAAAATGAAAACGCTCTTTACGTCACTTCTTGCCATCTGCAGTGTAATATTCCTGGTAAGTTTCATGAATCCGGTTCCGGCTATTTCCCATCCGGGATTTAAGCTGAATGCAGAAGAAGATTCTACAGAAAGGGACAAGAACACAGATTGCGGAGGTGTTGAAAGATGGGCCGTCAAAGTGTTTACAGATGCTTTGGCAAATACCATTAACTGGACCCCAAAGAGCACATCAGTAGCTCATCTGGTGGCAATTAACACACCCACGCCTAGTGCCAGTATGCCAAGATACCAGCAGGTGGAAGATTCAACCTATATTTTTTCCTGCCTGATCACGATCAAGAAAGATGAAGCAGACAGCGATTTTCACCTGATACTCAGTGATGGTACACATACACTTGTTGGGGAAGTTCCTGATCCGACCTGTACATCGGTTGCTGCTTCTCCCAAAATAGCGCAATTTATTGCAGCCAGGAACTGGGTTGTTCAGAACATTGGTTACGGGAATAAAAACGTGAATCTTCCTCCCGTAACAGTTACCGGCGTTGCTTTTATTGATCCTCCTCATGGACAAACCGGTGCTGCACCAAATAATATTGAGATACACTCCATCATCGATCTTCATTTTACCCCGACGGGTATAGCTCCTACTGTAACCACACAGGCAGCCACGGCGGTGACAACCACGACTGCATTGCTGAACGGTTCTGTTAATCCCAACAGTCTTGAAACTACTTACCATTTTGAGTGGGGACTAACAACCAGTTATGGTAATTCAACCACTGCCACTTCCGCCGGATCGGGTGCTTCAGCCATCAACGTATCAGGTGGAATTTCCGGGTTAATGTCTGGGACAACCTATCATTACAGGCTTGTTGCGGTCAACAGTGCCGGCACGACCTATGGAACGGATCTTTCATTAACAACCTTAACTCCGACATTATCGGTCACACCATCCAATCAACCGGTCACATCGGTTCCCGGCACAACTTCTTTTTCAGTTACTTCGAATTCTGCGTGGACAGCCGTAAGCAATCAATCCTGGTGCACTGTTACGGCGTCAGGCTCCGGGAATGGAAACATAACTGCAAACTATCTTGTCAATTCAACGGTTAACCAGCGTGTGGCAAATATCACTGTAATTGTTTCCGGTCTGTCACCAGTTGTGGTAACGGTTACGCAAGCCGGAGCAGCGCCATCTCTTATTGTTACCCCATCTGATCAGCCGGTAGCGGCATCAGCAGGAAACACAACGTTTAATGTAACCTCCAACACGAACTGGACGGCAGTGAGCAATCAAACGTGGTGTACTGTTACTTCATCCGGATCAGGAAACGGAACAATAACAGCTGCTTCCCTGCAAAACATTTCAGTTCTGTCGCGTGTTGCAACTATCACCGTCACGGTTACGGGATTATCGCCGGTAGTAGCTACGGTCACCCAGGCGGGAGCTCCTCCTGTGCTTTCAGTCACTCCTTCCAACCAGGCTGTAACGTATTATCCAGGGACAACCTCTTATACAGTAACATCAAACACGACCTGGACCGTTTCATGTGACCAGTCCTGGTGTACGCCTACCTTGTCAGGTTCAGGCAACGGCGTCATCACGGCAAGCTATCTTCAGAACAGTACGTTTATTGCCCGGATTGCACATTTGACTGTTACAGTAACCGGGCTGACACCTATAACAGTTTCGGTATCACAGGCAGAGTTTCCATTGCCCCCTGAACCAACCAACTTCCCTACCAATTTTTCAGGATGCAATATTCTTGTTCATTGGATTGATGCGACCGGTGGGGTATTGCCGACAGGTTATCTCATTCGCATGAGCAGAGCCGGGTTCAGCAGCATTGTGGTACCCGTTAACGGATCCCCTGTTCCGGATAGCCAGTCTGATAAAAATGTAGCAGCCGGGGTTCAGGAAGCATGGTTTAAGAACCTTTTACCGAACACAACATACTATTTTAAGATCTTTGGTTACACGGGTTCCGGCAATACAATCTATTATAAAACTGATGGGCAGGTACCGGATGTCCAGGAGACCACACTTTCCTGCGGTAACTGAGGATTCACGAATCCGGATAACAGAGATGATTGAATATCCGGGATTTTGATTAAAGAATATCGATTAACGCTAGCCTCACACGCAGGATTTTTGATTTCAGAAATTTCCCAAATCAAAAGCGAATTACCGGAAGGTAAAAATGGCATTATATCCCTAATGGCTCCAATCTTTCGTGAAGCTGCAAGTTCTGTTTTTCTAAATTTGCAGATAAATTACATGTTGCTGTAATCAGGATCATGAAAGTATGAATTACAAAACTTTTTTGTCGGAAGGAAGTTTATAAGTAGTTTTGATCTTTCTAAACAAATTTTAATTCTGATACCATGAAAAAAATAATCGCAATTGTTGTTTTTCTTATCGTTGTTTTTTCTTTTCCTGGGATGACTCAGGAAATGAACGTCGATACACTTTTATCCCGGTACTATAAAGCAGTCGGAATGTCTACAATAAAAGACTGGAAAACCTTGATTATAAAGGGAAAGACCACTTCACAGGGAATGGAACTTCCGGTCACTATTTATATGAAACGGCCAGAGAAAATAAGAGTTGAAGTAGAAATCCAGGGAAATAAAATGCTGCAGGTTTTAGACGGGCAGTCCGGATGGAGTGTTATTCCCTGGTCCGGCACTATGGATCCGCAGGACATGACACCGGACGAGTTAAAAGGAATGAAACAGCAGGCTGATTTTGAGGGTTCCCTTTGCAACTGGAAAGAGAAAGGACATAAACTTGAATTCATCGGGAAGGAAGACATGGACGGAACGCAAGTATATAAACTGAAAGCCATTCTTGCCAATGAAAATGTTGAAACCTATTATTTTGATGCGGAGAGTTTTGTTCCCATTAAAGTTTCGAGTGTTATGAAAATACAGGGAAATGAAACTGAAAGCGAAAGTTTGCCGAGCAATTATAAAATGGTGGAAGGAGCAATGATGGCATTTGCCATCGAAAACAAGTACAAAGGTCAGACTGTTTCAAATCTTGTGATTGAAGCCTATGAGGTTAATAAAGTTGTAGACGATAATCTCTTCATCAAGCCTGCAAAAAAATAAGTATTATGACTGTTCATATTAATCTGATCAAGCAAAAGAGTTTCTTTTTCTTCCTGTTGCTCCCCTTCATTCTTAGTTCAGGATCTTGTTTTGCGCAGGGATCGGTAAGAATTGATGAGAATACGTTTGGTGATATTACAGCCCGGCAACTCGGGCCTGCGGCCATGAGCGGGCGTATTTCCGCGATAGATGCAGTTGATAAAAATCCGGGGATAGTGTACGTGGGTGCTGCCAGTGGCGGTTTGTGGAAGTCGAAAAACTGGGGGACAACCTTCAAACCCGTTTTTGACAAATACAATCTTTCGATCGGAGCAATCACCATTGATCAGAATCATCCGGATACGATCTGGGTGGGAACCGGTGAGGTATGGGTGCGGAATTCCACATCTGCCGGAGATGGAATCTACAGGACAACAAATGGCGGCGAAACCTGGAAAAAGATGGGGCTGGAAAAATCGGAACGCATTGCAAAAATTATTATCCATCCTAAAAACCCGGATTTGATTTATGTTGCCGTTCCGGGTAATCTTTGGAACTCCAGTTCCGACCGGGGATTGTATAAGACATCCGACGGAGGGAAAACCTGGGATAAGATCCTTTACCTGGATGAAAACACGGGTTGTTCGGATGTGGCTATGGATGTTCAGAATCCGGATATTCTTTACGCGGGGATGTGGGAATTCAGGCGTACACCATGGTCATTCAGTTCTGGAGGAAAAAACAGCGGTTTGTACCGTTCATCCGACGGAGGTAAAACCTGGTCAAAAATCACAAAAGACCTCCCGGAAGGAATGCTGGGACGGGTAGCACTTTCTGTTTCTCCGGTGAAATCAAACGTTGTTTATTCGCTCATCGAATCAAAAAACACCGCATTGTACCGTTCCGGAGATAAAGGAATTACATGGAACAAAATATCCGAATCCCAGGCAGTCGGCGATCGTCCGTTCTATTTCTCAAACCTGATCACTGATCCCGTTGATACGAACATTCTTTATAAGCCGGGTTTTTCATTGTATAAAAGTACGGATGGCGGAAAAACATTTGGTTCAGCAGCTGTGGAAGGAGGGAATTATCACAGTGATTGTCATGTTCTTTATGTCAGTAAAAAAGACAACAATTTCATTTATCTTGGAACCGATGGTGGTGTTTATTTGTCGCTGGATAAAGGAAATACCTGGAAGTTTCTTCGAAACCTCCCGGTTTCACAATTCTATCATGTAAGCACGGATATGGCTGACCCCTTTAATGTATACGGGGGATTGCAGGACAATGGATCATGGTACGCACCCTCGCGGGCAGCGGGTGGAATCTCTAATTCCGATTGGAAGAGTGTAGGGTATGGAGATGGTTTCTATGTTTATTGTGACAAACTTGATTCAAACATTCTTTACTGGCAGTTCCAGGGAGGAAAAATTGCCAGGTATTACAAGAAAACAGGAGAATATAAATCACTGATGCCCTATAAGGACGATGGTTCGCAGGATCTTCGCTTTAACTGGAATACACCTTTGGTTTTCAGCCCTGCCGGCAACTATTTTTATACTGCATCACAATACCTTTATAAATCGTACAACCGTGGTGACTCGTGGCGCCGGATCTCCCCGGATTTATCCACGAATGACGCGAAAAAGCTGAAGCAGGAGACTTCCGGCGGACTGACGGCCGACAATTCATCAGCAGAGAATCATTGCACGATCTATACTGTCAATGAATCGCCACTGGACAGCCTGATCATCTGGGCAGGTACGGATGACGGGAATCTACAGGTAACTGCAGATGGCGGAAAAACGTGGACCAATGTCGTTCATAATATTCCCGGTCTTCCGCAATCGACGTGGTGTTCTTATGTTGAACCGGGAAGATTTGACAGGAATACGGTTTATGTTACTTTCGACGGGCACAGGCTGGGTGATAAAACGCCCTATATTTTTACCAGTGACGACCTTGGCAAAACATGGAAAGCATTAGCCGACACATCAATCAAATCCTGGTGCCATGTCATAAAAGAAGACCCGGTAAATCCTGCTTTGCTATTTCTTGGTACAGAAACCGGGTTGTACATTTCACTTAACGGCGGAAAAGAGTGGGCGCATTTTAGTGGCAATCTGCCGCATGTACCTATCATGGATATGACGATTCATCCGCGTGATCATTCACTGGTTATTGCCACTCACGGCCGGGGCATTATGCTGATTGATGACCTAACACCGTTGCGAAAGGTATCGGATGAAGTACTGAATGCTGATTTGAAGTTCCTGGACACGAAAGAGTATATCATCCGGGACGAAATAGCCGGGCAGGGTTGGAACGGAGATGACGAATACTCCGGTGAGATGACCAGGGAGGCCGCGCAGATCGTTTACTTCCAGAAAAAGAGGCATGTTTTTGGAGAGATGTATATAGAGATTTTTGATAAAGACAATAAAATGATCCAGCGACTTCCTGCGGGAACACGCAAGGGGATCAATGTTGTCTACTGGACCATCCGGATGAAACCCCCGAGAGTTCCGGCATCTCCTCAAATGGAAGGATTCTCCATGATTGGACCAAATTATCCGGCAGGAGAATACACTGTCAAACTGCATAAGGGAACACAGGCATTTGATACGAAGATCAGGCTGGCTTTCAATCCTGCCTCCAGTCATTCAGTTGCAGACCAGGAAGCCCGGCAGAATGCGCTGATGAAGGCTTACAAGATGATGGAAACACTTGCATGGCTCGATCGCGTGACAATATCTGTCAGGGATACCGCAAAGCAACGATCCGGTGGCGCTTCGAAATCAATGATCAGAAAACTCCATGAAGTTGAAACCCTTATGGACAGCCTCCATCAGAAGATGGTTGTGGTGAAAGAAGGAAAGGTTGTGGGGGATGAACGGTTACGGGAAAAGATCGGTTTTATTTACGGTTCCGTCATGAGTTACAAAGGCAAACCAACAGATTCGCAACTAAGCGGACTGATTTCACTGGCAAAGGAAGTTGACAAAATCAATTCTGAAATTTCTGCTTTTAAGGAAAAAGAACTTCCGGAACTCAACAGTACTTTATTGAAGATTGGAAAGAAAGAAATCACAATGATAAGCGAGGAAGATTATTTGAAAGAGAAGGAAGGGAAGTAATGGTTGGAGAACCAGAAAAAAAGGTTACCATTTTCCACGAGGGATTCCCTCCTGAGAGAAACCCGAAGCAATTCAACGAGAAATAAAAAACCCCAAGATGGGTGCTCCAAACCTGGGGCTTCATAAATAAACAGAACAAGTTTATGAAAAAATTCAGAGAATTCTAATTTGGAGTGTGTGCGAAAACGTATAGAGCAGCATTATTTCCGACGATATTGATATCGTCTGATTCGACCATTGCATCAGGAACAATATCTGTCGGTAAGTAACCCATAAGATAATCAGCGGCATCATTTCCAACTGCATTTATGTCATCTGACTCTATCTGTCCATCCTGGTTAACATCACCACCGAAGAACAATGGTGGAGATACAGTTTCACCATCATCCTCGATAACTGTCGTCATATTGCCATCAAATGCCTTGCTCAAATCATCGAAAGCATAAGTTATGGTAGTTCCTGAGAAGTCAACCGGAAGCGCGGTAACAGTTGCAAGGTGGTTTCGCTGCCTGATTGTGATGTAGTAGGATGTATCATATTTCGCAGGGATCGCGGCAGTAGCATTACCCAGGGTATCCAGAGGGATTCCGAAGGCTGAGTAAACCAGCGAATCATACCTGATCACATTGCAACCAAGGCCACAGGCATCATACTGAACTCTTGCACAGTGCAATTCAATAGAGATCGTATCCGCTATGTTGGTAGTGGCACCCCACTTGGGACCTGCATAAATCAGGTTGCCATATGCATCGAACTGCATGTCCTTCGCCTGGAACATAACTCCCCACCCCTTGTACATTCCTTCCATCAAAACGGAAGAGAGGCTGAGGGTTTTGTTTGCTAAGGATGGAGCATCGATCGTAACGTCATCCAGATAGATATCGCCGCCATATTCAGACTTTGCGCTGAAAATGAAATACTGGATGGCTGGTCCAGTCGAAGGAAGTGTAAATGTGTACTGGTGCCAGCCGAATTCGGTTTCAACAGGGGCAAAGTACATACATCTCGGTATGAATCCCAGCAGGGTAGCTCCGGTTGTTGTTGGTGATGAATTGCAATATACACTGACTCCTTCATCTGCATACTGCAGGTCAGAATAACCGTCATCCCTGACCATCCAGAATCTGACCTGGTAACCGCCGGCAGGCATCTGAACCGCCGGAGTGATCAGGTCGGAAATAGCTCCGGAGTTGAAGTAATAAGAATGAAAGAATGCCATGGCAGTCCCGGAGTGTGGCGTTATTCCTCCGTACGACCCGTATGTTGAACTTGACCAGTCGCCAGGAGCACTCCCTTCATGAACAATGTTCCAGCAGTCGGGCGGAAATGTTGTTCCATCGAAGCTTTCCGTGAAGGGGAAAGAGGTGACGTTCAGGCATGTGGTTGCATCAACCGGAACACCTGATGAATACAGGTTTGTTGCCGGGTTGTAGGAGTAAAGCATGTAATAATAGTGTGTACTCGGGGAGCAGGTTTGTGCAACAGGAGAAGCCGTACTGTAAGAGAGTAGTGTTCCTCCTGCAAAGGGATCTCCCGGTGACGGTGGTGCGCCTGAAGGAGCAGTAAATGATCCTGTGGTGTTCCATGCAATGGCGACATTGTCCCCGTATTCGTTCACCGTGAAGCCAACATTGATCTGTGTCGTGCTGATGGTTGTGGCGCTGCATCCGGTGGGTGGAAGACATGGTGGCGGAGCATCAATTGTTATATCATCAAGGTAGATATTGTTACCATATTTCGACTCTGCTTTGAAGATAAAATACTGAGTGTTTGCTCCTGTGGTCGGAAGTGTGAATATATACTGATACCATCCATCGCTTCCTGTTTCAACCGGGGCAAAACCCTTATACCTGTTGATTGTTCCTAATAGAGTAGCACCGATTGTGGTGGGAGTGGAGTTGAAGTAAACTTTAACCCTGTCGGAGTCATTCGCGTAACCAGCATCCCTGACCATCCAGAATTTAACCTGGTAACTGCCCGCAGGCATTTGAATCGCCGGGGTGATCAGGTCTGAAATTGCGTCGGATTGGTATGTCCACGACTGGAAAGTGGCCATAGCGGCTCCCGTGTGTGGTGCTGTCAGTGGGTATAAGCCGGAGGTCATTCTTGCCCAGTCACCGGTAACATTGCCTTCATGAACAATGCTCCAGCAGTCGGGCGGGAATGTTGTTCCGTCAAAGCTTTCCGTAAAAGGGAAGGATATGACGTTCAGGCACGTTGTAGCGTCAACCGGTACACCTGAAGAAAAAAGGTTGGCACCCGGGTAATAGGAGAAGAGCTTATAGTAATAATGTGTATGCGGTGAGCAGTTGTGTAAGGATGGGGATGTTGTACCATACGACAGCAGTGTGCCGCCCGCGAATGAATTTCCTGGCAAAGGCGGTGCACCTGAAGGAGCGGAAAATGTCCCGCTGGTATTCCATGCAATTGCAACATAGTTCCCGTTTGCATTCAAGGTAAAATTGACATTGATGTGTGTCAGGTCCATGGCTACAGCGCTGCATCCGGTCGGGTCTGCCACCGTAAAAGTGTATTCATCTGCTCCGATATCCGGGGTAGTTAATGATCTCGTGTCTCCATCGATGTCATCTGTAACCGAAGAGATATGCGTTCCCGCATTGCTGACAGGGGAAACAGCCGTGGGTATGATGTGGAGATCGGAATTCGAAGTGTAGCTTGGATTTCCTGTAACGCCATTTGTCTCGCGCCCGCCTGTGTTCGCCACCCAGGTAGCCCATGTTGAAGTTCCGCCTGATGCAATAGCACCCCAGGCAGGGTAACCAATTAGCGGATTGATATAATAGTCATTATAGTTGAGATCCGTGAACTGGGTGTTTGAACTTTGGGCATAGATACCAATAGCTCCGTAACCTATTGATCCCAGTAAGCCCAGGCAATTGGAAATGATATTGTCCCTGATATCTGCAACGCTGCCTGTCCCAAGGGCAATACCCATGGATGCGGCTCCCGCATGATTCAGGGTGGCTCCATACAGGTTGATTGAGTTTGCAAAAATGCTTACTCCTGTTTGCGTTGAACTGGCATATATACCTATCGGTTCAAATTGAGCCCCATTCAGATAGTTGTTGCCATCACCGGTGATATGAGAAATAAAATTGTTTTTGACCACATCGTTGCAGTTTGTAATACCGCTTGATACACAGATGCCATAAGCACCGTACCCTGAAGTACCGGTATAGCCAATATCATGAACGATGTTCTTCTCAACTATGGAATTGACGGTTCCGTATGCAAGCCAGATTCCTGCGTCATTTTCATCGTCCGAACCATTGAAATTCCCGATATCATTTTTAGATACCGTCACTCCGTCCAGGTTATAACAATAAATACCTAAAAAGCGGATCTGATCGGAGCCGGTGCTGTTCAGGCTGTTTTGCGTAATCAACCCGCTTCCGTTACCACTGGAGGAGATTGCCGTAGTATAAATTCCTATGTAAGCTTTTTTAATGTCGTTGTTCTGAATGGTGAAATTGTTGAAATACCCTTGAGCTCCTGAGGCCGTACCATCACCTCCGATAATGGCTGACGAGTTACTCGTACCATTAAGGATCACGCAGTTCTTCAGCGAAAATCCAATGAGAGGAGTGGGTCCGGGAGATCCGAAACATAAGGTTGATGCTGTCGTACTGTTATTAATCAGGGTCAGGTTACGGGTTGAACCACCGGAATTCGAACCGTCGATTGTGGTATAACTGTTCAGGACCGTGATCATTGCTCCGCTTACCTGTGATCCGGTAACTGAAGAAGTCACTCCAGCATCCGGATGAATGGTCACTGTGTTCACAGAACTTGATCCAAGATTTGAATAGATGATGATCGGGAAGACCTCGCCTGCTGAGTAGGAAGCATCTTTTAATACAAAGACCAGCGGTCCGCAAAGGATTTTTGCATTCAGGTCGGCAACGGCAGCCGTAAGGGTTGGATAGTCGCATCCTGAGGCACCAACGGTCTTGGTTCCGGAGATGCATGATACGATCTTATATAAACTTGGAGCCGCTGGAGGAGAAGAGGAACGTGGAGGGTTGTTGGTGCAGGTGGCTCCGGAAGGACCCGAACCCACATTGTTTGAAGAGGAATTGTCCTGTGCTACAACGTAGTAATGGATGACATCCCCGACAGAACCTCCGCCAAAGGTAAATGTATAGACACTCCCCGCAAGAGAACCATGAACAAAAGAATAGGCTCCTGAGTTTACGTTCCAGTAAAGGACGGGGTCGTTCGGGCTAGCGCTTACTCCGGAGGCGTCTGTAATGGTAACTGCAAGCGACCTTGAAGCAGTGCTTAACGTATTGACAAGCGGAGTGTAGGTGATGGCAGGAGGAGTCAGGTCAGGAAGGGTTCCTGCAAATTCGTCGGCACCCACGTCCGGTGTTGTGGCATTTCGTGCATTACCGTCATAGTCATCAGTAATGGCAACCGGGCTGCTTACCGGCGTGCCCCCGCTTTCACACCGTGTTCCGATGGTTGTTTGCAAATGAAGGTCAGGACAGGGAGGTGTTGTTCCGTTAAAGGGCGGAAGTTCCCTGAACGATAAATTATCCCTCATGGAAACTAATGCCTGGAAGGCGCTCATGTTATAAGCAGAGATTCCGTCGTAATAAACAGCATGAGTCGCATCCTGCGTAGCACCTCCCCAGAAGCAGTTGTTATTGGAAGTCGAAGCATACGTTGTCAGCGATGCAGTGCTTCTGCGGTAAACAGATGTGACCCCGGTGCCGGCAGGTGTTGAAACGTTCACCAGGATGTTGTCCCTCATGTCTACATTAGGCGCGGTAGATGCGTATACTGCGGCAGTTCCGAAACTTGTTCCCGTGCTGGATGCTGCAAGGTAAACCGTGTTGTAATACAATCCGACGGTTGTACTGTAAGAATAAAGGTAAATCCCGGCAATGGCTAACCCGGAGCTTACAGCCGGGGCTTTCAGGTCGGAGATGAAATTGTTGTATAGATAGAGTGTCGACGACATGTAATCATAAACCCCGTAAACACTAGCAGATGCACCGGTAACAGAAAGGTTACAGCTCTTGTTTTTATAGGCATTCACAATTGCTCCCGAGAGGTGCAGACCACATAAAACAGAACCTCCGCTGCTTATCCCGTTAACGTTGTTTCCATAGACATTCACTGTTCCGCCCCCGGCTACGATTCCATAAGATACTCCTCCTGTTTGGGTGATTGATGAGACGGTGTTGTTGTAAACATTATTTGGCGAAGTACTATAAGAATATATCAGGTAAGAGTCCCCTGTTCCCTGGGTAATATTGGAAAGGGTGTTTGAACTGCAGTTACAGGACTGTGAAGAAGATGTCTGGTGATAGATTCCGTAGAAACCCTGAGTAGAACTGAGCTGTGAAATGTTCGAGAAGTTGTTGTTTTGAATGGTGGCAGTTCCACCGGTCGCGCCTGACGAATTATTATAAAAACAGTAAAAGTAGCCGCTTGATCCCGTTCGGGTTATGGTCCCGCTCGTGACATTGTTTGTGATCGTTTCGTTGGGCGTATTGTTATTTGCATTAATCAGGTACATCGAACCTGTCGACAGTGTCCCTCCGGCAAAGGTATTTCCGTCGAAGGTTTCTGATGCAACGGTACTGTTGTTACTGATCCAGTAAGTGTTTCCTGATGTGTAGTTGTCGGCCATTGTAATGGTGTTGCCGCTCCCCACAAGTGTGCCTGTGACAACTGAATAGAAGATTCCGTACAAATTTGATCCGTGCGGAGATCCGCCGCCGGCGGCATTGTTTATTATATTGCCCACAACCGATGGGTTGTTTACATTGAGAAAATAAACGCCATAGGTTGTTGAGGCGTTTCCTCCTCCGAAATTCTGGATGGTATTGCCATAACCGGATGTCCCAACAGAAACATCGGTGTCATAATAGCCGGCAGAAGATGAGCCTATGACCATAACTCCCGCATGAACATTCAGAATGGTGTTTGAAGTCAGCGTGATGTATGCGTTTTCACCACTGGTCGCAGTAACAGTAACCCCGGTTGATGAATAAACTGCGGTTGGACCATTACTGATATAGATACCCGATACATAACCGCTTGTACCTTTGGTCATCGTTACCGTGCTGTTCCTGATCGTCACATGCTGACAGCCATTGGTTGCAGTTGGTTTGAAGGTATAGTAACCGTACTCGATCCCGGAACTCTGTGCAGTAATGTCTATACCGTTGAAAGTAATATAGTCGGTACCGCTGAGTTTGAAGATAGCATCCCCGTCTCCTCCAAGAGTTGAGGTTGATAATGAACCTGCATCGGTTCGGGTGATCTTTGGGTTTGTTCCCGATCCGGATTTCTCAAAAACTATCGGGTTGGATGAAGTACCTGTTGCCGTGATCGTCAATGCTGATGTAATGTTTTCAGTGTATCCCGCAGCGATGTCAATATTGACACCTCCAGCAGGTACTCCGCTGTTCAATGCTGTCACTGCGGCTGAGACTGTGATATATGTCCCCGGAACAGTCCATGTGGTTATACCGAAACTCAACCCGGATGTTGCGACAGCAACAAGGAAAAGGATAAATCGTTTCATAAGGCTTTGCTTTTGGTTAGAGATAATGGGGGTTTCCTGTTTACAATATGGAATTGTTTGATTCTTCTTTTGGAAGAAAGGAAGAAGAATTTATACTTTACCTAGTTGTCCCGAAAACTGATCCCAAGGTCTGCTTTCAACTCCTCATCCGGGAAACTGTATCCACTTGAAATCAACAGCCAGTAATTCTCCATCCTGGAAGAATAAAGTTGCTCAAGTCAAAGAAGTATCCATTTTAAACTAAAAGCCAGGATAAACTTAATGGACAAAAGAACAACAAAGCATTCGAAAAAGCAGTGACCCCTGATCGTTAGTTGTAATTTGTGTAGCTTAGAAAACAAACTCATCGCCGCAGTGCAGCGATGTATCAGAGTGATTAGAATTATTTTCTCCTCGATGCAGGGAATCGCCCCTGATCCGCCGGAAGTGGGTTAAAAAGTAAAATTATGAAATATTTCAGACATAAACGAGAATTCCTGATATTTTTTATTTAACCACGAGCTCATCATTCTTTTTTGTGAAAAAAGTTATTACACAACATCAATCACCCTGAGTGCAGCATTTTTTGGCAGGGGGCTTCTCTTGAAAATAAGATGACACAGTCAGAAGCCCGTATGCTGAGCTCAAAACCAGCATACCCGGGATGACAATGCTACGCGAGGAAGATCAAACGCAGAATTTTATTCGAAAATTTGCATTGTCGTTGAGGAATCCGATGAAACCTTATTCTGGCTTTCTTATCAGGTGAAGGTTGGGGTATTAAAGGATGTAGAGACAACGCACCTGGGCGGCGAAGTCGAACAACTTGTTAAACTCTTTTCATCGATTAAGCGAAAGATGAAGGAGAAGCTGGAGAAAAAAAGTGGACCGGTTAATGTGTGAATTGTAAAATCTCAAATCCCAAGACTTAAGTCCGACGTGTAAAGTGCGAAATAATTCAGACTTCGCATTTTACACCTCGCACTTGAACTTGTGGGCCCACCTG
>TBL_comb47_HYPODRAFT_10002725_pt1 | contig 21558 bp, 18 predicted proteins | sample TroBogypolimnion_40_FD_10682 | JGI IMG/M metagenome (IMG submission 10682) | reverse complement strand
GCTTTGACCATGATCGAGGCGCGTAACGAGGCGCCTCGTAGCAACTCCAAAGGCACGGCGCGACTAATGGTCGCGCCCGCCGCACCCGCCTGGCTCTCTACCGCGGCCGAATGGCCGTTAGTGCAACCGGGTCCCAGGGTGGCACGGCCCGACCATGCCTGGAGCACGCCCGGGGTTTCAAAATCTTCCTGAAATACCGTCTGCGGACCAGAAGGCGTTTGGGACTTCGCCAGAATCGGGGCCAACCCGAGGGCGATCCAGAGCAGGAGTGGCTTCATAGATCCGCCTCTGCGGCCTCGGCGGCGGCGGCGGCCACGAAGGCCTGGAGAGCTTGCAGACGTGGAGTGGCGAGCGTCTGGGCGGCAGCCAGATGGAGTTGAGCCGGCAACCGTTCCGCGCTGCGCCGCAGGCTGGCCAAAGCGTCGGCGAACCGGACGAAGCGCGTGTCACGGCCCACCTTGCTTACGGTGCGCAGCACGGCGATGGCGCCTAGTTGCTCGAGAATGTCTGCGTCTCGCAGGAGCGTGCCCTCCCACGTGGTGGGGGTGGAGGTGGGTAAATGGCCTCGGATGGCTTCAATCACGGCCGGAATGTTCTCGGTGGGGAAACCCAGTCGTTCGAGGATCGGCGGTGTCTCGCGGCAGGTGTAAGCCAAATGATCCCAGTTGGCCAAGGCCACCGGGTCTTCCGGGCGGTGGCCGATGAACACCCCGAGGTCGTGCATCCACGCGGCCGCGAAGAGCACGTCGTCATCGAAGGGCTGTTCCCCCGCCAGCCGAGTCGCCAGCCGGTAAACCCGGGGTTGATGGCTGAATTTGTCCGCCGGCCTGGCGTTCGCCCGGATAAAATCCACAATGGCCTGGCGGTAACCGCTTTGGCTCGGGGCTGCGGGTGGTTTGGGTTTCATTCCGGGTCCTCATTTCTTTCCATCTGGAGTCTCGCTTCCACGGTTGCCCGGTCCAGTGTATAAAGGCAATCAAACAGCTTCACCTTGAACGACGCCGGGCTAGGAGCTTCTTCGGCGGCCAGTTCGGCCGCGATCTCGTAGCAGGCAAGGCCGCTGGCCGCGGCCAACGCCAGATTGGGCTCGACGGCGGCGAACGCGCCGATGACCGATGAGGCCATGCAGCCGGTACCGACGACCCGCGTCATCAGCGGATGGCCGTTCTGGACTCGCCAGGTCTGTTTCCCGTCGGTGACGATGTCCGTCTCGCCGGTCACCACCACAAGCGCTTTCCGCTGCCTTGCCAACCCCTGAGCCAGGCGGGCTATGTTGCCTTTGACCTCGCCTGCGTCGACTCCTTTAGTGAAGGCGGTCTCGCCGGCCAGGCGGGCGATTTCCGAGGCGTTTCCTTTGATAATATCCATATGCGCCACCTCCAGAAGTTCGAGACAATTGGCGTCGCGGAAGCGGGTGGCGCCCACGCCGCAAGCATCCAGGACGACCGGGATGACCCGCCGGTTGGCGGCAGCGGCGGCGAGTTTCATGGCCTCGACGAACTCCACGGTGAGGGTGCCGAGGTTGAGCACCAGGGCCGAAGCGATCTGCGTCATCTCCGCCACTTCCTCGGGGGCATGGGCCATGACCGGCGAGCCGCCCAGGGTTTTGACGATCTGCGCGCAGTCGTAAATCGTCACCCAATTGGTCAGGTGATGCACCACCGGCTTCTGGCGCCGGATCTTCTCCAATATGTCATAAGGTGTTGGCTTCATCTTAGTCCGAGCTCAGGATCAAAAAGTGGGGGTGGAAAGACAAGCAAATGCGTCATTGCAGGGGATGCCAGGTTGAGTTATTCATTGAGCGACGGGCAATTATGGCCGCGCACAGTCGAACCGATATGCCAAATTCCAAATCCCAGCGTCCCTTTGCGGGTCTTGAATCGAAGTTCCTCTCCGGCAAAGTGGTGAAGTGGTCTCTGCCTGCGATGGAGCCGCCGTTTGATCCTCAAGCGCCGAGTCTCAAGCGGCTGTTGCTGCCCCAGGGCGAACTGGCCCAAGTCTATGATGCCGACGAGCCGATTCGATACATTGCCTGCCTGGATCTACTCCCCGGCACGGTTCGAGGTAATCACTATCACAAGGTCAGGCGAGAGTTGGTTTACCTGATGCGCGGCGAGCTGTCCTTGATTGTGCGCGATGTCGAGACCGGGGGCCGTGGCACCGTGAGCCTGCGCTTGGGCGAGTTGGTTCTGATCGAACCCGGCATCGCCCACGCGATGGTGATCTCCGCTCCCGGCATGGCGGTCGAATTCGCCCAGACCCGTTTCGACCCGGAGGATACGCACCGCTACCTGTGCGCGGAGGTGTAAGCAGATGGTGGGCGGAGGTTGTCCTACAACTCCCGCAGATATTCGGCCAGATCCTCCAATTCCTGGGGCTTGAGCTGGGAGGTATTGCCGTGCTGGTTTTTAGGGTTGCGGGTGGTGATTACGTCGCGGAGCGTGGCGGCGGACCCGTCATGGAGATAGGGCGCTGTGCGCCAGAGTTCGCGCAGGGTAGGCGTATCGAAGTCCCGCGCCTCTTGGTCGTAAGCGTTTTGGGTGCCGACATCATAGGATCGCAGGTCGGTGAACAGGGGGGGCACATGGCAGTTCGAACATCCGACCTCCGAGCTGAGAAAGAGCCGCTGGCCCCGCTGCGCGGAAGGGGACAGTTTGCCTGCGGCCAGGTGAGGGCTGGGGGCCGGTTGCAGCGACTTTAACCACTCGTCCATCGCCTTGGGTACCTCTTCGGGTTGTGCCGCTTCGAGCGAGTTCTGGATGCCGGAGCGGACTGCGATCTCGGCGGTGGCGCGGATACCCAGGCTCATGGAGGGCGGGGTGCGGTGGGACCAGACCAGGCTCTTGGTATCCTTGGGGTTGCCGACGCCGTCGTTCACGAGGTCCCATTGGATGGCGTCCACCCGGCCATCATCGTCATGGCAACTGGCGCAACTTTGCCAGCCTTGGAAACCCAGAGTGGCATCGTTGAAGTACCTCTCCCCACGTCGAAGGAGGCTCAGCTCGTGAGCGGGCCGGAGCGGCAGCGAGGCGGGCTCGGCTTTCGCCGTGGCGAGGTCCAGTCGATCCAGGCTGTCGGAGAAATAATCGGCCACAAAGGCCTGATGGCCCGTGATCACGAGCGCCCGGGGGCCGTTGCCGGTGAGCCGGACGCGCCGGCGCAGACCGCGTAGGAAAGCAAGGTCGTTAGGGACCTCCGCGGCGCAGCAGCAACTGGAGTCGATTGGGGTCGTCAGGGGGAGAGGCTTGGCCGGGAGCGCGGCAAGCTTGGCGATCAGACCGGGGAAATCGATGAGGCTCAGCTCGTGCGTGCCGGCATGGGTGATGCAGAGCAGTTGCCCGTCCTTGGACCAGGCGGCGGCCCAGGGATTAGCGGCGCCCCGCATCACATCGTCGAGTGCTACCGAGTTGAGCACCTCCAGGGTGGCCAGGTCGATGAGCGTTAGCAGGCTGGTGTTCACCCAACCACGGCTCAGTTGGGTCACCGGGAGTTGGAACCGGCCCTGGGTCAGCGTCACCCCCGCGTACTTCCCGTCGGGCGACACGACGATCTGACGCAAATTGATACTCCCGTTGGGGAGTCGGAGCTCCTTGACGACCTTTCTTTGGGCGACATCGATGATGCTGATNGTGGCGGCAACGTACGGTGTNTCGTTCCGACCTTGGGGTAGATGGTTGGCCACCAACAGAAATCGATCATCCTGGGTCAAGGCCGCCGAAATCGGCTCGCGGGCTACGGCCACGCGCGTCACTTCCCGGTTCGATCTCAAATCAAACAGTGAGACGGAATCGTCAAAACGGTTACAGACCCACAACAAAGTGCCGTTAGTGCTCAGCACCGGGGAGCCCGAGCTGTAGCCCGCCGCGAGGGTCGCCAGGGTTTTCCCGGAAGCGGTCTCGACGATCTGAACCGTACTGCGTGCGGCGGAGCAAGTGACGACCAAACGCTTGCCATCCGCGGACAACGCCAACCCGGAGGGCGAAGCGGGCATTGGCCAATGAGCCGTGGCTACACCCCGCCCAGGGTCAAACCTCAGCACCTGGTTGCCGGTCGCGCACGCGACGTAGAGGGTCTGGCCATCCGGGGCGGCGGCCAGAGCGGACGGTCCCAGATCCTCGGATGAGGTCGGCGCCGGAGCCACGCCGGCAACCGCCCGGAACTGGCAAACCAACAGGTACACGCACAGCACGAGTATCCCGCGACGGGGCCCGCGATTCAATGTCGGTTCCTGTTCCATCCCAGTCCAGATAATAACCGGATGAAATCGGAACACCAACGCGAGAGGATGTCAAGCATGGGGGAGGCGATTACAAACCAGCGCGATATTTCCAGTTGCCTGTATGATTTCATAATGATATCATTGCGATAACACTTGAATTGGTGTTTATGAAGCCGACCACTGATATGAAAGCAAACGCTATGACTCTCAACCGGGAACAGCCTGTCAAAGTCTTCAATGGCTGGCTGGTCCTCCCCGGTGTGGTAACCCTACTGATTGGGGCTATCGCGCTGTTTATCTACTCCATCGCCGCGGGTGACCGGGCGCAAGGCCATCCGTTCTGGTGGCTGTTTGTGGGGGCAATTGGGGTGGAGGTTTTTGCCATCACGCTGACCCCCGGCTTCTTTGCCCTCCAACCGAACGAAGCGCGCGTGCTGATCCTGTTTGGCGCCTATCGGGGGACGGTAAGGACGCCAGGGTTTCATTGGGGCAACCCGTTTTATTCGAATGGGCCGGGGGCTATGGCGCAGGCCCTAGACATTCAGGCCAAGTTGGCGGCGGCGAAGTCCGGGGTAGCCACGACCGGACGGGCCAAGCTCTCGCGGTTTAAGTTCTCCCTCCGGGCGCGGAATTTCAACAGTGAGAAACTGAAGGTCAACGACAAACGCGGCAACCCCATCGAGATTGCGGCGGTAGTGGTTTGGCGCGTGGAGGACACCGCCCAGGCGGCGTTCGATGTGGATGACTTTGAAAACTACGTGCGGGTGCAGAGCGAGTCGGCGATCCGCCACCTGGCCAGCGCTTACGCCTACGATCACGGCGAGGAGAAAGAGGTGACATTGCTCAGCGGGGTGGACGAGGTATCACAGGCCCTGAAAGTGGAGTTGCAGGCGCGCCTGGACAAAGCGGGGGTCCAGGTAGAGGAGGCCCGCTTGACGCACCTGGCCTACGCCCCAGAGATTGCTCAGGCGATGCTCCGCCGGCAACAAGCCGAGGCGGTCATCGCCGCGCGCACGAAGATCGTCCAGGGGGCGGTCAGCATGGTGGAGATGGCGTTGAAGGAACTCGCCGAAAAACAGGTGGTTCAGTTGGATGACGAACGCCGCGCCGCCATGGTGAGCAACCTGATGGTGGTGCTCTGCGGTGAGAGTGAGGTGCATCCGGTGGTGAACACGGGCACCCTTTACACCTGACCGTCCATGGCCTCGCGCAAACCGTTTTTGCTGCGGATCGACTCCGAGCTTTGGACCGAGCTTGAGGCTTGGGCTAAAGACGAGTTCCGCAGTGTCAACGGCCAGATCGAGTTTCTGCTCAAGCAGGCCGTAACGAAACGTAAGGGCACGCGGCGCCAGGCCGACCCCGAGCCCGTCGCACGGGAAGAGGGCGTATGAACAAAGTGGCACACCGGAGCAGGGCGGCCGCGAGAGTGACCTGAACCGTTACCAGGAAAGAGATACTCATGAACACACAATGGAAGTTGGTTTTGACCTTCGCACTGACGGTGGCGGTGACCGGCCCCCTCCGCGGGCAATTTGCGGCCCAGGATTTGCCGGCCTCCGCCCGGAGTTTCGTGGACCTGCTCGCAAAAGGGGATTTCGCGGGGGCCATTCAGCGCTTTGACTCGACCATGAAAAACGCCGCGCCGGAGGCTAAAATGCGGGAGATCTGGCGGAGCGCCCAGGGACAATTCGGCGCCTTTAAGCAACCGCTTCATACCCGTGCCGAAAAGCAAGCCGGTTACGATCTCATCTTCGTCACCTGTGAGTTCGAACGGAAGACGATGGACTTGAAGGTGGTCTTCGACGCGCAGGCCCGGATCGCGGGGCTCTTCTTTGTTTCTCCCCGGGATGAAACCACCGCGAACGCGCCTCCTCCTTACGCCCAGACCAACCGGTTCCGGGAGCAGCCGGTGACGGTGGGGCAGGGGGAGTGGAGTCTGCCGGGGACGCTGACCCTGCCCGCCGTGGGCGCTGGTCCGTGGCCGGGCGTGGTCCTGGTTCACGGCTCGGGGCCGCATGATCGCGACGAAACGATCGGAGCCAACAAGCCGTTCCGGGATCTGGCCTGGGGACTGGCCACCAAGGGTGTGGCGGTGCTCCGCTACGAAAAGCGGACCCAGCAACACGCGGCCAGGATGGCAGCAGCGATGGCGGCGTTGACCCTGCGCGAGGAAACGATCGAGGATGCCCTGAGCGCGGTTGCTGAGTTGCGTCGGACCGAGAGTGTGGATCCGAGACGGGTCTTCGTCCTGGGCCATAGCCTGGGCGGCATGGCCGCGCCGCGGATCGGGAAGGCCGATCCGGCCTTGGCAGGGCTGATCATCCTGGCCGGGACGACTCGGCCCCTGGAGGACCTCATCGTCGAACAAACCCGTTACCTGGTTTCCCTGCAGAGCCCGGCCTCCGCGGAAGCCGAGGCTAGGCTGGCCAAGATCGAGGCTGCCATGGCCAAGGTCAAGCAGTTCACCTCCGCCGATGGCACCTCGGCGACGCCCGTCTTCGGAGCTTGTCCGGCCTACTGGCTTGATTTGCGTGCTTACGATCCCGCGGCGACCGCCAAATCGCTCGGCCTGCCGATGTTTGTCCTCCAGGGGGGACGGGACTACCAGGCCACCACCGCGGATTTCGACGGTTGGAAGGCAGCCTTGTCCTCCCGGCCGACGGTGAGTTTGAAACTCTACCCGGACCTCAACCACCTTTTCATGACGGGCAAGGGCAAAAGCACCCCCGCCGAATATGAGCAGGCCGGCCATGTCGCCGAGTCGGTGGTGGTGGACATTGCCGAGTGGATCGCACGCCACTGAGGGGAGAACTGGTCGCGATACCGGGAGGATGACGTTCCCCCCTCGACCCAGCCTTTACCGAACCAACGTCAGTCCCAATACCCCGCCGATGGCCACCGCCCCACCCACGAGCGAAGCGACGGTGGGGCGTTCGCCTTCGAAAAACATCGAGAGCGGGATCACCACGATCGGGGTCACGGCGATGATGGAGAGCACAATGCCCGTCGGGGTCGTGCGCAGCGCCCACTGCATGCAACTCACGCCGAGCGCCTGCCCGGCCAGGCTGTTTATGAAAATCCAAGGCCAGACCTTCCGCCATTTCCGTTTGGAGGCCTCGACGACCAGGTGACGGGGCGCGTTGGCCTGAATACGAAACGCGCGCCGTTTGACGACCAGCAGGCACAGCCCGCCCAGCAAAAGGCCTCCCAGGATGCGTTGGAAGGCCGCATCCACGCCGTTGACGCGCAAGTCTCCGGTCCCGGCGACCTCGAAGGCCTTCCGACTGATGACTGCCCCGAGCGCAGTGGCCGCCGCGCTCAGAACTCCGAAGAGGCTTCCCACGGTCAGTTCGTGCCGGTCCCGTCGGGCATGGTCTCCGGGGCGGAGCGCCACCCCGACGCCGACGAGAATGAGCAATCCCCAGCCGATCTCGCGGACGCTGAGGGTGGTTCCCAGCCAGAGCCACTCCACCAGTGCCCCAATCGGTGGGCCCAGGCATTCGATGAGCAGCAACGACAGCCGTGACCCCAGCCGCGGCAGTGCCTGGAACATGGCCAGGTCGCCAATCCCCACCCCCACCAATCCGCTCAAAACAAAAAGCGGCAGTGCCTGTCCGCCCAGCCCAATCCCCAGCGCACAAGACCAGCCTCCCAACATCAGGGTTGCCGAAGTCAGCCGCCAGAAATTGGCCTCGGTCCCTCCAATCAGGCTGGCCGAGCGGTGGCCGCAGACGCCGGAGATCGCAAACAGGATGGTGGAAAGAAACGCCGCGAACACTCGATGACAGTATCCGCTTTACCGCGAGCCGTCGAGGCAGGAGTAAGCGCCCACCCAGCGCCTGACTCTCCGCGCCAACCAACCCCCGTCCGCCGATTTATCTCCCGCGCCCATCAGATCCCGGGGGCGTGGGCCAGGCCGGGGTCCGCAATCCTCAACGCGCGCGGCTGGAAATCTCGAGCATCCGCTCGATGGGGGCGCGCGCCCGGCGCATAATTTCGGGGTCAAGCTCGATCCGTGGCGCCAGGTGCTTTAGGCAGTCGCGCACCTTTTCGAGCGTGTTGAGCTTCATGTATTTGCACTCGCTGCACCGGCAGGGATCGGTCGGCGCGCGCAGGGCGTCGAAGGTGGGCGCGCAGATGAATTCCTTGGTCGGGCATTCCTTCTGCATTCGGTGCAGGATGCCCGATTCGGTGACGATGACAAATTGGCGGGCGGGACTGGTCTTGCAATAGGTGATCATCTGCTCGGTGGAGCAGACCGAGTCGGCCAGGTCGCGGACCTCGCGCAGGCTTTCGGGGTGGACCACGATCTTCGCGTCCGGAAATGACCCGCGCAGGCGCAGGATATTCTCCCGGCGAAACTCGACGTGGGCATAGCAGTTCCCCCGCCAGAGGGTCATGGGACGGCCCGTCTGCTCCATGACCCACGCTCCCAGGTTTTCATCGGGCACGAAGAGCAGATCTCGGTCTTGGGGTGCGGCCTCCACGATGCGCACGGCGTTGCCGCTGGTGCAGATCACGTCGCTGAGCGCCTTGACGGCCGCGCTGCAATTGATGTAGGTGACGGTATAGAAGTTGGGATTGGTCTTCTGAAATGCGGCCAACTGGTCTGCGGGGCAACTCTCTTCCAGGGAACAGCCCGCCCCCGGGTCGGGGAGGACGACGATCTTGCCCGGATTGAGAATCTTGGCGGTTTCGGCCATGAAATGCACGCCGCAGAACACGATCACCTCGGCGTCCGTCCGGGCGGCCTGCTGCGAAAGCCCCAACGAATCACCCACGTAATCGCCAATGTCCTGGATTTCGGGAACTTGGTAATTATGCACGAGCAGCACCGCATTGAGCTGCTGCTTGAGTACAAATATCTCGCGCGAGAGCGCATCGATTTGCTCTCGTGGCACGGGGCGGCGCACGGGGAACCGGTCCACCCCGGACGTCAGCAAATCCGTCGAATTAATCATAGCAAAAGGTTACTCCGCGAGCCGGGGAAGGTCAATGAAGCGCCCTAACCAGCGCTGGCGCGCACGGCCTCCAGTTCCTGCCAGCGTTCATAGAGGCGTACCACCCGGGCCTTCTCGGCCGCTAACTCGGTCACAATCTCATCGGTCCGCTGGCCGTGTTCGCGATGGAAGTCGGGTCCAGAGAAGATGGCCTCGATCCGCGCCACGTTCTCCTCCGCGGCCAGGATGGTGGCTTCCATCCCCGCCAACTCCTGCGTCTCCTTCCAGCTCAGTTTCCGGGGGCGGCCGCCCTTTGGTCTTGGCGAGGTCGAAGTCGAAGGACCTTTGGTCGAAGCCGAGGTCGAGGCCTGCCAGGCTGCAGTGGCGGCCAGCGCGCGCGCGCGTTTCTCGGCGTAATACTCATAATCCCCGACACTGTGGGCCACCCGTCCGCTGCCCTCGAACGCCAGGATGTCGGTGCACACGCGGTTGAGGAAATAGCGGTCGTGGCTGACCACCATGACGATGCCGGAGAAAGCAACGAGTGCCTCCTCCACGACGCGCAGGGTGGCCAGATCCAGGTCATTGGTCGGCTCGTCCAGGATCAGGAAATTGCCGCCGTTCTTGAGGATGCGTGCCAGCAGCAGGCGACTGCGTTCACCGCCGCTCAGAAACTTGACCTGGGCCGTGATGCGTTCGTCGGTGAAGAGGAATCGCTTCAAATAACTCCGCACCGATAGCTTGTTTTCGCCGAAGATGACGAATTCGGTGCCATCGCTGATCTCCTCCAGCACGGTCCGTTCCTCGCTCAGTTGGAGCCGGCCCTGGTCGACGTAGTTAAAGCGGGTCAATTCTCCAGTCTTGACGCTCCCCTCCGTGGGCGTCATCTGGCCGAGGATCAGTTTCAGTAGGGTGGTTTTCCCGAGCCCGTTGCGGCCGGTGATGCCCACACGTTGGCCGGCGGCGAAGTTCAAGTTAAGCCCGCTGAAGAGGCGTTTGCCGGCCAGTTCCATTCCCAGGTTGATCAGTTCCACGGTGCGGTTGCCCAGCGGGGGCGGCGGGGGAATTACCAGATCCATTTCCAGGTCGAGCTCCGGCGGGGCCTCGCCCGCCATCTCGAAATACCGTTCCATGCGGTCCTTGGATTTGGTTCGGCGCGCGCTTGGTCCGCGTCGGACCCAGTCTAATTCGCGGCGTAGGAACATCTGCCGCTTGTGCTCCGAGACCTCCGCCGTCGCATCGCGTTCCGCACGTTCCAGCAGGTAATCGGTATAGTTCCCCGAGTACGACTGGAGCTTATGCTGCGCCACCTCCACGATGCGGTTGGTGATGCGGTCCAGGAAATACCGGTCATGCGTGACCATGAGGAAGGCGCCGGGATAGTTTTCCAAATACTCCCCCAACCACTCGATCGACTCGGTATCCAGGTGGTTGGTGGGTTCGTCCAGGATCAGCAGATCCGGTCGGGAGATAATGGCTCGGCAGAGGGCCACCCGCCTTTGTTCGCCGCCCGAGAGGGTGGTGATGCGGCGTTCGCCAGCGGGGCAATTCAAATGCGCCATCGCCGTGTCGATCCGGTAATCCAGTCCCCACCCGTCGAGCGCTTGGATGCGGTGCTCCAATTCATCGTGCCGTCCCGAGGCGGGCGGGAGTGACTCGAACTCGCCGATGAGGTCCAGTACGACCCGGGCGCCGGCGCGGACGTTTTCCGCGACGGTCAGCGCCGGATCCAGTTCGAATTGCTGCGGCATGTAGCCGAGCATCAGCTCGCGGCGCTGAGTGATTTCGCCGACGTCCGGCGTTTGCATGCGGGTGAGAATCCGGAGGAAGGTGGATTTGCCCGAGCCGTTCCGTCCCACCATGCCGATGCGGTCGCGTTCATCGATGGTGAGCGAGGCGCCCTCGAGGATGACGCGGTCGTTGTGCCGGACGCCGATGTCGGTGGCGGTAAGAATGGCGGCCATGACTAGGGGATACGGTTGGGCAGAATTCCGCCGGTCCACGCCGAACGCGGACGCTGCCGGAGGCCTGAACATCGGACTGGGTGAATGCTTGCTTGGGCTATCGCCATCGTCTCCTATGGTAGCGGAGGCGGTCCGCATGACAAGGGTTTTGAGGGGAGGATTTGGGTTGGGGCTTGCCTTTTGAACGTGCGATCGTTAGAAGTGCATCCGGTTGGGTTGTGTGCCGACGGTTTCGCTGAATATGAAAACACCCCGTGTCGGTTGTATTACGCCACTTCCGGGCGACCGGTGGCTTTTGGTTGGGCTGCTGGCAGTTCTTCTGGGACCCCTCCTGGTGGCAGGCGTCGAGTCTGGCGTCGCCTGGCCCAAACGGGTCGAGGCGGATTGGGTTTTGGCGGAGGAGGTGGCCTTGTTGGGCGGGGTGTCAGCGCCGGTGACGACCCAGGCGGACGCGGCAGGTGGCTGCGACGGCATCAAAAACGGCGAGTGGGGTTTTCATACCGGCGACTCTATGGATCCCTGGTGGCAGGTGGACCTGGGCGAGGTACAACCCCTGGCGCGCGTTGCCATCTGGAACCGCAAGGACGCCGCCGAGCGCGCGCGACAAATCAAGGTCTTGCTCTCGGATGACGGCCAGCATTTTCACCAGGTTTACCAGCACGACGGCACGGTGTTCCAGGGATTCGCCGATGGCAAGCCGCTGGTGGTCCAGTTGAAGGGGCAGGGGGGGCGGTTTGTCCGACTGGCGTTACCCGGCAGAGTTTACCTGCACCTCGACGAGGTCGAGGTCTTCGGCGTGGCCGACGCGCAGAAAAACCTGGCGCTCCATCGTCCCGCGGACCAGGTCAGCGTTTCGGCCTGGTCAGTAGACCACCAGGTGCGGCCGGTCGCAGTAGACTGGTCAGCGCGCGCGAAGCAGACCCTGGCGGTGTGCGAACAGCTAGGCGGGAGCCAGGCCGAGATCGACCGCCTCATGGGACAATGCGCCAAGGTTCCAGCCGGCCAAAGCGCGCAGGCAGTGTTTCTGGAGGCGCGCCGGCTCCAGCGGCAGCTCGCCCTGCTTAACCCCTTGCTCCGGGGCTCGGACACGCTGCTGTTTACCAAGCGGGTGCCTGGCAGTTTCAACCACATGTCCGACCAGTATTACGGCTGGTGGTCCAAGCCTGGCGGCGGCCTTTACCTGCTGCGGGGGATGACTACGGACTCGCCCATCGAGCAGTGCATTACGACCTCCTTCAAGGAACCCGGCAGCTTCCTCCGCCCGATGCTCTCTTACGATGGTTCGAAGGTGCTCTTCGCCTGGTGCCGCTATTATCCCCGCCTCGCGGCCGAACCGAACAAGCTCGACAAGGCAAACGTGCCGGAGGACGCGTTCTATCACCTCTTTGAAATGAACCTGGATGGATCGGGCCTCCACCAGCTCACCCGCGGAAAATATGACGACTTTGATGGCCGTTATCTTCCGGATGGGCGCCTGGTGTTTCTCTCCACCCGCCGCGGTCAGGCGCTCCAGGCCGGCCGCGAGAGCGCGGCGCGCACCCTGGCACAGCCGGACCTGCCGGATTGTTATGTGCGCTGTGGCGGCGGTCCGGAGCGGCCCGTGGCGGTTTACACCCTGCACACCATGAATGCCGATGGGACCGATCTATGCGCGATCTCCCCCTTCGAGATGTTCGAGTGGACGCCGGATATCGCTCAGGACGGCACCATCCTCTATTCGCGGTGGGACTACATCGATCGGGACAACATGCCGTACATGGGACTGTGGGCGATCAACCCGGATGGCTCGAACCCGCGCGCGGTGTTCAAGAACTACACCCGCACTCCCCACTGCACCTTCGAGGCCAAGCCCATCCCTGGTTCGCGTAAACTCATCTTTACTGCCAGCGGACACCACGCCCAGACCATGGGGAGTCTCGTGTTGCTCGATCCGAGCGCAGGCACGGATGGCACACCGCCCATGACCCGGCTCACGCCGGAGGTGGTGTTCCCCGAGGTCGAAGGGTGGCCCTTGACTTCCTATGCCAACCCCTGGCCCTTGAGTGAGCGGTTTTATCTGGTGGCTTGGGGCTGTGAAGGCGCCCAGGTGCCCGGCAGCGGCGGGTGGGACCGCTGGCACGCGGTGCAGCGCCCGAGCAACGGCATGGCCCTTTACCTTTACGACGCCGGGACCCGCACCCGCGAACTGCTCTGGGCGGACCCCGACATTGCCTGCGGTGATCCCATTCCCGTGCGGGCGCGCGAGCGGCCTCCGGTCATCGCCAGCCAACTGGCCAGCGATGCCGCCAAAGAGGGGCGCTTCCTGCTGGTGGATGTCTATCAGGGCCTTACTGGCGTGGCGCGGGGCGAAATCAAGTCCCTCCGCCTGGTTGCCGTCCCGGCCAAGACCCATCCCACCATGAATTACCCCAGCATCGGGGTCACCCATGACGACCCGGGCAAATGTGTGCTGGGGACCGTACCCGTGGAGACGGACGGCTCGGCCTATTTCAAGGTGCCGTCGGGGGTAATCCTGTTTTTTCAGGCCCTCGACGCACGTGGGATGGCAGTTCAAACCATGCGCAGCGTGGCGCATGTCCAACCGGGCGAAACGCTAAGCTGCATCGGCTGCCACGAACACCGCCAACAGGCCCCGCTCGGGAAACGCGTGCTCGCGACGGGGCGAGCCCCATCGAGTATCACGGCAGGCCCCGACGGCTCATGGCCGTTGCGCTTCGATCGGCTCGTCCAGCCGGTGCTCACCGCTCAGTGTGTGAGCTGTCATAACTCGCAAGCCACGAATGCCTTAGCGGCAAGGTTCGATCTCACACCCCCGAGGGCTTACGAAACCTTGATCGGGTTTGGCAAACCCAGTCTTCAGGACCAGGTTTGGGAAGGTTACCGCCGCGGTTACTCGGTGGCGGGTGACGGGATGGCGCACCAGAGCGCGCTCCTGGCCTTCCTGGATCGCCCCAAGGGCCACTACGGGCCTGCTCTCGATGCCGCAGGCCGGGAGCGTTTGGTTACGTGGATGGACACCTACGCTCAGCGGGTGGGCCATTTCAGCGATGAACAGGAGCGGGCGCTCGTGGAACTACGCCGGTCCTACGCGGATATGGTGGTCGATCGACCGGTCAAAGCTGCGCCTTCGATCCCTTCCGCCGCACACGACTAGCCCCCAGGTCTGTCCGGCCAGTGGCCGGGGATGCTGCCGTCCGTGAAGTCCGGATCGATCAGCCGGCTCTTTGCTCGTTCATTGACTTGACGGCGGACCGGGCCGCCTTATGCTTAGGCGCGCATGAAAGGCATTATTCTAGCTGGGGGAGCGGGATCACGGTTGTATCCGCTTACCCTGGTTGCCAGCAAACAACTCCAGCCGGTTTATGACAAGCCGATGGTGTACTACCCCCTCACCACGCTCATCGAGGGCGGGATTCGCGAGTTGTGCCTCATCTCCACGCCGCAGGATCTCCCCCGATTCCGCCAGTTGTTGGGGGATGGGAGCGCCTGGGGTTTGAGCATCGAGTATCGTGAGCAGGCCAAGCCCGAGGGGATTGCCCAGGCCTTTCGCATCGCCGAATCATTCATTGGCCAGGATGCCGTCACGCTGATTCTCGGAGACAACGTGTTTTATGGCGGCGACACCTTCAGCAAGGCCTTTTCGGATTTCAAGACCGGCGCGGCCATTTTCGGCTACCATGTGAACGACCCCGAGCGTTATGGCGTGGTCGAGTTCGGCCCGGATGGGCGCGCGATTTCGATCGAGGAAAAGCCCAAACAGGCCAAGAGCAACTACGCCGTGCCCGGCCTCTATATTTACGACAACAGCATCCTCTCCATTACACGCAATCTGAAACCCTCCGCGCGCGGCGAGTTGGAGATTACGGACGTGAACGTCGAGTACCTCCGTCGAGGTCAACTGCGGGTCCACCGCCTCGGTCGCGGGTTCGCCTGGCTGGATGCCGGTACCAGCAGCAGCCTCCACGAGGCTTCTGCCTACGTACAGACCATCGAGAAGCGGGCTGGCGTCAAGATTGGGTGCCCGGAAGAAGCGGCCTTCCATCGGGGGTTTCTCACCTTGGATGCCTTGGAAGCCCTTACCGCGCGGATGCCGAGATGCGAGTACCGGGAATACCTCGTCGAAGTGGTGGCCGAAGCCCGACGATTGCTCTGCCTCCCGGAGCGCCCATGAACGTTATCCCCGGTCCTCTGCCAGGTCTGCTGCTGATCGAACCGACCGTTTTCGGTGACGGGCGTGGGTTCTTCATGGAACTGTGGAACCAACGGCGCTATCGTGAGCAAGGGTTGTCTGCGGAGTTCGTGCAGGACAACCTCTCCTTGTCGGCCAAGGGCACGCTGCGCGGGCTTCATTTTCAAAACCCCAACCCGCAGGGCAAGTTGGTCGAGGTCCTGGAGGGCGAGGTGTTCGACGCCGTCGTTGACCTGCGTCGGAGTTCGCCGACCTTCGGCCGCTGGCACGGGCTGACGCTTTCGGCCGAGAATAAATGCCAGTTCTATGTCCCACCGGGCTTTGCCCATGGGTTTGTCGTGGTGAGCGAGCGGGCGTTGTTCCATTATAAATGCACTGAATTCTATTCGCCCAAAGACGAACTCACCTTGCGTTGGGATGATTCGGAGATCGGAGTTCCGTGGCCGGTGAAAGAACCCTTGCTTTCTGCCAAGGATGCGAGCGCGCTTTGCTTCCGCGATCTTTCGTCGGCGCAACTTTTCCCCTAGCCTCGCGCATGAGCCTTCCCCGAGTTCTTCTTATCGGCAAGATCGGCCAGGTGGGCTGGGAGTTGCGGCGCACCCTTGCCCCCATGGCCGAGGTCGTTAGTGTCGATTTCCCCGATATCGATCTAAGCCCAGGCTGATTCGATCCGGCGGTGGGTGCGCGACACCGCTCCCCAGATCGTTATCAACGCCGCCGCCTTCACCGCGGTGGACAAGGCGGAATCTGCGCCCGATCAGGCAACGCTCATTAACGCGGTAGCTCCGGGAGTGATGGCCGAGGAGACCAAACGACTGGGCGGGCTCCTGGTGCATTATTCGACCGACTACGTATTTGACGGGACCAAGGCGACACCCTACGAGGAACAGGACGCGCCCAACCCGTTGGGGGTCTATGGGCGATCCAAACTTGCCGGGGATCAGGCCATACAAGCGGTGGGCGTGTCGCATCTGATCTTCCGCCTCTGCTGGGTTTATGGCGCGCGGGGACAGAATTTCCTACTGACCATGATGCGGTTGGCTCGGGAGCGGGAACGGTTGCGGGTGGTCCAGGATCAATTTGGCGCTCCCACGTGGTCGCGCTCGATCGCCGGCGCTACCGCCCTGGCGCTTCAGCAGACGGTGCTGGCTCGTGACCTGGGTGCCTTTAGCGGCCTTTATCACCTCGCCGCCTCGGGGCAAACCAGTTGGCACGGCTTTGCTCAACGGATCGTCGAACTCATGCCTGCGGAAGGCCGGAGGTGCCTGGCCGTGGACGCCATCACGACCGCGGAGTATCCGACGCCCGCTAAACGGCCGGCCTATTCGGTCATGTCCTGCGCGAAATTGGAGCGAGTCTTTGGCTTGCGCCTGCCCGACTGGGAGGCGAGCCTGGGGCAGGTTCTGGAAAGAAGTTAGGAGCTTATGAATCTACTGATCACTGGGGGAGCTGGCTTTATTGGTTCGAACCTGATTCAACAGGTTATCGACCGGCCAGAAATCACGAAGCTGGTCAACCTCGATGCCCTGACTTACGCCGGGCACCTGGAGAACCTGAACTCGGTCTGCCGCCATCCCAAGTACGTGTTCGAACGGCTTGACTTGCGCGACAAAGGCACCGTTTTGGAACTGGTCCAACGGCACGAAATCACGCAGGTGATGCATTTGGCGGCCGAGTCGCACGTGGATCGGTCCATCACCGGGCCGGGAGATTTCATTCATACGAATGTGGTCGGGACCTTTAACCTGTTGGAGGCCTGCCGATCCACCTGGCTGGGGGGGGGAGCCAGGTCTGCCGCACCCGGGACCTTCCGGTTTCACCATGTTTCGACCGACGAGGTCTACGGCAGCCTGGGTGACACGGGGTTGTTCACCGAAACCACTCCTTACGCCCCCAACTCGCCCTATTCGGCCAGCAAAGCCGCCAGCGATCTGCTGGTCCGCGCTTATCATCATACCTACGGCTTGCCGACCGTGATCACCAATTGCTCCAACAACTACGGGCCGTTCCAATTCCCCGAAAAGCTGATCCCGGTGGTCATCCAGAGTGTCATGGCCCGCCAAGGGGTCCCGGTCTATGGCGACGGCCTGAACGTGCGCGATTGGCTCTATGTGCGGGATCATGCCGAGGCGTTGTGGTGCGTGCTTACCCGCGGGCGCGACGGCGAAACCTATAATATCGGCGGTCATAACGAATGGGCGAACCTGCGGATCGTGGAACTGATTTGTGATCTGATCGATGAGTTGGCGCCTGAACTCGGCGGCGGCTCACGCAAGCTCATCACGTTCGTGAAGGACCGTCCCGGCCACGATCGCCGTTACGCCATCGACGCCAGTAAGATCGAGCAGGAACTGGGCTGGCTGCCGGCGCATCAGTTCGAACAGGGCATCCGCGAGACGGTGCGATGGTACCTCGACCACCAGGACTGGGTGAATCAGGTCAAGCAGCGCCCCTAGCCTCTTATGGCGCTGAAGCTTGCCGACACACTGGAATTGACGATCACCGACGTCGCCTTCGGGGGCGAAGGGGTAGGGCGGTACGAGGAGTTTGTCGTCTTCGTGCCCTTTGTGGCCGTGGACGACGTGGTCGAAGTTGAAGTGACCGAACTCAAGAAACGGTATGCGCGCGCGCGCTTGGTGCGGGTGGTGCGCGGTTCTCCCGATCGCGTGGCCCCGCTGTGCTCGCATTTCGGGCAGTGCGGCGGCTGTCAATACCAGCACCTCGACTACCCGGTTCAACTCCGGCTCAAGCACAAACAGGTTGCCGACCTGTTCGAGCGGATCGGCGGTTTGGATTCGTCGGTGGTCGCGCCCGTCGTTCCGTGTCCGCAGCCCTACGGTTATCGCAATCGGATCATGATTCGCAGCCAGTGGGACAAGTTTAAGCAGGGGCTGAACATCGGTTTTATTCGGGCGGACAACCGGTTGGTGGTGGACCTCGAGGAATGCAAGATTGCGGAGCCCGCCTTGAACGAGCAGATCCGCCATGTTCGCGCCCACCCACCGCCCAAGGGCGGGTTGAAGGTCGTGCTCCGCATTCCACCGGAGGGTTGGAGCGTTCCGCGCGATTCCTTTTTTCAGAACAACTTCTTCCTCCTCCCCAAGTTGGTCGAGGCGGCTCGGGATTGCCTGCGCCAGGCCGGAACTCGGCATTTGGCCGATGTCTTTTGCGGCGTCGGCTTCTTTAGCCTGGAGATGGCGGACCTCGTCGAGTCCTTCGTCGGGGTCGAGTTGGACCGATTGGCCATTGAGGCGGCGCGCCGGAACGCCGTCGCGCGCGGGCGCGCCAATGGCGAATTCGTCGCGGGCGCCGTCGAGGAATTGCTCCCCGGACTGTTGACTCGCTTCACCCCGGGGGCTACCACCGTGCTGATCGACCCGCCACGCAAGGGCTGCCGTCCCGAGACCATCGACCTGCTTCGCCGGGTGCGTCCCGCGCAGATCATCTACGTTTCCTGTCAACCGGCCACTATGGCGCGTGACTTGGACCTGCTTCGGGCCGAAGGTCTCTTCCAGGTGGCTCGCGTCACCCCGTTTGACATGTTCCCCCAAACGGCGCACGTTGAATGCGTGGCCGATCTCCGGTTGGTCTGAACGACTTGGCTCCGCCGTGGTCCAACTAATGTTCTATTACTCAATCTATGAAAATCGCAATGATAGCCGCGCTGGCGGGTTTGGCAGCGCTCACCCTTAACGCCTCCGCCGCTACGCTTGGTATTGGCGATCCCGCCCCCCAAATAAAAGCCTCCGCTTGGGTCAAGGGCTCTCCCGTCGAAAAACTCGACGCCGGCAAGACCTATGTGGTCGAGTTTTGGGCCACCTGGTGCGGTCCTTGCAGAGTCAGCATTCCGCACCTGACGGAGATGGCCCACAAATTCAAAGACAAGGTCACGTTCGTCGGCATGGATGTGTTCGAACGAGGTGACGCCGAGGCGGTGACCACCCTGGTGAAGAAATTCGTTGATGATATGGGGGATAAAATGGACTACAACGTAGCGATGGATGCCAAGGACAAGTTCATGGCCGAGCAATGGATGAATGCCGCCGGTCAGAACGGCATCCCTTGCGCCTTCGTTGTCGAGAAGACCGGTAAGATCGCCTGGATCGGCCATCCCATGGGCGGCTTGGAAAAGGCGCTCGAGGACATCACCGCCGGTAAATGGGATCCCGAGAAGGCCAAGAAGCGCGCCGACGCGCAAAAGCAAGTCGAGGAGTTCTTCCAAGCGGCTATGAAGGGCGAAGATGCGGAGCAGTTGGCCAAGAAAGGCAAGGAATTGGAAGCGTTGGATAAGGAGTTGGGCGGGATCATGCCGGAGGAGAAATTCGACGCTCAGAAGGTCATCAAGCAAGCCAGATTCCAATCCGCCGCCATCGCCTACCAGAAGGCCGTGCTCGCGGGTAAGGACGCCGACGAAACGGACAAACTCGAAGCCGCCGCCAAGGCGGTAGCGCCGGAGGATTTCGACTTCGAGGGGTTCAAGACCCGCCTCAGCCAAGCCCAGGGTGGTTCCAAGGCGCAACAGCTCTTTACGAAATACATGGCCGCGGTCGGCGCCGATAGTGACAAGGAGAAGGCCGCCGCTCTGGCCAAACAACTCGGCCAGCTCAAGATCACGGAGCCTGCCTTGCTCAACGATTTTGCCTGGACTTTGCTGACGGACGAAAAGGTCAAGGATCGCGATCTCGCACTCGCCACCAAGTTTGCCAAGGCCGCCCTGGACGCCTCCGGCGGCAAGGACGCCGCCATTCTGGACACTTACGCTCGGGCGATGGCCGATTCGGGCAAACGGGCCGAAGCGGTGGAATATCAGAAAAAGGCGGTGGAGGCCTGCCAGGACGATACCCAAAAGGTGGAGTTGCAGGCCACCCTCAAGAAATACGAGGCTGCCGTTACGAAATGACCTAACCCATTCGTGGAGAACCATCGCCGGAGCCGGCATAACCCGGCTTTGGCCGCGCGCCGGCTAGTGTGCTGTCATATAAATAGGTTGCAATAACTGATTTTGTCTGCCATACTTCTGTCATGGCAAGACCGATCAACATTTTGAGCCTAACGCCCGAAGAGGAAAAAGAACTGCGGCGACGATCCCAAGCCACCACCGCCTCGCACCGAGACGGCTTGCGAGCCGACATTGTTCTCTTGCGCGCCCAAGGGTTGCGGGAACTCGACGTGGCCAGCCAATTGGCGGTGAGCCTGCCTTGCGTGAGCAAATGGTCCAAGCGCTTCGAACTTGAAGGGTTGGCGGGGCTGTCTGACAAAGGCGGCCGGGGCCGCAAGCCTTCGCTGCCCTTGGAGAAAGTTCAGCGGGTCATTAGCCAAGCCACCCGCCCCCCCGCCGGTCGTTCCCGCTGGAGTGTGCGCAGCATGGCCAAGGCGGCGGGCATCTCCCATGACAGTGTGCGCCGGATCTGGCAGGCCCACGACATCAAGCCGCATCTGACGCGCACCTTCAAGTTGTCCACCGATCCACTCTTTGAGGAGAAGTTCTGGGATGTCATCGGTCTCTACCTGGACCCGCCCGATAAGGCCTTGGTGTTATGCTGCGACGAGAAGAGCCAGTGCCAAGCCCTGGAGCGAACGCAGCCGGGTCTGCCGTTGGGAATGGGCCACATTCGCACTCGCACCCATGATTACGAGCGTCACGGGACGATCACGTTATTCGCCGCCCTCAGCTATATGGAGGGCAAGATTCTGAGCCGGACCGAGGAGCGCCACACGCATGTCGAGTGGTTACGCTTCCTCAAACAGATCGACCGGGAAACGCCCAAGGAGTTGACCATCCATCTGATCGTGGACAACTACTGCACGCACAAGAACGAGGTCGTCCGGCAATGGCTGGCCAGGCATCCACGCTTTGTTATGCACTTCACCCCGACGGGCAGTTCCTGGATGAACTTGGTGGAGCGATTCTTCCGGGACCTTACCGAGGATGTGGTGCGCGAAGGCAGTTTCGGATCGGTAGGAGAGTTGGTGCGGGCGATGAACCAATACCTGGCGGCCAGGAATGCGGATCCCAAGCCTTATCGGTGGAAAGCGAAAGGCCAGGAGATCCTGGCGAAGATTCAGCGGGCCAGGGAAGCGCTGAAGCAGACCGCGGCGAAACCAGTTATTTAATGCTAATTACAAGACAGAACACTAGGGCCAGGCTGCTCGCCATTTCGCCAGAGGAACAGTTCGCCGAGAAACTGCATGCCTATACCCTCCCTCGCCCGGGACGTCCGAACACCAGGGTAAAAGACCTCGTGG
>TBL_comb47_HYPODRAFT_10002723_pt1 | contig 21584 bp, 18 predicted proteins | sample TroBogypolimnion_40_FD_10682 | JGI IMG/M metagenome (IMG submission 10682) | reverse complement strand
CTGCAGCACTGCCGCGCCGGCGCCGGTGTCCGCGCCCTGCGGCGCCGCTTTGGGTTGCGCTGGAGGCGCGCCCTTTTCCTGGGCTGTGCCGATTACGGCGATGACCGTGCCGACCTGCGCCATTTCTCCGGCCTGGACCCGAATTTCCAGCAGCACCCCCGAGGTGAACGCCTCGAGTTCCATGTTGGCCTTGTCGGTCTCCACCTCGGCAAGCACATCTCCCCGCCGGACCGTCTCCCCCACCTGCTTCTTCCAGGAGACCAGCCTCCCTTCGGTCATGGTGTCGGAAAGTTTCGGCATGACGATATCATTCATGGCAGCTCCTAGTACGGCGCGGTTAGCAGCTCGCGGACACCCTGCACGATGCCGTCCGTCTGCGGTATGCAGAGTTTTTCGATCTTGCGCGAGTAGGGCATCGGCACATCGAGCCCGGAGATCCGTTTGACCGGCGCCAGCAGCCTGTCGAAGCAGCCCTCATAGATACGGGCGGCGATATCGCCTCCCAGCCCGGCGCTTTGCCAGCACTCCTCCACCACCAGCGCCCGGCCGGTCTTTTGCACCGAGCCGATGAAACTCTCCGTATCGAGCGGGCTCAGGGTGCGCAGGTCGATCACCTCGCACGAGATCCCATCCTTCTCCAGCAGCGCCGCCGCCTGCAGACAGAGGATGGACATACGTCCATACCCCACCAGGGTGACGGCGGTTCCCTCACGCAGCACCGCGGCACGCCCGAAGGGTACCAGGAATTCCGGGTCGTCCGGAACCTCCCCCCGGCTGTTGTAGAGCAGTTCGTGCTCCAGGAAGATCACCGGGTTGTCGTCGCGGATGGCGGTCTTCAGGAGTCCCTTGGCGTCGGCAGGCGTGGCCGGATAGGCGATATGCATGCCGGGGCAGTGCATGAAGTAGCTTTCGAGACTCTGGGAATGCTGGGCCCCCAGCTGGCTCCCGCCCCCGCCGGGCATCCGGATCACCAGGGGAGCGGAGGTCTGGCCGCCGAACATATAGCGCACCTTCGCCATGTGGTTCACGATCTGGTCCATGGCGAGCAGCGCGAAGTTCACGGTCATCAGCTCCGCCACCGGCCGCAGCCCGCCCATGGCCGCGCCCACCGCCACCCCCACGATGGTATTCTCCGAGATCGGGCAGTCCCGCACCCGCTCCTCTCCGAACTCCGATAAGAGGCCCCGAGTCACCTTGAAGGCACCCTCGTAAAGAGCCACGTCTTCGCCGAACACCACGACCGACGAGTCGCGCCGCATCTCCTCCTTCAGCGCCAGGTTGATGGCGTCGCGGTAGGTCATCTCAGACATAAATATCCTCCCAGATCTCCTCGTCGCGGGGCCAGGGTGATTCGGAGGCGAAACGAACCGCCTCCTCGACCTGGGTGGTGCAGCGCTTCAGGATCTCCTCGATGCCAGCCTCGTCGATTATCCCCTCCGCCACCAGCCTGCGCCCAAGGTTCGGGATCGGGTCGCGGCTCTTCCACACCTCGTGCTCGGCGGAACTGCGATACTTGGCCGGGTCCGCCATGGAGTGGCCGCGGAACCGGTAGGTGACCGCCTCGATGAAGTAGGGGCGTTGCCGCTCCCTGACCCAGGCGGCGGCCCGCTTGGTCGCCTGGTACACGGCGATCACGTCCATGCCGTCCACCTTCTCGCTCGGAATGTCGTATCCGCAGGTGCGCCGGTGCAGCATGACCTCGGCGGAGGCGCGGTGCACCTCGGTCCCGATGCCGTAGAAGTTGTTCTCGCAGATGAAGAGCACCGGCAGGTCCCAAAGGCGCGCCCAGTTGAGCGACTCGTGGAAGGTCCCCTGGTTCATGGAGCCGTCGCCGAAGAAGCAGGCGGTGACGCGGTCCTCCTTGCGCATGCTGGCGGCATAAGAGAGCCCCACCGCGATGGGAAACTGCCCGCCGACGATGGCGTAGCCCCCCATGAAGTTGTGCTCGGGCGAGAAGAGGTGCATGGACCCGCCCTTCCCCTTGCAGATACCGGTCGCACGGCCGAAGAGCTCGGCCATGACGCGCTTGGGGTCAGCACCGCGCACGATCGCCTGGGCGTGGTCCCGGTAGGCCGACAGGATGTAATCCCTGCTTTCCAGGGCGGCGGTGCAGCCGACGGCGACCGCCTCCTGGCCGGAGTAGAGGTGCAGGAAACCGGTGATCTCTCCCTTGGCGTACTGTTCGGCGCAGCTTTCCTCGAATTCGCGGCAGAGCACCATCTGTTCGTAGAACCTGAGCAGTTCGGCGTCAGGGAGCAGCCCCTTCAGTTTAAGGCTATCGTCCATGACCGCCTCCCTCCTTCACGTAGTTCAAAAGCCCCCCCGCCAGTAGCTCCCGGCGCTCCCGGTCGGTAGCGTCCAGCAAGGTCACGATGTTGTTGCCACCTTCCACCTGGAGCTCCAGCTCGGTCGCCCCACCCTGGACCAGGGCCCGCAGACCCGAGAGCCGCAGATGATCCCCCTGCTTGAGCCGGTCGTAATCCGCCGGGTTCTTCAGGGTGAGCGGCAGGATGCCGAAGTTGATCAGGTTGGAGCGGTGAATCCGGGCAAAGCTCTTGGCGATCTTGACCCGGATGCCGAGGTAGCGCGGCGCCAGCGCAGCGTGCTCGCGTGAGGAGCCCTGCCCGTAGTTTTCGCCCCCCAGCACAACCCCGTCGCCGCTTGACTGCGCGCGGGAAGGGAATTCCGGGTCTATCTGCTGGAACACGAACCGGCTGATGGCCGGGATGTTGCTGCGGAAGGGGAGCACGTTGTTCCCTGCCGGCATGATGGTGTCGGTCGATATGTTGTCACCCACCTTGATGACAACCTGCAGGTCGAACTGGTCCGGCAGCGGGTCGAAGGCGGGAAACGGCACGATGTTGGGACCGGTGACGATCTCCACGCCCGCGCCGTCCGCCGGCGGCACGACGATGCTCGAGTCGTCCACCAGGTACTGCTGAGGGTTCTGCACGGCGGGCCAGTCCAGCAGCTCGGAAAGCTTGCGGGGATCGGTGATGACGCCGAAGACCCCCGCCGCCGCCGCCGTCTCGGGGGAGCAGAGGTAAACCTTGTCCTCCTGGGTGCCGCTTCGGCCCGGGAAGTTGCGCGGGAAGGTCCGCAGCGACACCTGGTTGGTCCCGGGGGCCTGCCCCATGCCGATGCACCCCAGGCACCCGGGCTGGTGGATCTGGGCGCCGGCCAAAAGAAGCATCATGAAGCCCCCCTGGGCCACCACGTTCTCCAGCACCTGGCGGCTGCCCGGGTTGATGTGGAAGGAGAGCTGCGGTGCGATCCTGCGGCCTTCGAGGACCCGGCAGACGGTCATCAGGTCGCGAAACGAGGAGTTGACGGAGCTGCCGACGATGACCTGGTCGACCTTCACCCCCTGGACCTCGGCGACCCGCACCACGTTGTCGGGCGAGGAGGGGCAGGCGATCATGGGCTCGATGCTGGAGAGATCGATCTCCTCGTACTCGTCGTAGCTGGCGTCGGGGTCGGCGGCCAGTTCCCGCCAGAGCTCGCCGCGCCCCTGGGCCTTCATGAACTCCAGCACCCGCTGGTCACTCGGGAAGATGCTTGAGGTGGCGCCCAGTTCCGCCCCCATGTTGCCGATGGTGGCGCGGTCGGTAGCGGATAGGGTCGCGACCCCGGGGCCGTAATACTCGATGATCTTGCCCACTCCGCCCTTCACCGTGTGGCGCCGCAAGAGCTCAAGGATCAGGTCCTTACCCGAGACCCAGGGCTGCAGCGCGCCGGTCAGCTTCACGCCCCAGATGCGCGGGCAGGTGAGGTGGAAGGGATGGCCGGCCATGGCGAGCGCCACGTCCATCCCCCCCGCGCCGATGGCAAGCATGCCGAGACCCGCTGCCGTCGGGGTGTGCGAGTCGGCGCCCAAAAGGGTCGTGCCCGGCACGCCGAAGCGCTCCAGGTGGACCTGGTGGGACACCCCGTTCCCCGGCTTGGAAAGGTGGATGCCGTACTTCTGGGCGCAACTCGCCAGGAAGGCGTGGTCGTCGGCGTTTTTGTTGTCGGTTTGCAGCAGGTTGTGATCGATATACTGCGCGGCCAGGTCCACCTTGACGCGGCTGATTCCGGTCGCGATGAATTCGAGCATCGCCATGGTGCCGGTGGCGTCCTGCAGCAGTGTCTGGTCTATTTTCAGCCCGATCTCCTGGCCCGGGACCAGCGTCCCGTCCACCAGGTGGCTTGCAAGTATCTTTGTCGCCAGGTTTTGTCCCATACTGCCTCCCTTGCCCCTGCACCCGGACGGACCCAGCTTTGACCCTCCGGGCGAGGATCATGTTCTCTGTCATGCATCAGGTGCCGGCACCTGATTGGTTCTCCGGATGATTGGCATAGTCAACCGTCCTCACCATGATACCGGTCACTGTCACAGGCGGAATGACTGATATAACAACTACATACTACCACAAATCCTGGGGAGGCGTCGTCGATACTGTTTAAGCTTTGCAGAGAGTCGGGGAGATGGACCTGAGAGGATGCGGCAATGATCGGCAGCCAGCGACGGGTGCAAATTCCCTGCGCCACCCTGCGCTCCCCTGCCTGCGCTCACCGGGACGCAGGGCTTACCGCGCCAGCAGTTCCTTGAGCAACACCGCGTTGTTGTGTTCTTCGTCCTTGGCCGCGAATAGCAGGGTGATGGTCTCGCGGGCCGCCATGCCGCGCAGTTCGTTCAGCAGCGGAACCTGCGCCTCGAGTTCCTGACGGTAGCGGGACTGGAACTCCGGCCACCGGGCGGAATCATGGCCGAACCAGCGGCGCAGCTCGTCACTGGGCGCGATCTCCTTGAGCCACCAGTCCACTCCGGCGCGCGCTTTGGCAACCCCGCGCGGCCAGAGCCGATCCACCAGGATGCGCCGCCCGTCGCCCGGATCAGGCTCAGCGTAGACTCGTTTGATTTTGACCACTTCCTCGCCCTCCCCTTGCCTTTGGTCCCCGGCTGCTCGCCTAACCAAAAGGAGTCGGAGCACCGGGGGCCGCGGATGGCGACTGCCGGCACCCGGTCCCCACCAGCGACCACTCGAAGTGCCAGGTTTACAGGGGTTTCAGGTTGCTGAACTCCCGCCACTCGAGAAAATACTTGGGTGATTCGACGAATTCGTAGATGTTCTCGATGATGTTAAGGTGGAGTTTTTCCTCCGCCGCGAGCGCCTGCAGCAAGCGCCGCACCTCCAGGGAAGGCTCTTTGTCGGCAGCATCCAGGTAAAAGGCGATGCTCAGTTCCTCAGCCTTGATGGCGTGGCGGTAACCGTCGCTATCGACCCTGAGCGAGCCGGGTCCACGGCTCTCCATCATCTCAATCAAGCGCTGGAAGATATTTTTGGCCTTTTCCAGGATTTGGCTCTCAACCCCGGGCCCCGGGGTCTCCTGCTTCCTGGCCAGCAGGGCGTCGTAGTGGGTCTGCTCGGCCTCCGCCAACAAGGTGAAGAGATTTTTCAACTCCTTGGAATCGCACCCTTCGGCCAGCTTTTCGTAATAATCCTTACCGTCGGCTTCCAGTTTCAGCGCATAGTCGAGTACGTTCATGTTCACACCACCTTATTCATGACATAAAGCCTGATAACAGCGGAGCAAGGACCGGGGGTGCCGGGTTTGCAGTCCACCGAGGAGACCGGTGGGCCGACGTGGGACTCTCTTTTCGATTGGGACAACGCCAAAGGCCTTGGGCAGTGCCTCCCGGTGTCGCTCGCGCTACAACGCCTCGAGCACCCTTTTCAAGGACTGCTTCACCGTTTCCGCCAGTTCCGCAAGTTGGGCGTTGCCCACCAGCGAAAGCGCGGCAACAGGGTCCATGATCATCACGACCGTGCGGGTATCGGAGACTGAATAGATTGCCACATTACATGGGAGCAGCGTCCCGATATTAAGTTCGATCCCGAACGCCTGGTAGGCGAGCCCCGGATTGCAGGCCCCGAGTATCAGGTAGTTGCGGAACTCCTTGTGGAGTTTCTCCCGGAATTTCTGTTTCATGTCGATCTGCGAAATGACCCCGAACCCTTCCTTCATAAGCTCATCCTGGACCCTGCGCACGGACTCGGCAAAAGGGAGCGCCATGGTGATGCCAAACGCGTACGGAGCGCTGATGGGCTGGGACTCCTCTCTTTCCAGGGCTTCAGCCCTCTGCTGCAGGGTATGAACCTCGGTCTGGATCTGCTCGGGAATGCCGGACTGGATCAATCGCTCGGCTTCCTCGTCCTTGGGCACCCAGTCAACCTCTATAGTCAGGATCTGCGGAGCGACCGGGCTTTGAACCGCAGAGGGAACCACGCGGTTTACTACCCTGCCAGTGAACAAAGGATGCTCCAGCAGGAAGTAGTGAATCTCGCCATGCATTTTGTCTATGACAACTTTTTCTTTGATCTGCATTCCGTTGCACTTGACCTCACGCAGCACTCCGTTTCCATAATGCTGCAGTATGCGTGACTGCACGACACCGGGTATATAGCTTTGCGGCTGCTCCACTTTCTCGATCAATAGTTTCCATACCGTATCCAGAGCAGCATGGACCTCACAGCTATAAGAGATCTTGCGCATGACCTAGCTCCTTTTGCGTTTATCCCAAGAGGCCGATTTGACAGGCCGGGGTCAGGCCGTCCGCACGACAGACCTTCCATAACTTTACCCTATTGTTTTTACTAGGCAATACAATGTAGGCATTTTTTCATGTAACCCGGTCAATACTCTCTCCTTTTCCGCCGGCGCTGGGCGCAGAAAATGCCCGTGGGTTTGGACATTTAGCCTGAGGAGCGCTTCCGGCGCGATCACCTCGGAGGAGCTTGGATCATGGTTTAGAGGGGATCGGCGGCTGAAGCTAATGAATGGTTGGGGCTGCGGGAAGGAAGGGGATAGGGCAGGGAACCGGGCACCCTCTCCTCCCCGAGGGGGATCGGAGGAGAGGGTGCAGGCAGATGCAGGTTTGGTGCGGTAATCACGGTAGTGCCAGCCCGGCCAAGGCGAACTAGCCCTCCGGGTTGCCGCGGTGCACGGCGAACGGGCCCCAGGACTGGCTGACCGACATGAGCTCAACGCTATTTATGTTGACGCGGCCCGGGACACTGGAAACCCAGACCACGACGTCAGCGATGTCCTCCGGCAGCAAGGGTTCCGTCCCCGAGTAGACGCGATGCGCCTTCTCGTCGTCCCCCTTGAAGCGGACCTTGGAAAACTCCGTCTCGGCCATGCCGGGGGCGATGTAGGTTACCCGGACCGCGGTCCCCAGCAAATCGGCACGCAGGTTGCGGGAAAACTGCTGCACGAAGGCCTTGCTTGCCCCATAGACATTGCCGCCAGGATAGGGCCAACTCCCCGCTACCGAGCCTATGTTAACGACATGCCCGCGGTTACGCGCGACCATCCCGGGAAGCAGGGCGCGCGTGCAGTACATGACCCCCTTGATGTTGGTATCCACCATGGTCTCCCAGTCGTCGAGCGATGCCTGGTGGGCAGGCTCCAGCCCGAGTGCGAGGCCGGCGTTGTTAACCAGCAGGTCGACCTCGGCAAACTCCGGCGGCAGGGAGGAGAAGGCGGCAGAGACCGCCTCGCGGTCCCGGACATCCAGGGTGATGATGTGCACCGAGGTCAGCGGAGCGAGTTCCGACTGCAAACGGCTCAGCAACTCGCCGCGGCGCGCGGTCAGGACCAGCTTCCAGCCAAGGCCGGCAAAAGCGTGGGCGCAGGCGGCGCCGAAGCCGGATGAGGCACCTGTTATCACAACCGTTTTGTCCATTATTTCCTCCTGAGGTCAGATTGAATGGTCAGCGTCCCGGTACCGGGGCCGCCCGCCTTAAAGGTCGCCATCATAGATCAGAATGTGACCCAATACAAGTGAAGCGATGTCTTTGAACGACGGAAGGCGCTGCAAGACAACCCACTAGAAATGCTTCCCGGCCTTCCCCCTGTGCGCGCCGGCCGGCGTCCTGCTGCCAGCGCGGCGCTCCCAGACGTTGGCCTGCCAGTTATCGGCCCTGTCTTCCGACGCGATAAAGGGCGGCACAGCGATATGAAAATATCTCGCCAAAGCTTGGACGTACGGCTCATAGAGCCAGCGCAGCTCTCTGAGTTTTTCATCGCTCCCCTCGCCCCCGCGCAACATCACACCGCTGGCAGCCAGCCCGGCGCGCAGGGCAGCCAGTTGCTCGGGAGGCAGGCGGTCCTGCCCCGTCTCGCGCAGCCGCGTCTTGAAGACCAGTGAGAGATCGACTACGGCGTGCCGGGCCATGGCGAAGGTGAGTTCCGCCTGGCGCTCGCAGGCACCTTCGACTCCTACCATGACCAGCGCGCAGGTGTCGAGGACGGCGGTGAGGGCGGCAAGCCAGGACTGGTTGTCATGCTGGGAGCGGAAATAGGCGAGCACCGGATACGAGAGGTGCCCTTCGAGAAACTCGGACGACCAGTTCTCCCACTCCTTGAGCAGATGCCGCAGCGCCTCCATGCCGTGCTCGTAGCCATGCCGACGCAGTATTTCCGAGGCGCAAGGGGGGGACCCGGCACGGGCGTCCAAAAGGGAGATGCTGATCTCGCGGCGCGCGAAGGACTGGTTCAGGCCGGGAAGATATCCTATCACCAGGGCGAGGAATCCAAACCCCATCCCAGATTCGAGGACCACGAGCAGCCGGGACAGGCCGGAGCGGGGGATCACGTCGCCCAGGCCCAGGGTGAAAAAGGTCGTGCCGCTCAGGTAGAGGTCGGTGAGCAGGCCGGAACTGCCGTCGTTGGCCAGCAGGACCGAACCGGCGGACCAGTGCAGCAAGGCGAATCCGAGGATGAGGCCGCCTGCCCAGACGCTCAGCAGGAGCAGCAGCGAGAGCGGGCCGTAGATGCTCAGCAGGGTGTCCTGGTGGCTGGCCGAAACCAGCCTCCGGACTAGGGCGGACCAGGGAAGCCAGGTGCGGCGGTAGAGGAAGCGGGTCAGGCGGAAGCGCCGGGTAACCCGGCGCGGCAGGACGATGGTCTCGAAACCCTCCCAGAGCACGCCCAGGATCAAAGCCGCACCGAGTATTGCCGCCACGATGGTCACCTCGTGCCTCCAGACCGGGTCGATCCCGGCGAGAGCGGCCTGACGCGGTGCAAGGACGCTCCTCGCGTCATCCTCCGGCGCCCCTGCGCCCCCAAGGGCACCGCGCCAAGTGGAGCGCGTCGGGAAGGGTCAGGCCTCATGCACTGGACATTATACCATGCGGAGCTTGGCTTCACCCGGCTTTTCGGGATCCTGGTACAGCGGGCCGCCCAGGTCCAGGTGGGTCAGATACAGCCTCATATCGAACTCCAGCTGATGGTAGGCGGGCTCCATGTGCTCGCAGAGCCGATAAAAAGCCTTGTCGTGATCCTTCTCCTTCAGGTGGGCCAACTCGTGCACCACGATCATTTTCAGGAACTCGATCGGGGCCAGCTTGAATACCGACGCCACCCGGATCTCGTTCTTGGCTTTGAGCTTCCCCCCTTGCACCCTGGAGACAAAGCTGTGCAAACCGAGAGCCGGATGCACCAGGCTGATTTTGCCGTCATAGGCCACCTTGCTGAGCGGCTGGGAGTTGCGCAAAAATTCGCTCTTGATTGCCATGGTGAAGTCATAAAGCAGGCGATCGGTCCGGATGTCATGCGCGGCGGGATATTTCTTGAGCAGGAAGCTTCCCAGCTGGTCTTCGGATATCAGCTGGCCAACCTGCTGTGTCACCTTTTCAGAATAGCCGGCCAGGTATTTCAATTGTCGCATAGGTTATTTTCTCTTTTCTTTCAGGCAGATCCCTTCACTTCGGGGTGCAGCCTGCGCACCGGTCGGCCTCCACGGGAAGCTCGCAGCCGCAGCTGGCGCAGGCGTTGTGCCACTCCGGATGCCCGGCCGCAGCGGAACGCTGCTTTCCTTCCAGGCGCCGGATCTCGGCGGTCATTTGCTCGTCGTATTGCTGTTCAAACATCCGTCACCTCCTCCATCTGCCGTCAAGGCACAGATTACCTCATTCATCCCGGCGTACACCAGTGAATTCCGGGCGAACCCGTGCAGCGCCACCGTTCTATTCAATCCGGGCGCGTCGGCGCTGCCGAAGCTGCTGCCTGACGCAAGGGTTCGCGCGGCCTTCCGTCCCCGGGGGGAACAACAACACCCTCACACTGTGCGAATTGAGGACAGGGGCAATTTGCTCTTGCTTGCAGCTAAGGCAGACACTAGGTGTCAGTCACCACCCCCTCCCCTGTCAAAGAGAAGTGCTGATTGAGAGTCAATGCAGGGACCTGACCTGTCAACACCGGGTTCAACGCGGATCTATACTGTGCAACGGCTGTACATCTGCCACTGTCAACAGTACCATAAGGCACCTATATCACACCGCCTTAACACTGGCACGCAAAATGTATAGTTACCCTCCGAATGCAGGCCACGGACTTTACCATTATAAGCACAGATTTATTATTGAAGGCAAATCCTATCCAGTGGACTCTGTCTGAACTTCATTTATTGCTAAAGGCGCCGTCACCACGACCGAAGATACTATAGGTATGCCGGTCGCCGACCTCCGGGCTCATCCTGAACCCTTGGAAAAAGTGGCCGCCCGACTGCCAAGAGGCTTGATAACCACACGATGACACAGCAGCTACTAACGAAATTGGGAACGGGGTACCTTTATGAAAAAAATGCACAACGTAATGAAGCGCTGGACAAGAAACCTTTCGCTGGCCGCCATCACTTGTGTCGCACTGCTGCAGGCGAGCGCCTGGGCCGGTGACCTGGCGCAGGTACGCAAAAGCGGGGTGCTCAAACACGTCGGCATACCGTACGCCAACTTCGTGACCGGAGCAGGGGATGGAATGGACGTGGAACTCATGCAGAAGTTCGCCAAATACCTCGGGGTGCGCTACGAGTACGTGAAGGCCGACTGGGGTACGGTGATCCAGGACGTGATCGGAAAGCAGGTCCAGGCCAAGGGGGATGAGGTGACCTTTCTGGATGACGCTCCGGTGCGAGGCGACCTGATCGCCAACGGCTTCACGGTGCTCCCCTGGAGGCAAAAAGCAGTTTCCTTCTCCTCCCCCACCTTCCCGAGTCAGATCTGGCTGGTGGCGCGCGTGGACTCAAAGGTGCGCCCGATCAAGCCTTCAGGAAACATCGACACCGACATCGCGCGGACCAAGGCCCTGATGAAAAAAAAGGACGTCATGGCACTCAAGAAGACCTGCCTGGATCCTGACCTGTACAACCTGGAGGCGACCGGCGCCAACGTGATTCTCTTCAATGGCAGCCTGAACGAACTGGCCCCGGCCATCATCAACGGCAAGGCCGAGATGACGATCCTGGACGTCCCGGACGCACTGATAGCCCTGGAAAAATGGCCGGGCAAGATCAAGATCCTCGGTCCGGTTTCCCACAAGCAGGAGATGGCCGTGGCGTTTCCCCAAGGCTCCCAGGAGTTGCACGACGCCTTCGAGAGTTTTCTGAAGCAGGCCCAGCACGACGGAAGCTACCGCAAGATCGTCAAGCGCTATTACCCCACTGCGCCGGCCTTCTTCCCCGATTTTTTCAAGGGAAAATGATTCCCGGGGGGGGCCGCAGCGCCAGAGAGGTGCATGGGTTGGGCAGACCCGGACCTGCTGCGCCCCCCCTGCCACGCTGAATTTTTCGAGGGAACCAGTCCACTGATTTCAGGGCGCTGTTATGGCAATACATAAAATCATCTCTCAAATGAGCAGGTTGCTCGCCGCCCTGATCGGACTGACGCTGGTAGGCTACATAGGCTACCTGGTACTGGCCCAGTACCGCACCCAGCTCGTTATCCAGGACGCCGCTCTGAAGCAGCTCACCTCCGACAGCGCCAAGCGCGCCACCGCGGTCAGCTACTTTTTATCCGAACGCAAAGACGACCTGAGGGAGCTGGCAGAGAGCCGGGAAATCTCCTCCTACTTCGAAAACATGGCTCTCGGCATGTCGATGGAGTACGGCCTCAGGGCAAGTATCATCATGATACAGGATCTGTCCGGGAAGATGCGCAGCCTGAAACTGCTCGCCGGCGCCCCGGTATTCGAGCGGATCGTTTTTATCGACTCCTCGGGAGTGCTGCTGACCGATACCCTGAAACCAAAAGGCGCCACCAACACCCCGTGGCGCAAGTTCCTCACTCCCGCGGCGCACAGCCCCTCCATCAAGGCCGCCACGCGCGACGGCGCGCAGAAAATACTGGTCTCCGCACCCGTGCGTTTCAAAGGGAAATTCGTCGGCGAGGTGGTTGCCTGGATCTCCACGCCGCAGGTCTACCAGTATTTCATCGAGGGAAGCGGTGAAATGAACCGCTACCCCGTCGCCCTGGTCTACGAGAACAAGTATCTCGATCTCCCCGCCAAGGTAAAGGGGATCATCGGGGCGGATGCCTCGATTCCCCGCGACATTCAACCGCTCACCCCCTACAAGCTGCACCAGGCCAAGCCCGATGGGGTCGACCCCGGCGGCTATGCGATCCTGGTGCCGGTGGAGGGAACCTCTCTGTCACTGATGACCTTCATCCCCGGCGCCGAGATGTCCGACATGCACTCACCCCGGCGCATACTCTACACGACCGGAGGCATCGCCGTATTCATCCTGGTGGGGATGTTCTATTTCCAGATGATGAACACCAAGAATGCGGTTTTGAAAGTCCACCTGGACGAAACGACCCTGCGTGAGGCCGCAGTCGATGAAAAAAACCGCCTGCTGGCGGCGGAAATCGACGAGCGCCGCCATACCGAGGCCGCGCTGCGGGAGAGCGAAGCGAGGTTTCGGGCGATCGTCAGTGCGGTGCCGGTCGTCATCTACGAGTACACGCCATCCCCCGAGCGCAGTTTCAGCTTCGTCGGTGAAAAAATACTGGAACTGGCGGGGATTTCGGCGGGGGAGATGCTCTCGGATGCCGACGCCTTCCTCAGCCTGATCCATCCGGAGGACCTCCCGGCGGTTCTGGCCGAAAATGACCGTGCAGTTGCCACCAATACCCGGCTCAGCATGGAGTTCCGCATCGTGAAACCAGGCGGTGCAATCAGGTGGATACTGGCAAGCGCCCTCCCGCAATCGAAAAGCAACGGGAACGCCACCGTCTGGTGCGGTTGCCTGGAAGACATCACCGACCGTAAGCAGGCAGACCTCGCGCTCAGGGAATCCCAGCAGCAGCTTTTGGACATCATTGCCTTTCTTCCCGACGCCACGCTGGTAGTCGGCATGGACGGCCGTGTGGTGGCCTGGAATCGAGCCATGGAGGTCATGACCGGCATCAAGGCGGAGGAAATGATCGGCAAGGGGAATTACGAGTACGCCCTCCCCTTCTACGGTGAGCGCAGGCCGATTCTGATCGACATCGCCCTGAGGCAGGACCGCAGGAAGGAGCAGGAGTACACCTCCCTGCAGCGGGAAGGCGACGTCATCTACGGCGAGGCCTACACCGACAGTTTCGAGTGCCGCAAAAATCAAAGCAGCTACCTGGCTGCGGCGGCTTCCGTGCTGAGAAATTCCAGGGGAGAGGTGACCGCAGCCATCGAGTGCATCCGCGACAGCACGGAAAAACTGCGGGCCGAGCAGCATTTGCGCGAGAGCGAGGCGACGCTCAGGTCGCTGCTTGATTCCATGCCGGCTGGGGTCTGGTGGTATGACGAGACGGGGCAGGTCGAGTATCTGAACGGCAGATTCGCCGAACTGTTCGGGTACCCGCTCGAGGAGATACCCACCGTGGGGGACTGGTTCCGCTATGCCTATCCTGATCCCGAGCAGCGCAAACAACTGCTGGTGACCAGAGGGGACCTCATTGCCGAGGCGCGCCGCAACGGCACGCCGGTCCCGCCGCAGGAGACCATGGTCGCCTGCAGGGACGGCAGCGTGAAACACATCATCGTAAACACCCAGTTCTCCCAGGGGCGCACCCTGGAGATCTTCACGGACATAACCGAGCAGGAATTCATACACAACGAGCTGCTCAAAGTCCAGAAAATGGAATCCCTCGGCGTCCTGGCCGGAGGCATTGCCCACGACTTCAACAACATACTGACCGGCATCATGGGAAACATCTCCTTCGCGCAGATGTTTCTTCAGGAGGGGAATAAGGCGCTGCGCCCGTTGGAGGCGGCCGAGAAGGCATCGAGGCGGGCTGCCGAACTTGCCCACCAGTTACTCACCTTCGCCAAAGGAGGAAAGCCGATCAAGAAGGTGGTTTCGCTGCGGCAACTGGTGGGCGAGGCAGTTTCGCTCTCCCTGCGCGGCACCAACGTGCAGGGAAAGATCCTGATGCCCGCCGACCTGGATGACATAGAGGCGGATTCGGGCCAGATGAACCAGGCCTTCAACAACATCGTCATCAATGCGGTGCACGCCATGTCGGAAGGCGGCACCCTTACCGTCAGCGGCGAGAACGTGTATCTGGAAAGCGGCAACAGGCTTTCCCTACGCCCCGGCCCTTACGTCTGCCTGGTCTTCAAGGACGAGGGGTGCGGCATCCACCAGGCCGATCTGAAAAACATCTTCGATCCCTACTTCACCACCAAGTCAGGCGGCAACGGCCTCGGTCTCGCCTCGACCCTATCCGTCGTCAGCAAGCACGGCGGGCATATCCAGGTGCACTCCGAGGTCGGCGTCGGGACGACCTTCACCTTCTACCTCCCCTCGACCCAGGAGAGCTCCGCCGAGTGCGAGGACAGGACGGTCGCGGCAAAGGAATGCCAGGCCGGCGGCAAGGTGCTGGTTATGGATGACGAAGAGATGCTGCGGACGCTCGCTTCACAAATCCTGGAACATCTGGGCTACGAGGTCACCACCTGCATAAACGGCGAGGAGGCGATAGCACTCTACGTCTCGGACCACCAGGCGGGCGTCCCCTACTTCGCGGTCATAATGGACCTTACCATACCTGGCGGCATGGGGGGCAAGGAGGCAGCCCAGCGCATCCTCGCCTTCGATCCCGCGGCCAAACTGGTGGTCTCCAGCGGCTACTCCAACGACCTGGCCCTTTCGGACTACCGCAAATACGGATTTTGCGGTGCCGTGGTCAAACCGTACAAGGTCTCTGAACTGGCCGAAACCCTGCTGTCGCTGCTTGCCTCCTCTGCATCCTGATTCCCTCGACTGGGCGCCACAGCAAGAAAAAGCCCCACCCGCCTAGAGCCCGCTTTTCACCAGGTCCTTGGTTGCGATTATCCTCGCGAAGGGTACTGACAACGCTGCCATGAAGGAAGCCTGGACCTCTGCCGCCTTCACGGTCATGTTCCGGTACGCCAGGTCTTTGGTGGCGCAGGCATCTTCGACGACCGTGCAGGTGAATCCATGATCGAAGGCGGCCCGGGTCGTCGAGTCAACGCACATGTGAGTCATCGCGCCGCAGATGACGAGATGGGAGCTCTCTTGCCGCTTCAGTATCTCCAAAAGCTGGGTGTGACGAAAGCTGTTGGGAAAGTGTTTTACGACGACGATCTCGTCCTCTCGGGGAGTAACCATGGCGTGAATTTTCGCACCTTCGGTATCGGGTAGGAAAAAGGTGGCGTCCGGTCGAGCGGCGATATGCTGGATATGGATCACGGGCAATTTCGAGGTACGGAAGTGGTTCAGCAGCAGCTGTGCGTTTTCTGCTGCCGGCCTGATGCCGACGAGCTCCATGCTGCCGCCGGGGAAATAATCGTTTTGTATGTCAACCACCACCAGGCAGCTATTCATGTCACATCCTGTCAATATTCACAGCCAACTCCAGCGGCCGGCACGGGTCGCGGCCGGCCATTTAAAGATCCGGGCGTCGTCCCTGCAGGCCTGAGCAGTATGGGCTGAAAAAGGCATGCAAAAGATTATTGCGGTTTCGTCTCATTGTCGTTCAACTTAACGACATCATCGCCGGACGAGGCCTTTTTGAAATTCCTGATACTGCTGCCCAGTGCCTGGCCCAACTGCGGGAGCTTGGCGGGGCCGATGACGACGAGGGCAATGATAAGTACAAGGATCATTTCTGGCATTCCGAATCCGAACATGACCGTCTCCTTTGTGTTCCCGATGGACACCTGGACTGCTGACTGCTGCAAAGCTCTGGCTGGAATCTCAATCGCGGAAAAGAGAGCTTGCCCGCCCTATCGCGATACTGTCGCTACCTCGCGGGTGACAGAAACGTCCTCTGCTAAATCCAGTACGCGTTCAGTTTAATCTAAGTAGAAGATAAGTCAACACATTAAGGCGGCCGGTGTGCGCTTGCCGCATAATTTGCTTATGAACCAATGCTATAACACTCCTCGGACATTACACCCGAGGCACTGTCCTCGCCTTTCCGACCGCCGCCCGGCAGACGGAAAAAACGGCCCGGCGACCCGCGGGTAAGTAAATTCCAGCTTGACTTGCCAACCACATTGGTTGTATATAATTAGCACGTGCACACTCAATAACGGTCGTACGATGTCCCGCCGGTCCCAAACATCCACAACATTAAATACACTGGACCTTGGCTCGGCACATGATTAGAGAGCGCCCACCGGCGTAAAAAATTCTAAAGTTTTTTTTATGATGCCCGATACCTACTCTAGCTGCCAAAGGAAGGAAACTGCACCGTTTCACTCAGGGGGGGATCGACAATGAGCATTTTCGTACACTTCGATGAGCACGCCTTCAAGATTACCAGGCTGACCCGCCACGACCGCCTGACCGAGCGCGTCGCGGAGAAGATTGGCATGGAACGCTCCCTTGCCGCCCCGCTATTAGAGGATGCCTCGCCCAGCGACCGCTCCGCAGCACACCCCAGACGATACGCTCAACACTCCGACTGACCCTCCCAAACAACGACGCCAACCCGGGCCACCCGGGGACTGCGGCTCAAGCTCTGCACTTCACCCACTCGGCCCTGCGCGCCGACGCAGGCCTAACTGCGGGAAATGTCCGGCAGAGCCGGCAGAACGTCATCCTGGCCTGCGCCCCTGACGGTGCCCGGGCAGCTGTAAAAAATAGAACTGTTCATTATTTTACAGCCGAACCGTATCCCGCCGAAATCAGGTCATTTATCCGGCAAGCACCGCAAGGATCGTAAATATTTTCACACCCCCCTTCCCGCGGCACCCTCCGCAGCAAAAGCTAACTCAGCGAATTCACAGACTTTTAATGCCGTAGAGCTTGGCACGGTTTTTGGATATCACTATTACAGCACAAAGCCCACGGGGGTCGGTCATGGACAATCAGTACCGCATCATAAACCAGTGCCTGCAGTTGCTCAAACAAAGCGAGATGCCGACCATCAAGAAACTCCGGGTGGAGATACAGCTCATCCAGATGAAGAGGCTCCTCCTCAATGATTCCCTGCCTTACGAGGTGAAAAGCGGCTCCTGCGGAGAGGACGTCTTCGAGGGGCTGCTGAGCCAGATGCGGGGGATTTGCGGCGGCACCTGCGATGGAGAGGATTTGGCCCAGCTCATGGAGCGCATCGGTGGCATGCTGACCATCCTCGGTTCCGAGCAGCCCCCCCCCGCTAGCACCCCGCGTCCTCCCCCTTAATGAGCGCCGCCGCCCACCGGCAGTATCACCCTGGCCAGGGTGCCTTTCCCGGGAGTGGAGCTAAGCTGCAGCCGCCCTCCGTGCTCGGCCACGATGTACTGCGAGATGTAGAGCCCTAGGCCGCTACCGCCCCGATCCAGCTTGGTGGAGAAGAAAGGCTCGAAGAGCCGCTCCATAGTTTCGGCGCCGATGCCGACCCCGTCATCCTCCACTTCGATCACGACCTCCGAGGCGACACGGTCATGGCGGGTTGTCAGCCGCACCTCACCCCGTCCGTCGGGAAAGGATTGCATGGCATTCAGGATGAGATTGATGAGCACCTGCTCTATCTGGTGCTGGTTGCCGGTAATGACAGGGATGTCGTTACCGAGCGCGGTCTTGAGCCAGATGTCCTGCTGCATCTGGCAGGCGAGCACGGAAAGCGCCGCCCCTACCGCAGCGTTCACCTCCAGATCGGGCCGCAAGCCGGCCCCGTCCCCCACGCCGTAATCCCTGAGCCCCTGCACCACCCGGGCGATGCGCTCGGAATTCTCCACGATCTTGGCGGCGTTTTCCGCCAGAGCTCCCCGCGCCTTTTGGAAGGGAATCCCCCCGAGATAGAATTCCCCCTCCTCGCGCCAAACCCCGTCCAGCAGCGGCACCACGTCGGCCCAGATCTTGGCTATGATGTGCCCGGAAAACCGTATGGAGGCGTTGGGATTGTTGATCTCATGAGCCATGCTGGACAGCAGCAGGCCGAGCGAGGTCATCTTGTTGGTGTGGATGAGCCGCGCCATGACCCGCTTCTTCTCCTCCTGCACCTCAAGCTTCATCGCCTTCAGCAGTTCCTCCTGCAGGGAAAGGTTCTCCAGTTCGCGCAGTTCCAGGGAGGCCGCCATGGCGTTGATGGCGTTGGCGCCGCGCCCCAGCTCGTCGTCGCTGTCCAGGTTCACGCGGGCCGAGAGGTTCCCCGAGCCGATTTCCTCTATGCCGTGCATCAGCAGGTTGAAGGACGAGGTGACGCGCTTCAGGATCTGATAGCTCAAAAGCGAGACCGCGATCCAAAACAGGGTCCCGATGGCGAGGGTCGCGGCAACGAGCTTTTTCAGGCGCTCCTGCGCCTCGGAGCTGTCCAGGCGCAAGTCCACCCAGCCGATGACCCGTTTCTCGTCCACCGGGGCGTGCCCGAGCAGCACCGCCTCAGGGGAGCCCACCTGCCCCGGCGAGGTGACCTCGACCCTCATGTCGATGGCACCGCGCCCGGTGTCCTTGGGGTTTTTCACCTGGGTAAGGAGGCGCCCCTCAGCGTTGCTGATGGAGACGTAGAGTACCGACGGGTAGCGCGCGGTCCCGGCTGCCAGCAGGGCCAGCGCCTCGCTGTTTTCGGCGAAAAGGGGGAGCCTCGCGTTCTGGGCCAGGACGGTTGCCAGCAGCCTCCCCTCCCGCTCCAGGGTGCTCCGGAAACCGTTGACCTCGGTGACGACGTAGAACGAGGCAAACGCGGCAGTCAAAAGGGCGATGGTTGCAGTGAAGAGGAGGTAGAGCCGAAAGCGGAAGTTCTTGATGAGGCGCGGATTCAGGAGGCTTTTCATCAGCCGCCCCCAGCGATGGAGATATTCAGACGGCGCAGCACACCCTCGTTTACTTTAAGTATGACCCGGCGCGGCGGCTGGGGCGCGAGGTTTTCCACGGGGGTACCCTGCAGCACGGACTGCGCCATGCTCCCCAGCTGCCTGCCGATGTCGAAACGGTCGATGCCGAGCGCAACGGCGCCTCCCAGCTTGAGGTAGAACTCGGCGAAGCTCACCAGGGGCACCCGTTCCCCCTGTGAGAACAGGAAGTAGGCCTCCGTCGTCTCCGATGAAACCGCGGTCACGTCCGGGAGCATCCAGAGGGCGTCCACCTTGCCGCGCAGGGAGTCCAGCATGGAAGGGGTCTCTTTGGGGGAGTGCACTTCGCGCACTACGAGCTCGATGCCGCTACGCCTGGCAGCGGCCTGAGCCCGTTTCAGATAGGCGCCGGATTTGGAGGGGTCGCAGACCACGCCGACCCGCTTAGAGCCCATGGAGTCGAACACGGCCAGGTAGCGCGCCGGGTCGAACAGCATGCCGACCCCGGTCACCGCACCGCTCTGGTGCGGCTTGGCGTGCAGCGCCATCATGTAGAGCACCGGGGTGTTGCGCTGCTTCTCCGCCACCTCGAGGGCCCGGTCGCCCACGGCAATGACCAGGCGCGGGTGCTCCTCGCGGATCATGCGTGTGATGTCCGTTTCGGCGTACTCGGACAGTACGACGGTGCGCATGGTCGCCGAGCACTCACGCTTGACACCCTTGACCGCTTCGTCGTACCCTTTCTCCCTGAGGGACTGGAGCACCAGGATATCGTAGGCCAGAGCTGGCAGTGGCACCGACAACAGCAGGAGGAAGACCAGGAGGGTTCTCAGAAATTGCATCTGACCCCCACTTCGCTCCAGCGCCCGACGTTTTTGACTGTTTCGGAGGGATACTGACTACCGTTGAACAGGTTTCTGGCGGAAAGAAACAGCTCCAGTGAGCCGTACTCGGAATAGCGGAATTTTTTTCCGAGGTGCAGGTCAAGAATGACCGCCCCGGATCGGCCGTTTTCACTCGCGCTGTTCCAGTTGATGTAGCGTCCGATTAGTAGAGCCCTTAAATTGCTGGAATCCTGATACCTCACGCCGAAATCGGCGGTGTGCTTCGGGACACCCTCCAGGGTGGCGCCGCTGTCCCCATCCGTTGCCCTGATATAGGTGTAACCGGCCGACAACGAGGTGTTCAGGAACGGGAGGGTGCGGGCCTCCAGTTCGTACCCCTGCTTTAGTTGTCGCTGTTTGATTGTGGAAAAACCGGCCGGACTGGCATCGGCCACGTTCACTGCGATATTCCAGGTGTCGTTTCTGAAGAGGGTCCCCTTGAGCCAGAGGTAGGGGATGTCTCCCGACTCGAAGCCGACCTGCGAGGTCCAGACTTTCTCCGCACTGTCGTTTTGGTTCAGCGAGGTGAGACTGTAGCCACGGGAGGTGTAGCCGCGCAGCAGGCTGTTGTCGGTCAGTGCGTAGGTTAGGCCGAAGCTCGGGTTGAACAAGTTGTCGCCGATGCCGGTGTGGTCGTAGCGAACACTCGGAATAACGGCAAGCTTGCCCAAGGTGAAGGTGTCGTTGAGATACACCCCGACCCGGTCGGCACTGCGCTTCAAGAGGTCCGCCTGTACCAGAGGATCGCTCAGGTGCACCCGTGCATGGTCATAATCGACGCCGACGACAACGCGTTGCAGCTCGCTCAGCCAGGAGAGGTTAAGACTTGCTCCCTTTGAGGACTCGTCGTCATTGGTCTTTTTGAAGATGGAGTTGTCGCTCAAGACGGTCGCCGTGATCTCTTGAACGCTGAGCCTGCTGCGGGCCGCGGCTTCCAGGTTCAGGTGTTCCGACAGAGGATATTGCAAGGAAAGCGTGGAGAGGAGCTGGTGTTCCTTCTGATTGGCCTTGAAGGGATCGAAGGAGAACTGGCCGGAGGCGTTATCGGTGTAAAGAGCCGACAGGGTGAGCCCGCCGCGGACGGGGAGATCGTAGTGCAACTTTCCGTACACGTTGTTCTGCTCGACCATATTGTTCGGGAGCAGGCCGTCGGAATGCAGATTGCCACCGGAAAGATAATATCCCAGGTGGTTCAGCGTCCCGCTCAGTTCCGCGCGACTGTCGGACGTGGTCCGCCTCCCCAGGGAGCCGGAAACCAGGCCGCCAAAGGGACGCTCCACCAGGGGAGTCTTGGTGATCACGTTGACCACCCCGCCCAGCGCACTCCCCCATGAGGTGGACGCTGCGCCTTTGACGATCTCCACGCGCTCAATTATCTGCGCCGGAATGGAGGCGATGTCGGGGAAATTTGCCGCCAGGTTGTTGATCGGGACATTGTCAACCAGCACCAGAACGTGGTTGAAGTTGGAACCCTGAATTTCTATATTGGTGGCTGTTCCAGGGGTGCGGTCGATTTCCAATTGGATACCGGTTACGCCAATCAGGATATCCGAAAGGGTATGAGCGTTGAGTGCCTCAATCTCCTGAGCAGTCACCACGGTTATGTTCTCGGCGGTCTGAGAAGCGGGTCTGGGGGACCTGGTTGCGGAAACG
>TBL_comb47_HYPODRAFT_10002721_pt1 | contig 21585 bp, 9 predicted proteins | sample TroBogypolimnion_40_FD_10682 | JGI IMG/M metagenome (IMG submission 10682) | reverse complement strand
GGGATCATGGTTCGAAACGGCTTGCAGGAACCGGGTCTTTAACAGCTCCGCCCGGCTGCCATAGTAATACGGAAAGTCCTTTCCTTTTGCAATCAGGTACTTATACGCATCAATTGCTGAAGGATAATCCTCGTTTGAAGTGCATAACCGGGCCAGCTGGAAAACCCTGTTCCCGTCTTCTTTAAGCCGCCTGTCAAGCGATTTGGCCTGGATCAGCGCCATTCCAAAATCCTTCTCCTGGATTGAATACCACCAGAGGATCTCCGAATAGGCAGATTCATCAGGGTTTTTCTGGGCCTTCTCCAATACATACTTCCGGAAGGTTTCATTCCTGGTACCGTCAACATCATTGGAAAGTGCTGTCTGCAAACGATCTTCCACTGTCTGCAAATAGGCTTTATTGCTTTCCAGGAGAAGAAAAAATTCCCCCAGCATTCCCTTGAAATCCCCCATTCGTTCGTACATGGATGCCAGTTCCATGGAAAAAGGATACGCATTGTTCAGAAGTTGTCTTCCTTTAAGATAAGTCTTGATGGCATATTCATTCTCGTTTCGGGTGATGAAAGCATTGGCCAGTTCAAAAACCTGGTTCTGGTTCGCGCCTAATTTCTTAAGCGCTTCATCATAATATTTTTTGGACTTTTCCGGATCACCTGAACGAAAATAAAGATAGCCCATGTCAACCGTGTATTTCAGGGCATCAGGCTCAGTTTTCCTGGCTGATTTTATGAGCTTTTCGGCTTTGGTGTAATCCCTGATCTCAATGAGGCAAAAGAAATAATAAAAGTAGTTGCTTGAAGTCGGTTTCTTCTCATACAAACGTTCATAGACTTCTGCTGCTTTATCATATTCCCTGTTCTGAAAAAACTGGCTGGCAAGCTGATCATCGGTGTTGTCGTTGGCATTGATCTGGAAAGGCAGCAGAGGCGGACTTCCTGCAGGCCGGTCCTGGCCGGAAGCAGAAAGGAAGATAAAGAAAGAAGCAAGAAGAACCAGGTAGTATATGTTCTTCCTGCAAAAAAAGCTGTTTCTCATTTTTACTTTGATGATAGAATCTGAACTGCCACAAAAGCCATCAGCCCCATGCCTGTTTCAAGGCAGGATTCATCCACGTTAAAAGTAGATGAATGAAGGTTTGAACGGATGCCGTTTTCTTCATTGCGGATTCCCAGCCTGTAAAGACAGGACGGAACTTCCATGGCGAAATATGAAAAATCTTCAGCTGTCATGCGTGGTTCCATTTCTACAACGTTATTTTCGCCCAGATATTCTGTTGCAATTCCACGAATCTTTGCTGTAAGATCTTCGTCATTATGAAGGAACGGATACCCATGACCGATCCGTACATCACAACTTCCGTCCATGGATTCGGCAATGGATGATGCCATCTTTGCAATCATGGCATGTATTGTTTTCCTCCAGGATTCATCGTAAGTCCTTATGGTTCCTGATATCTTCACTTCATCGGGAATGATGTTCGTCCGGCCTTCGCCAATGATCCGGCCAAAGGAAATCACTGTCGGGACCAATGGATTCGCCTTCCTGCTGACGATTTGCTGCAGGGCAATGATAATATGTGAAGCGATCAGGATCGGATCAACCACCTGGTCAGGTGTAGCAGCGTGGCCACCTTTGCCCCGCACTGTCAGGAACACTTCATCCGTTGATGCCATGTAGGGTCCGGACCGCATCCCGACTTTCCCTGCATCCAGCGTATTGATCACGTGCTGACCAATGACATTCACCGTATCCGGGTTCTTCAGGACGCCTTCATGGATCATACCAATGGCACCGCCGGGATAAGTTTCTTCTGAAGGCTGAAAAATGAGTTTGATGCTTCCTTCAAAATGATCCCTGATCCTGACCAGGATTTTCGCGGCGCCAAGCAGACAAGCCATGTGAACATCATGCCCGCAGGCATGCATCTTGCCTTCGACTTTTGATTTGTAAACAACGTCATTCTCTTCGTGCACAGGCAATGCGTCCATATCCGCACGCAATGCGATGTTACGGCTTTGCGGGTTCTTCCCTTTAATCAGGCCAACCACTCCTGTTCCTGCGACTCCTTTGGTATAAGTTATTTTGTACTCATCCAGTTTCCGGCAGACAAATTCAGCAGTCTGGTATTCTTCCCACGATAACTCAGGGTTTTCATGAAAATGACGACGGATAGCTCTGACTTCTTCCAGGATTTCCGAAGAGTATGCTTTGATCATTTCAATGATGTTGTCCATGGCTGCCGGAATTATGAGTCAAAGTTAGAAATGTTAAACAAAAATGACTCTTACTCTATTGAAAACGTCCTTACATCCGAACTCCCGATTTCTGTGTTCCCTGAAAAAGCATTTACCTGCCATGCATAGATCTTTCCGGACCCGAGTGGTTTTTCCTTTTCAGGATAGGTGAATGACGTCCCCTGGATGCCTTTCTGAAGAAGAACATATTCAGTCCTGTTGATGGCTGTATTTTTTGATTCGGCATGTGTCACTTCCACGATCTTCAGCTGGTAAAGAATTTCTTTACCGGTTGTTCCGGTGAAAGGCGGAAGCCAGAGGAAAGAAGGCGGTTCCGTTTTACTCAGTTTTGCCTGATCATCCGGGGTAAGAATTTTTATCTGCGCAAGTGCAAGCGAGAAATCCGGGTTCCTGTAAACAAAGCTGCAGGACTCACTCATGCCTTTATTCCGGTAGGATGTTTTATTTGAAGGATCAATCACGGTCACTGTAAAAGCATATTTCTTTCCTTCCACCAGCTGTGGATCTGCAGGACCAAGCAGGCAGGAATTAACCGGAACCATGGATTCGAAAAACACCGGATGAACGGCTGATTTAATGGCATCATTGATATTCCTGTCGGAAGGAAGAACTTCGATCACCTTCAGGTCATACCTGGTATTTATGGGTGTTCCGGGGGGACGGGTCCATGTGAAGATCACATTTTGCGGTGTTTTCGGGATCACTTCCTGGTCACACACNGGCTGAAGAATCACCGGCGGTTCAACGTCAGTAACTGTGAATATGTTGCTGCATCCCGAAGGATCATCCGGTGATACCGGTTCGCTTGTCTGATAGTCATATGCACGCAGACAAATCCGGTAATCCCCTTCAGGCAATCCATTCCCGTAGATCAGTTCATTTTTATTGATGTTCTGAAGCATCACATGGTTCATGTCGAAGATCTGCTGGAGATTCCCGATGTTCAGCTGGTACGGGATCTTTGCCAGGAGGCGGATCATCTGCGTTTTTGAAGACGGATCCGTGTATATTTTTATCCCGCCTTCACCGGTGATGGTTCCTTCGAGGTAAATGTTCAAGGGAATTGACGAGGTATTGACCAGCGTGACCAGGATCTTGTTTGGTTGCGACAGATACTCGTTAACTTTTGAAGTGTACGGAGGAACCACATTAATGATGATGTTCACAGGAAATAGCTGCGATTTTCCGCTGGTGGAAAAACAAAACAGGAAAGTGAAAACCAGGAAAGCGTTCCGGAATCCAATACCCCGCTTCTTCATAATGCTGCGATCAGAATGTATAAACATAACTCAAATCTCCTTTAAATTCGTTGTATGTCGGGGCTACTGCTGTCGTCCCGCTGAAATTCCCGGTATAATAAATATTGAACCTGAGTGAATTGTGGCTGTTGATCGTATAACTGCTGATGATCGTAGAGTTGTAAACCCATCCTCCCGGTGAGGGCGAACTGGTATGCAGCAATGAATTGCTCCAGCTCAGGGATATCTTATCCTTCAGCAGGTTTTTTGAAACCCCGATTGTTCCCCCGACACCAGTCACATCTGTCTGGTAACTGCTCGTCTTCGAATACGTGACCCCGCCCAGCAGCGACCACCTGCTCTTAACAAGGCCCAGTGAATAATTCAACTGGGCCGTCTGGCAAGTAAAGGCAGAATACTGTGAAGTCATTTTATTCTGATCATTGAAATTGGAATAATTATAATTCAGCATGATCATGTGACTCAGGGAAGTATTAGCGAACAACAGGCGCGGTGAAACCGAAATGTTCTGGGTCATTTGGTGCACCCTCGTTGAATCAGTTAGCGGCAATCGTCCGTTTCGCTGCGAAATGCTGTAGTTGCTGTAATTTGCATCAAGCCCGAAGGTGGATGACGGGTTAAAAGAAACATTCGCACTACCGATGGTCCTCACCGATGTGGCAAGCTTTGTTCCACGGAGGTTATCACTCTGAAGACCGACACTGCCGCTGAGGGCGATTTTTCGTTTCCAGAAAGAGATCGCTGGTGTGATCGTTATATTCTGCATGTCATTGTTGAAAAAATAGGCTCCCATTGACTGATACTTGGGGTCAATGCGACGGTACTCCAACTTGAGGGACCACAACTTTGCCCTGTACTGGAGAGAAGACCGGATGGCAGAATAATATTCGGAAGATTGATTGATCCCGAGAAATTTATTGAGACTATTAAGTGTTTTATTGTTTTGGATATCGCTCAATTGTTCTGCGCCAAGGTTTGTTGTATAAAGGCTCATTGCAGCTTCAACTTCCCAGATCAGCTTTTTGTAGAATGTAAAATGACCGTTAATCCCCATAACCACGTTTTGCTCCGGTGTCCGGATTGCAGATGTGTCAGATTGATGCAGCGTAGTGCTGTCGTCTCGGACCCTGAGCAAAATAAGATCGAAGAAATTATTTTCAGTACCCACTCCTACTTTGACGGCAAAACCGCGGCGTGCAAAACCGGGCAGGGAATCATTCTGGTACAGCTGGTTTTCAGTAGTCTTCCGGTCAAAACGGCCATACAGGAAACCAAACCTGAACAGGCCGGGGCTCAGTTCAATTCCTCCGCCAAGAAATGTATGACCGGCCATAGTGAAACTGGAAAAAGTCAGGTTCCGGTATCCCCCGTGAACGGTGATCCATTTCCAGTGAGGACTCATCCCGAACTGGTTGAAAGGCTGCGAGTAACTTTTCTGCTTGTCTGATATCGAGAAAGAGAAAGGCAGATCAATGCTGTAAAGGCTGATGGTAGCATTGGCAGTAAGAATGAAGGAAAAAGGTTTCTGGCGGGCCTCAATGCCGCTCACATCATATCCCATCAGGTTTAAGCCTGCATTCCCATGAATGTCGAATGGCTTCTGCTTTGCAATGGTCTCCAGGTCCTGTGATCGCAATGAAGTACAAATGAAAAACAAAAGGATGGTGAAGAAAGCCAGACAATTTCGAAATGTAGAATTTTTCATTACAAAACGGTTGGTGAGACATTCATTAGGTATTGAACAAAATTCTCAAAGAACAATGACAAATATAAAAAGGAAATTTTTTCCCGCCAAACCAAAAATTTTCAAATTACCATTTACTAATATGTAAAATCACCCGGACAAAATCACAAAGGGATATTCCCATGTTTTTTTGCGGGATTCGTCTTGCTCTTATTCTGGGTCATTTCCAATGCCTGGATAAGCTTCATCCGGGTTTGTTTCGGATAAATGATCTCATCAACATAACCGAGTTCGGCTGCTTTATAGGGACTTGCAAACGTCCTTCGGTATTCATCAACGGCTGCAATCCGGTCCTCCCCGTCCAGTTTTCCTTTATGAATGATATTTACAGCACCTTCGGGTCCCATGACGGCGATCTCACCGGTAGGATAAACGAAGTTCACATCGGCGCCGATGTGTTTGCTTGACATCACGTCATAGGCACCACCGTAGGCTTTTCGGGTGATCAGCGTAATCTTCGGAACGGTAGCTTCCGAAAATGCATAAAGTAATTTTGCACCATGCTTGATGATACCCCCGAATTCCTGGTAGGTTCCTGGAAGAAACCCGGGAACATCCACGAAGGTGATCAGCGGTATGTTGAAGCAATCGCAAAAACGCACAAACCGCGCGGCTTTCATTGCCGAGTCGATATCCAGCACACCCGCCAGGTATGCAGGCTGGTTGGCAACAATTCCTACAGGTTTTCCTCCAAGCCGGGCGAAACCAATGAGAATATTCTGTGCATAAAAAGGCATCACTTCGAAAAAGTTATGTGAATCCACCACGGTTGTGATGAGATCCTTCATATCGTAAGGCTTGTTGGGATCTGCCGGAATGAGCGTCTGCAATGACTCATCCTGCCGCATGAGATCATCCGTGCAGGGCTGCGTGGGCGGATCTTCCATGTTATTGGACGGAAGAAAACTCATCAGTTCGCGGATCATCATCAGCGCCTGCTCATCATTATCTGCTGCAAAATGAGCCACACCACTCTTCGAATTATGCGTCATGGCACCTCCGAGTTCGTCCATGGTAACCTCTTCATGCGTCACCGTTTTTATTACTTCCGGACCAGTCACGAACATATAACTGGATTCCCTGACCATGAAAATGAAATCAGTCATGGCGGGTGAATACACCGCACCCCCGGCACAGGGGCCCATGATCGCCGAGATCTGCGGGATGACACCAGATGACATTACATTGCGGTAGAAAATATCGGCATACCCGGCGAGGCTTTCAACGCCTTCCTGGATCCTGGCGCCACCGGAATCATTCAGCCCGATCACTGGTGCACCAACTTTCATGGCGGCATCCATCACCTTGATGACCTTATCGGCGTTGGCCCTGCTCATCGTTCCGCCAAAGACTGTAAAATCCTGTGCAAAGACAAAGACCAGCCGGCCGTCGATCTTACCATAACCGGTAATCATCCCATCGCCTAACACTTTGTTCTTGTCCATTTCAAAATCACTGCAGCGATGCGTAACAAGCTTGTCAAACTCCACAAACGTATTCGCATCAAGCAATATCAGGATTCTTTCACGGGCGGTGCTGCGACCTGCTTTGTGTTGCTTTTCTATTTTCTCAATACCGCCGCCAAGTTCAGCCTGGCTGTTCCTTTTTTCAAACTCCTTAAAGCTTTCTTCTAATGTCATCATGGCTCATTCGTTTTATTTCCATCTTTAAGTAATCTCTTTTTTGATTTAAGAACAAGGATTAACGATTTTTGGTTTTTGAAGATTACCGCGGAAGGTTTTCTTCATTGAACTTCATAAATCAGAAATTGTTAATCAATATTCGATATTCTTTCCACCGTGGCTAAGTGAATCCATGTCATCTAAACCAGCCTGATCATGATCTGGTGCGCCGACACCAGGTCACCTTCACTCACAAGGATCTCGCCAACCACACGATCTGCCGAAGCTTTGAATTCGCTTTGCATTTTCATAGCTTCTACCACGATCAGGGTTTGTCCTGAAGTTACACTTTCTCCAACCTTCACAGGGATCTTAACAATCTTGCCCGGCATCGGCGAGGAGATGTTGTTGTCTCCTTCACTTTCCTGTCCTGCAATTCTGCTCCGCTGGTACTTCGCTTCAGCATCAATGATCTCCGCATTGAATGAGCGGGCGAGTGTATTGACAATATACTGCCTGCTGTTTTCGCCTTCGATCAGTTCCACGTTGTAGGATTGTCCTTTGTACAAGATGGAATAGACTCCTTTTTCAACCATCACGATATCGATATCGTACCTGTTGTCATCAACGGCAATCAGCATCTTGCTGCCAACGCGGTTCAGCAATTCAATGTGAGCGGTCCTGTTTTCAATATTTATTTCGTATGCCATTCTTCTCGTTTTATAACCGTAAAATACTTCTTTTTCTGCCGAAATCCTTCCAGGTTGATGCCAGGTCATCGGTAATCCTTGGTGGCTGGATCCTCCCAATTTTGTCTATGTAATCAATAAAGCAGGCAATCATGGCCATATCTTCACATTCGGTGCCACAAAACTTCGGACTGAACAACTTCTCTGAGTTGGATTCAATGAAATGCGTATTGTACTTTCCATCGATGAAATCGGGAATGTCCATGATCCGCTCCAGGAATTTTATGTTGGTCTTGACTCCTGTGATCTTGTATTCGTATAGTGCACGCCGCATACGGGCTATGGATTCCTGCCTCGATTTTCCCCACGAGATCAGTTTCGATATCAGGGGATCATAGTAAATCGGGATCTCATACCCTTCATATACGTACCCGTCGTATCGCACGCCAAGCCCGAGCGGCACGGTGATGTGTGTCACAAGCCCGGGTTGCGGCATAAAGTTATGATCGGTATCTTCGGCATAGATCCTGCACTGGATTGCATGCCCGTTCTGGTGAAGATCTTCCTGGTTCATTTCAAGCGGAAGACCGTTTGCAATATTGATCTGTTCCTTAACAAGATCAACGCCGACGACCCTTTCGGTGACCGGGTGTTCCACCTGCAAACGTGTATTCATTTCCAGGAAATAAAACTCAAGGGCATCGTTAACAATGAACTCAATGGTACCGGCTCCTTCGTAATTCACCGCTTTCGTTGCAGCAACCGCGCACTTCCCCATGGCTTCCCTCAATCCGGGTGTCATGAGCGGAGAAGGCGTCTCCTCAATTACCTTCTGGTGACGGCGCTGGATGGAACATTCCCGCTCAAAGAGGTGGATGACTTTGCCATGACGGTCAGCCAGTACCTGGAATTCAATGTGGTGAGGAGATTCAATGTATTTTTCTATGTAGACGGAGTCATTGCCGAAAGCATTCATGGCTTCCGACCTTGCTGTTCTGAACGACGGGATCAGCTCTTTCATCTGCTTGACCAGCCGCATTCCTTTTCCACCGCCCCCTGCAGAAGCCTTGATCATCACGGGCAAGCCGATCTCCTTAACAATTTCAATGGCCCTTGCCTCCTCGGTTATTTTCTCGGACGTGCCCGGAACTACAGGAACACCAGCCTTGATCATGGTCTGCCGGGCGGTAATTTTATCACCCATGGTTGAAATTGAATGCGGGGAAGGCCCTATAAATATGATCCCTTCTTCTTTACACCGTGCTGAAAATTGTGCGTTCTCCGACAGAAACCCATAACCCGGATGTATTGCATCTGCTCCGGAGCGCTTCGCAACATCAATGATAGACTCAATGTTCAGGTAACTTTCACGCGATGGTGCCGGCCCGATATAATAGGCTTCATCTGCATAACGCACATGCATGGCTTTCCTGTCAACTTCTGAAAACACACCCACGGAAATCAATCCCAGCTCCCGGCAGGAACGCATGATCCGGACTGCGATCTCGCCCCGGTTGGCAATTAATATTTTCTTTATCATTTTACTGGTTATTACTCTTTGTGAACAAATTCACAATCAATTATTTAATCAAATTCCATCACTAAAGTAATAAAAAAAACAGCGATTGATGCAAAAATGTTACGGCTGCCCGATAATCATAATCGAACACTTGTGCGATTTTATGCAGATGCTTGCATTGAATGCAGATTTTTCATAATCGCTGGGCTGGAATTCAGTTTTTTATTCTTCCGATATGCTATTAATTATCAGAAATATACAATACTGATGATTGAAAGTATTGGGTTCCGTGCAGCTGATGGCACATCCTTTGCTTCAGAAAAAAACACAATTCAAAACCAAGTTATGTTGTATAATCTACGCCTCTCCTGCCCTTGCCAGATCAGAAGCACCCGTTCATCAGGAAGATCGTCCTTGTTTCCCGGTATTTTCGACATCCCGGTAAATGGCAATATCCTAAACGGGTTTCAGCCTGGGCTGAGCGACAGATCACATATTTGTAAAGTTATTACAGGCATCAGTTTTTTCAAACAGGGTCTTTTTGGCAAAATTATACCCTGATACGGTTGATAACTGTGCATGTAACACCCGAGTGATGAAATCGAAACAACTGCCACCAGCAGTAAAATTTGGGGAAATTTTGCAAGCCTGGTAAACCGAAAACCGCTACCTGTTCTAAACCACTCGACTTCACTCAAAAGCTTCAGAAGAAATTCTGAAGCTTTTCTTTTTTTTGAATACTCGAACACTGAGTATTCGTTCTGATTTCAGACCGTGAACGGCAAAGTGACAACATTGAGGATCTAACGTTTTTATCCGTTTTTTATCTTTTTTAGCCATTTTTCACTCCCCTGGAATGAGTATAGGATCCCTATACGATACCTATACGCAATCCCTCTGAAAAACGCACTTGTTCCAAAGAGAATTCAATTCATAACATCGTGATAACATCCGAAAACTGTCTGTCAAAAGTTAACAGGTCTGGATTATTGGAGCATCAGAAGAGGATGTCTCAAAAGTTCGGGACGCCCTCTTTTCTTTTTAATGGATTGATTGTTGCAGCAGGCAGGAAAAAAGACGCCTGGATCAGGGATGAAAAGTAAATTGAAGAAAAAAATCTTGTTTCATGTGGTGTTGATATTTTTTAGATATTTGTATCCGCCTTGATTTAACCCTATGTTTCAACGAATCCTCTTCTTCTGCTGTCTGACATCCTTTGTTTTTCTTTCCTTTTCATGTAAAAACAGACATGCTGTTGTTTCTGCCAAGCCGAAACATGATACTGTAACAGTTGCGCCAACCGAGAAAAAAGCGCTGGATGCATTGCAGTCGGATCTCCAGGAACTGCCGACAAATCCATGTTTCAGGGGTGTTGATCTGGGTTATCGAATCATCGATTACTCGAAAGGTACTCCCAAAACACTTTTTGAATCCAATTCAACACACGGGATGATCCCGGCTTCAACGCAAAAAATCCTGACAACTGCTGCATCACTCGAGATCTTTGGCCCCCCGGTGTACAAGGAAGTTACCATCACCAACCTGAACAGCGTCAACTGGCGCGCCAACCGCATGTTGCAGAAAATCGGTGAATACAAATACAAGAAACGCGACTTCTTGTTTGGCTCCCGGGCCGTTATGGAATTCTGGAAGGCAAAGGGAATTGATATGAACGGTTTGTATATTTGTGATGGCAGCGGAAAATCAAGAACCAATATCATCTCTCCGAAACAGCTTACTGACATTCTTTATAACATCACAACCTCTGCAATATTCCCGGTGTTTTACAATTCTCTTCCGCTTGCAGGAATCAGCGGAACCATGCATAAATGGTTGAAAGGAACGGTTGGGCAAGGACGGTTACGGGCCAAAACAGGATCACTGGCCGGCGTGAGAAGCTATACCGGTTATGTTCACACCATCCATGGGAAAAACCTGATCTTTGCAATCATCATCAACAATTACACCTGCCCTACAAAAAGCCTCAAACAGCGAATTGAAAAGACCATGCTCAGGATGGTAGAACTTTAGTTAAACGAAAAACCCGCTTCTTGTTTAAACAACTTTTGGACTGGCTGATCACGTGGCAAAAAAGCCATACGGGGCACCGTACTTTCCTCATCCTGGCAAGTATTGTAGTTGGTATTATCTCTGCCCTGGCGGCAATTGCCCTTAAGATATTCGTTCATTCATTGCATAAGATTGCCGAATATTTTTCTGCACTTTCCGGTTCTCATCTCTGGTTCATCTTTCTCCCGATGTCTGGAATTCTCCTGACTGTTGCTGTCGTAAAGATCTTCTTCAAAGGGAAACTGGAGAAAGGCCTGGGCGGGATCCTGTTTTCGATTGCCCGGCGCTCATCACATATTGGTAAAGATAAAATGTATTCCCACATCATCACCAGTGGGATCACTGTCGGACTGGGAGGATCTGCAGGACTCGAGGCGCCCATTGTCATCACAGGTGCAGCGATAGGATCAAATTTCGCTGACCGGTTTAAATTTGGGTACAAGGAACGGTCTTTGCTGCTTGCATGCGGTGCTGCTGCCGGAATTGCAACTGTTTTCAACAGTCCCATTGCAGGTGTGATCTTTGCCATCGAAGTACTCCTGACCGACATCACGATACCACTTTTCATCCCATTGCTGATCTCCACTGCATCCGCCACGATAGTGTCGAAGCTACTGTACAAAGGCCAGCTGTTCTATCTTATCACCAACGACTGGTACATGCATGCCATCCCCTTTTACGTTGTGCTTGGCGTGATCTGCGGATTGCTCTCTGTCTATATGACAAGAGTAACATTGTACACCGAAGGCTGGTTTAATTCCCGGAAAGGAATCATTGTGAAAGCTCTGGGAGGCGGACTGCTGCTTGGATGCCTGATATTCCTGCTGCCTCCGCTGTTTGGCGAAGGATATTCAACGATCGACCAGTTGTTTAAAGGAACCTCCACAGATCTGATGAAAGACAGTCTCTTTACCGGATTGATCAACAATCCATGGATCTTCCTGGCCATCATCCTGATCATCATCCTCGTTAAGGTATTTGCTACCGCCCTCACATTGAGTTCCGGCGGAAATGGCGGAATATTTGCTCCATCGCTTTTTACAGGTGCACTGACAGGTTTCGGTTTTGCATCGGCAATAAATCTAACCGGGATCAGCAAACTCCATGTCTCCAATTTTGTCGCAGTTGGCATGGCAGGAATCATGAGCGGCGTAATTCATGCGCCACTTACAGCCATATTCCTGATTGCCGAAATTACAGGTGGATATGTTTTATTCGTGCCACTGATGATCGTGTCGGCCATTTCGTTTTTTATCAGCCGCTTCTTTGAACCCTATTCGATCTACACAAAACACCTTGCGCAGAAAGGACACCTTTTCTCGGATGATAAAGACAGCAATGTGCTGAAGCAGATCCACCTTGATGAGCTTATAGAAACAGAATTCATTCCTTTGCTGATCTCCGATCATTTCGAGCAGATCATTGAGGCATTTACAAAGAGCAACCGGAATATTTTTCCCGTTGTGGATAAGGAGAACAATTTTATTGGTGTGATCCACCTGGATCAGTTTAAGGAATTCCTCTTCAAGCCCGAACTCTATGATCAGTTGACTGCTGAAAAGATGGTTATGAAAGATGTCATTACTATAGATACCGGAGAGACCATGGATCAGGTGATGCTCAGGATTGAAGATTCCAGCGTGTGGAATATCCCTGTAACAAAAGGTCCGAAATATATCGGGTTCATCTCAAGGTCAAATATTCTGTCATTCTACAGGCGGATTCTGAAAAAAACAAGTCCCATGTTTTAAACTGCCTGAACTGATTTGAAAAGTTCAGACCGCACACCCCCATTTGGGCATACCCTTACAATCCTGTCTGTTGAGCACTGATTTACAAGCACTTTCAACACCATAACACAAACCCAGAATCGCACACTTGTGCGGCATGTTGATATTTAACCAGGTATTTTCCACCCTAAAACAGTATCAATCCGGGAATTATTTGTTAATTTTATCACAGGTTAAGCTACACGACGATAAATTAAACTATTAATTACAAAACCTACAAAAAGGTACTTCATGCCTTTTTGTGGTTTGGATCATTTCTGCTAGATACCATCATAGTAAGTGACCCTGATTTTTTTGTTAACAAAAATGAGATTAATAAAAGTTTTTGTTTTTAATATATTGTTTTGTTTTTTTAAATTTATTATAGTTATTTTACATTTATATATTATAAACTTTTATTCATTGTTAATTTTAGCAAAACAACTATGAAAAAACACATTTACTACCAACTGTTCAGCATTATCCTTGTTCTGGCTTTTCCTGGAATGTTATTTGCCCAGAACTGCACAGTAAATGCCGGTCTTGATCAGACCATCTGCGCATCCTCACCATTGACATTGTATGGTACTGATGCCGGATTGCTTACGGGAGGGACAACCTGGACACAAGTGAGCGGGCCTGCAGTGATCATCACGTCTCCGCACTTACTGAATACGACTGTTACGGGATATACCGGCGGAAACACTTATAAATTCTGGCTTAATGCCAATTGTGTCGATGGATCCGCCATCCATGATGAGTGCATCGTGACCGTTCTTGGATACACCATCGCCAATGCAGGGGCTGACCAGACCTTGTGTCCCGGCCCTGCTACATTGTCAGCAAATCCACCGGGAGTCAACGAAACCGGACTGTGGACATCCGTGTGGATAAACAACGGGATTGTGGTTGTGAACCCGAACAGCCCGACAAGTGCAATTAATGTTTCACCAGCAAGTTCCGGGGAAACCACACTTCGCTGGACAATTGCCAATAATAACGGGTGCTCAAGCTACGATGATGTTGTTATCACCGATCTTGGTGGTATTGGTCCTGTGAATGCAGGCCCTGATATCATTATTACAACTTGTTATTCGACAACTGCAAGTACGACTCTGGCAGGCTCTTATGCTGGTGGCGGAAGCGGGCAGTCGGGTATCTGGACAGTCGTCAGTGGCCCCAACATACCGGTAATAACTGATCCTACCTCAAGGACTTCAACAGTAACCAACCTTATCCAGGGAATTTATACGCTTCGCTGGACTGTATCCGGAATTTGTGTAAATGGGTTTGATGAAATGCAGATCGTTGTTCCCCCGCCTACTCAATCGTTGACCGCAATTAATGCAGCAAGCACGCAAACATTTTGTGACAGCAGAACTACTGCAATATTGACTCAGAAAGCACCCCAATATAGCGGTGAAACCGGAGTATGGAGTTTCGTCAGCGGCCCTGCCGGTGCTGTGATAACCAGCCCTGACAAGCCGACAACAACCGTTACCGGCCTGAACGGATCTCCGGGTTCAACATATGTATTTAAATATACTGTTTCCAATACTTTCGGATGTTCGGGCAGTGCTAATTCAACCATTACTTTTGTTGCCCCTGCAACCATGATCAATGCCGGTCCTGACCAGATACTCCCTTGCGGTGTATCAACAGTTTCGATACCCTATACATTTACAGGAGGGGATCTTACACGGTTCCGGATTGTCAGCGGGCCAACGGGTGCCGGATACATAAGTTTCCCGACACAATTTTCGACTACTGCTACCAATCCTTTTGTGATCAATGGCCTATTTGAACAGGGAACGTATGTGATTGAACTGGAACGATCAGTAAACAGTGCCAACAACATCTGTTCTCCAGCACTGGACCAGGTAAATGTTACAACATCTTTTGCAGCAAGCGGAAGCACCTCCGGAACTAAGCAGATATTGGCCTGCAATGTAGTGTCAACCGCACTGGCCGGGAATGTTCCGCAATCAGGTACCGGTACATGGTATCAGTCAAGCGGCCCAAATACTGCCATACTTGCAAATCTTCATCAATACAACAGTGGCATCTCTTCATTAATCCCGGGTGTGTATGTTTTCCGGTGGTTAATTTCAAACGGGCCCTATTGCCCGACATACCAGGATGATGTTTCAGTTGTAGTGGCAAATGCTCAGCCTACACAGGCCAACGCAGGAGTCAACCAGACGGTTTGTTATGGCGCACCGATCCCGCTCAATGCTAATATACCTGCCTTAAATGAAACAGGAAAATGGACAGTTACTCCTTCGTCAGGTGTTACTTTTTCAAATGTGAATGCGCCCCAGGCAACTGTTACTTTTCCAGACGCATCAACTGTTTATACTCTTACATGGACGATCACAAATGCCTGCGGTGTAAGTTCAGATGAGGTTCAGATCACCACAACATCGACAAATGGTCCGATCCAGACCAACGCCGGTAGCGATCAATGTCATGGAACAGGAACAACCAGTGTTACGCTCTCGGGGAATGACCCTTTACCTGGAACCGGATTATGGACAAAACTCACCGGCGGAAGTGCAACAATTACTAATCCGGCTTCAGCTACGTCAACGGTTACCGGAATGACAGACGGGAGTTATACTTTTGAATGGGCTGTGACCCGGGGTACAGGATGTATCGTATCCAGGGATACAGTTATGATTACAATTTCCGGCCCGGTGACTGCTTCAAATGCAGGGCCCGATCAAACGGTTTGCGGGAGCAGTGCTATGCTGGCCGGGAACACATCATCCGTTGGTGCCGGAAGCTGGTCATTGGTCAGCGGTCCGGCTGGTGCAACCATTGTTAATCCGGCCTTACCCTCCACATCCGTTACGGGTCTGACCAATGGCGTCTATACTTTCAGGTGGACCATCAGCAACGGCAATACAGCTTGTCTTCCTAGTACAGATGACGTTGTAATCTTTGTTTCAACACCTCCTTCCATTGCTGATGCAGGCGCGGATAAAAGTGTCTGCGGAGGAACATCCACTGTGCTTTCGGGAGTTGCTCCGGCCTTCGGAAGCGGATTGTGGAGCGTGGTTTCAGGCCCCAGCGTCCCGGATATCACTCCCATATATTCACCAACAGCGACCGTCACCAGCCTGATTGCAGGAACCTATACATTGAGGTGGTCGGTAACTTCTGGTCCATTCTGTCCGCCAAGTACAGATGATATGATTATAACCGTTATTCCCAATGCCAGTACTGCAGGAAATACGACTTTTTATTGTGCCGCAAATTCAATCCCCCTGTCCGGCAATGACGGGACTACTGGGACATGGACACAGAGCGGAACTACTCCTTCGATAGCAACAATTACAACAACCGGCCCGAATACAGCAATTGCCTCCAACCTGATCCCTGGTGTTTACACATTCATTTATACATTGCCAGCGAACGGCAGCTGCTCTCAAACAACAGCATCCTTAAGTGTGACCATTTCCGGAACAGCAACCACAGCTTATGCAGGGCCAAATCAGAATGTTTGCAGAACCGGAAGTTCCGCCACCGTGACCCTTGCCGGAAATGCTCCGACTTCAGGTACCGGTACCTGGTCCAAGATAAGCGGTCCGACAGGTGGCACAACATTCCTCCCTAATGCATCGACTCCGGGTGCTACAATTTCTTTGATAAACCCGGGCACGTATGTTTATGCATGGACGGTAACCAGCGGTATCTGTTCAACCCAGGACCTGGTAATTATTTATGTTGACGTTCCCTCAACCGCGAATGCAGGTTCTCCGCAAAATGTCTGCGGAACCAGTGCTACCCTTGCTGCAACGGCAGTTTCGCCACTTAAATTAGGGACATGGACCCAGGACAGCGGTCCAAATACCGCGGTCTTTAGTTCAACAATACTTAACAACCCTACTGTTTCCAATCTTATTGACGGCACCTACGTATTCAGATGGACCGTAACAGGTGGAATTTGCCCGCCAGCAGCATCATCCAGCACAGTATCCATCACGGTTTCTGCCAATCCTACCACACCGGACGCCGGACCTGATAAGGTTCTTTGCAGTGCAACCAATGTTATCATGAATGGGAACACAATTATCGTAGGCACCGGAACATGGACACAACAAGGATCCACCCCCTCTGCCATCATTGCCAATCCTGCTGATCCTCACACAAGCATTGCGCTTACCGGAGGACCGGGAACATATACTTTTAAATGGAATGCAACCAACGGAATCTGCACCCTCAGTGATCAGATGGTTGTAACCAACAATTCAGGGACACCAACTTCAAATGCCGGAGTTGACCAGACATTATGCCAATTTCAAACCGTCAATCTCGCTGCTAATTCACCATCTCCCGGAACAGGGTTATGGACTTACGTCAGTGGACCGTCAACACCCACGATCGTTTCACCAACATCCAGCACTACACAAGTAACAGGAGTAGACGTTGGGGTAAATATTTTCAGGTGGACGATCTCCACTCCCAGCTGTTCCTCCAGTTCTGATGAAGTGCAAGTTACCATCAACCAGGCACCATCAGCAGCAACAGCCGGGCCGGATCAAACCGGGGTCTGTGGAAGTACAGATGTAACGCTTAATGGAAATATTCCGGCCGTGGGAACAGGTCAGTGGTCTGTTGTCGATGGAATTGGAGGAAGTTTCGCCAATGCCGCTCTTTATAATACAACATTCACAGGACTGCCGGGTTCATCTTATCAGTTGCGATGGACAATAACAAACGGTTCATGCTCATTATCGGATGATGTGACAGTTTCGTTCTGCCTCAAAATATCGGGAACGGTTTTCAATGATATCAATGGTATGAACAATTCAACTGTTGATGGCTCAGGAACCAACGTTTCTGGAGGCCTTTATATGAACCTTACAGATGCCGGCACCAACAAAGTTGTCTCTTCTGTCCTTGTCAATAATGATGGATCCTACAACTTCGTTTCATCCAATGGTGTTTTGCCAAACTATACCTATAACCTGATCCTTACAAATACTTTGCAAACCCAGGGTAATACGATAACCACGGCATCTCTTCCAGCCGGCTGGGTGTCAACAGGAGAGAACAATGGAACTGGTGCAGGAAATGATGGCGCTGTGGATGGCATTCTTGTCATCAATACCAATTCTGGGAATGTATCAGGTGCAGATTTTGGCATAGAACAGCCACCAACAGCTGATAACAACCAGGCACCATCCCAGATCAATCCCGGAGGCACGAACAATGTGCCTGTAGCTTCGGCACTGTTCTCAGGTACTGATTTTTCAACCGGAACAATTGAATATATACGCATTCCTTCATTCCCGGAGAATGCCACATCAATCACTATCAATGGGATTACCTATTCCAGAGGAAATTTCCCGGCAACGGGTGTGTTAATACCTGCTCTTTCTTCAGGTAACCCAACACAGTCCATTCAGGTTGACCCAGCGGATGGAACCGTGACGGTACGTATTCCTTATGTAACGATAGACAATGCCTCGAAGGAATCTTCCCTGGCAACAGTCTCCTTGCCATTTACAGTTCTTTCCTTGTCTGGTAATGTCTACAACGATATTAACGGGATGAACTCCGGTAACATGGTTGACGGTGAAGGCATTGGATCTGTATCAGGCATTCAGCTATATGTTTCACTGGTTGCCAATGGCCTTGTTTCAGCAACAACAACCGTAAATCCTGATGGAACATACAATTTCACAGACCTGGATAATACACAGAACTATTCTGCAATCCTGACCATTTTTTACACACCGGCAGGTTATCCGGCACCTAAGGCACTTCTGATATCAGGATGGGTGAACACCGGTGAAATCGTAAACAATGAGACGAACACACTCACCGGAAATGACGGAATGACTGATGGGACACTTGTTGTTGGTTTACTGACCAACAGTGAGACCAATGTGAATTTTGGCATAGAACAACCGCCGACAGCTGATAACAATATTGCACCGGAACAATTAAATCCCGGAGATGCAACCTTTGTAACCGTACCTTCTGCTTTGTTCTCGGGAAGCGATTTCTCCACAGGGTCGATAACATCAATCCTTATTAATGCCTTCCCCTCGAATGCAACTTCAATCAGCATCAATGGAACAACCTATACAAGTGTCACTTTCCCGTCTGACGGTATTACAATACCAGCCAATTCTTCCGGGAATCCCACACAACCGGTATTGGTTGATCCGATCGATGGCTATGTAGCCATAGACATTCCCTACGTTACAATTGACAATGCCGGGCAACATTCATCACAAGCAACAGCCTCGTTGCCATTTAATGTGCTGTATCTTATCGGTAATGTATATGAGGATGTGAACGGGATGAATGATGGCAATATGGTTGACGGGACAGGAATCGGGTCAGCATCAGATGTCCAGCTATTTGTTTCGCTGGTTGCCAATGGTATTGTTCTGGGAACAACAGCCGTTGGTCCTGACGGATCTTACTATTTCGAGATCAGCGGAAATCCAGTTAGTTATTCTGTGATTCTTACCACATTGAACACAGAGCCAGGTTTGCCAGCCCCTGCAGCATTATTGCCAACAGGATGGGTGAACACCGGTGAGATCAAAAACGATGAAAACAATTCACTGACCGGAAATGACGGAATAACCGACGGAATCATTGCTGTTGGTATACTGACTCATGATGAACTGAATGTGAACTTTGGTATTGAGCAGCCTCCGACTGCTGATAACAATACTGCACCAGCCCAGGTTAACCCAGGGGGAACAACCAGTATTGCAGTTCCTCCGACGTTGTTCACGGGAAGTGATTTTTCAACCGGAATAATCACCTCAATCCTTCTCTCTGCTTTCCCGTCTAATGTTACTTCGATCACCATCAATGGAATAACCTACACCAGCGGCACATTCCCTTCAGGTGGCGTCATGATACCCGCCAATTCTTCGGGCAACCCGACACAACCAATATCGATAGACCCGATTGACGGAAGTGTAGTAGCCGGTATTCCTTACATGACGATCGACAATGCCTCCAAGGAATCGTTGGCTGGTCTTGTCTCCATTCCATTTACATTTTCTGCTTCGGTTATCTCTCAAACGAATGTGATCTGTTTTGGTCAGAATACCGGAAGCGTGGCTGTTTCAGGAACTGGCGGAGCCCCTCCTCTTTCCTATGCTCTGGGAAGCGGACCATTTGTACCAATTGGAACATTTTCCAATCTTGCAGCGGGAAATTATAGCGTTATTGTCAAAGATGCAAACGGGGCTATTGATAGTGTTCCGGTTACAATAACACAACCACTGACAGCGGTCAGCGCTTCAGTTGTTTCACAGAGCAACGAAGTTTGTTTTGGTCAGGCAATAGGTTCTGTGACTGTCGCTGGTAGCGGTGGAGCAGCTCCTTACCAGTATGCAATGAACGGTGGTTCTTTTAGTTCCTCTGGCATTTTCAGCGGGTTGGTGGCTGGTTCTTATACTATTCATGTAAAAGATGCAACCGGATGTCTTTATGACCAGCCTGTGGCAATAACTCAGCCTGCAACAAGTGTTTCTGCAACAGTTGCATCCCTGGTCAATGTCCTTTGTTTTGGTCAGAACACCGGATCTGTAGCAATCACCGGTAATGGCGGAACGTACCCATACCAGTATGCACTGGATGATGGGCAATATTCTCCATCCGGGATTTACAACGGGTTGACAGCCGGTTCCTACACCGTTCATATAAAAGATGCAAACGGATGTATCTTCGACCAGGCTGTAACACTAACACAACCTGCCACTCCTGTTTCAGCTTCAATCACAGCACAGCTCAATGTTGTTGTAAATGGACAGAGCACAGGAAGCGTTACAGTAGCCGGTAGCGGTGGTGTACCTCCTTACATCTACGCGCTTGGCGGAGGCTCCTACAGCTCCTCTGGAACATTTACCGGATTACCTTCAGGCACCTATACGGTTCATGTGAAAGATGCCAATAGTTGTCTCTATGATCAGCCTGTTTTTATAACCCAGCCGGCAACTTCTTTGACAGCTTCAATTACCGCCCAGATCAATGTGCTTTGCAGGAACCAAAGTACCGGAAGTTTCACTGTTACAGGGATCGGAGGAGTGGCTCCATACCAGTATGCTTTGGGAAGTGGTTCATACGGATCCTCAGGTACATTCTCCGGACTGGCAGCAGGCACTTATACCGTTCATATAAAAGATGCCAATGGAACCATTTATGATAATTATGTAACGATTACTCAGCCTGCAACTGCAGTTACAGCAACAATTACTGCACAGACGAATGTGCTTTGTTTTGGCCAGAGCACAGGAAGTATAACTGTTGCCGGTAGCGGTGGTGTTAGTCCTTACCAATATACAATTGAAAAAGGTGTTAAATGTTCCTCCAGTACATTCAGTGGTTTGGCAGCTGACACATACATCGTTCATGTAAAGGATGCCAATGGCTGCGTGTATGATCTGCAAGCAACCATCACACAACCCGCAAATGCAGTTTCTGCAACCATCACGGCCCAGTCAAATGTCCTCTGTTATGGACAGAGCACGGGATTTGTGACTGTCGAAGGCAATGGTGGTGTTGCTCCGTATAAATATGCCCTGGGATCAGGTTCATACCTCACATCAGGTACATTCAATAACCTGAAAATCGGAACCTATACGATTCATGTGAAAGATGCCAACGGTTGTATCTATG
>TBL_comb47_HYPODRAFT_10002720_pt1 | contig 21587 bp, 19 predicted proteins | sample TroBogypolimnion_40_FD_10682 | JGI IMG/M metagenome (IMG submission 10682) | reverse complement strand
CTTGAAGGGTTAAACCCTTCAAAATGTAATAAAAAAAACGGCTCGTAAATGATACGAGCCGATAAATTCTACTATATTTCTAAAGCATTTAATCTAACCAGTACTAGCAGTTCTGAAAGTACTTCAGCTAGAAAAAACTTAAGCTTTTTGAATATTTGATGCTTGCTTGCCTTTTGGACCATCGGTCACTTCAAAGCTAACGCGCTCGCCTTCTTTAAGGCTTTTGTAACCAGCATCTACAATCGCAGAGAAATGGGCGAATAAATCGTCACCACCATCATCTGGAGTAATAAAGCCGAAGCCTTTAGAATCATTAAACCACTTTACGGTACCTGTTGCCATTTTATACTTCCTTACCTAAGACTAAAGGGGGCGCCCCAAAAAGTTTGCCTCAAGTATAGAGATTGCAGCCGCTTAATTAAAGTTGAGTGCAAAAAACTCGAATCCAAACACCTAAGCCACTTTATAATTTGCTTAGGGATAAATGTCAAGTATTCCACACAAAGCTATTTGGCCTGAAGACCTATTTACGTTGCCCCTTAAGAACCTCTGCAGTGCCTACTTTTTATTTGCCGCTATAAGCGCTCGCTCAATTTCCTTATATGGCTGCGCACCTAACATGCGCTTACCATCAGAAAATATTAAAGTAGGCGTACTGGTCACGCCCAAAGTTTTCGCCAGCTCACCTACCTTTTCTAATGGAACATCACAGTTAGCACTAGTTTTGGGTAGTTGGTTATGAAAAATCCAATCATCCCAAGCCTTCGCCTTGTTTGTTGCACACCAAATCAACTTAGACTTAGCGGCGGCTTCTGGGTGCAATTGTGCTATTGGATAAAGGAAAGTGTACACCGTAACATCGCTAATATTGCTTAATTCATTTTGCTCTAAACGCTTACAATACGGACAGTCTACGTCAGAAAATACGACCAACTTACGACTACCATTGCCTTTAACTACTTTAATCGCTTGCTCTAGCGGCAGACTTGAAAAGTCTATTTTCGTCAGTTCTTCTAGACGTTCGCCTGTAATGTCTTTTTTAGATTTAGGATCAACTAAGCGTCCTTCGGCAATTAAAAAACTCATTTTTTCATCGGTATAGATGATTTGCCCACCCATAAACACTTCATACAATCCTCCATAATTGGTCTTAGTGACGCTTTCAACCTTAAACTTTGGATAAGCCGCTTCTACTGCTTTTTTCACACTAGCCTCATCAGCCATGGCTAAGGTTGTAAATACAGCATATAAGACCAAGCCGACTAATTGTTTAAACATGCAAATTCCTTCTATATAAATTGTGTAATAAACTTAAAGTGCAATAGCAATAGCCACCAACATTTTTTTTATGGTTGAATACTGCGCCATAGACAAGCCAAGATTCCTTACTTTTTTAACCACAGGATGTTGGCTCGAAAACAATTTATAGAGACCGTCAGTTAATAAAAGCATCTGCATCATATCGGCTTTTCTTAGGCGCGTATATTTTCTAAACACGTTACTATCGTTTATGGCTTGATATTGATTTTTCTCAGTCAAGACTTTAACTAAATCAATGACATCCCTAAACCCTAGATTTACGCCTTGACCAGCCATCGGATGAACTTGATGTGCAGCATCCCCCACTAGTAGCACGCAGTCTTGGTTTAGCTCCGCAGTTTTCTGCAAGCTTAAGGGGAATGTTGACGGCTTGGCTAGCAATTTAAAGTTGCCTAAACAATGTCCGCCAGCCTTGGCTACACAGTGCGTAAACTCCTCTTCGCTTAAAGCTAGAAGTTTAGCGGCGTATTCACTTGAGACCGACCACACAATAGAAATGGTATTTTCTGGTAAAGGCAACCATGCCAAAATGCTTAAAGCACTGCCTTCACTGCTGGAAAACCATTGTCGCGCAATATTGGCATGGGATCTCTCAACATTAAAGTTAGCCACCACCGCTACTTGCTGGTAGGAAGTTTTGGCCACTGTCATACCGACATGCTGGCGTACCCAAGATTGACTGCCATCAGCAGCCAAAAGTAATTGGGCTTCAATAAGTTGTTCCGAATGAAGCTGGCTAGTCACGCTTAAGCTAGCTTTTTTGGCACTGCTTTTAATGGCCGTGCAACTCGTATCCATCATAGTTGGAATGCCTAGCTCAACCACTCTTTGGAACAGCGCCTGCTGCAGCGCGCGTGCTTCAACTATGAAGCCTAATTGATCTGAATGAACATCTTCAGCCTCCAGTAACAAAGGGTGGGATGCGCTATCTCCATAAATTTCCATAGCCTGCATAGTGCCAATTCGCTTAGGATTTAATGAATTCCAAACCCCCAAACTTCCTAGCCAGTGTGCATTATTAGGGCTAATGGCGTAAATTCTGCTATCCCAGTTTTCGTCAACAAGGTCAAATTGCAATGGACTTTGGCTATCAATCAATCGCACCAGAAATCCAGCATGATGCAAGGCAATCGCAGCAGAAAGACCCACTAACCCTGCACCGACGATAGCGATATCTGTGCACAACACTTCAACTTCGTGACTCATTTTCCGAAACTCATTTTACCAACCAAATACTTTTTAACGGGCTGAATCACGTCAAAAACCCCTAAACTAGCGCCTCTCAAGGCGGATAGGCCAACCAGATCATTTGAGAATAAATTGACTAGAAAATCTGTAAAAAATAAACCGCCTTTAGTATCAGACTTGCGACTTGCTTGGTAACTAGCCACCATGTTAGCAGACCCTAACTCATCGGCAGAGGCACTGGCAATATATTGAGCCAGAGATTCCGCATCACGCAACCCAACATTAAAACCCTGTCCCGCGACTGGATGCATGGTTTGTGCAGCGTTACCAATCACCACTAAATGCTTAGATTGCTGCGCATCTGGTTTTAATTGCGCCATTTTCAAGGGGAAACTCAGACGTTTTTCAACACTTAAAAAATCGCCCACACGATCACCAAACTGCTGATGAAATTTTTCCAAAAAGTCAGCGTCACTTAAGCTGAGCATTAACGTAATAAATGATTTTTCACCGGTCCACACCAATGAAAAGTCAAACTCACCTCCATTAGGCAATAAAGCAATCGGGCCGTTGGCAGTAAAGCGTTCATAAGCGACATTATGATGCGGTAGCTCCGCACGTACTTTAGTTACTAAAGCATCATGACCATACTCTTTGGTTTCACGACTCAAGCCTGTCAGTTCATCCAAGGTACGTCCACCATCAGCAAGCACCACCAAAGGGCTACTAATGCTATGAGCTAGACCGCAATGAGTATAAGTCACCGTTGCCTGCGATACGTCATAAACAATGCTAGAGGCACTTGCTTCAAATATAAAATTCACAGACTTTGCATCGGCAATTGCACGATCCAATGCTGCGCTTAATACGCCATAGGATAAGACATAGCCCAATGCTTCCTGATGGTAATCACCAGCATGCAACTGAGTGCGACCGAAACTACCTTTTTGTGAAACATGGATACTATTAATGGGCGTTGCTTGAGTGCTTAGAGCTCCCCACAAACCAAGTTTTTCTAAAATGCGCCGACTGCCAAAAGACAAAGCTAAAGCACGGCTTTCACTATGCGCGGCACCAAGACCACGCGCTTCGAGCACGGTCACACTTACCCCTTGCTTGACAAGCAATAACGCTAAGGTTGCACCTACTGGCCCACCACCAATGATAATAATTGGTTGTGACATCTAGCTTTGCATTAACGCTTCAATATCGGCGACTGTTTTTACGGCAGCAGCTGTTATTACTTCACAGCCATTGGCGGTCACCAACACATCATCTTCTATGCGTATGCCTATATTCCAAAATGCTTCAGGCACATTGTCGGCTGGACGAATATAACAACCAGGCTCCACCGTTAATGCCATACCAAGCTCCAACTTACGCCAGTCACTCTGCTTATCTTTATACTCACCTGCATCATGTACGTCTAGACCTAACCAATGTCCAGTTCTATGCATATAAAACTGCCGATAGGTGCCGGACTCCAACACCGCATCGAGAGTACCTGTACATAACTTCAAATCAATAAAACCTTGTATCAGAACGTTCAAAGCGGCCTCGTGTGGCTCATTCCAATGACTACCTATATTCACTTTGGCAATGGCTGCTGCTTGTGCGGCTAATACGAGCTCATAGACCTCTTTTTGCGCGCCGCTAAATTTACCATTGACCGGAAAAGTACGCGTAATATCTGAAGCATATCCATCAAACTCGCAGCCTGCGTCTATTAACAACAAATCACCAGCATTAAGTTTCTGATTGTTCGCGTTGTAGTGAAGCGTGCACGCATTGGCACCTCCAGCAACGATACTGGTATAAGCTGGCGATTGCGCACCCTTTCGATAAAAATCATGCAAAAACTCTGCCTCAACTTCATATTCCATCATATTCGGTTGCGTAAATCGCATGGCGCGGTTATGGGCCGCCGCGGCGATTACAGCGGATTTTCGCATTAAGGCTTGCTCAAACGGCGATTTATATAGACGTAATTCATCAAGCAGTTTGCGCACATCAACAATTTCATCTGGCGCGCTCACGCCTGTACGCGCCTGCGCGCGCAAATTATTAATCCAGCCCGTCACTCGATTATCCCAAGTTAAACTTTCACCTAGGCTAAAAAATAATTTAGGCTGATTGCCTAAGAGCTTTAATAACAACTCGTCCAATGCATGAATAGAGTAAGCCGCATCAAAACCAAAGCTCTCACGCGCTGCATCAGCTCCAAATCTAAAGCCATCCCAAATTTCACGCTCCATATCCTTGTCACGACAAAACAATATAGATTGTGCAGGACCGCTGATGCTAGCTGCCACCAACACCAACACTGACTCAGGCTCTTGGAAGCCAGTTAAGTAGTAAAAATAACTATCGAAACGGTAGGGATAATGACTGTCTCGGTTGCGTATAGCTTCGTTCGCTGTAGGAATAATGGCAACACCATTACCCATGGCTGCCATGAGCTTTTGTCTTCTTAACTTGAATTCTGCGATATCTAAATTCATGCGGCCTCTTGTTTCGTTTCGAACGGGAATATTATTACCAATCTTTTTGGGCGCTTAACGGCCGATAAGGTTCAATCTAAGCCAGCATGATTAATTAAGCTCTGGCAGTTAGCTGTTGATCTAAATCGGCTAAACGTTTTGGCGTGCCTATATCATGCCATACACCTTGGTAATGCGTAGCGCTTACCAAGTGCTGCTCAATAGCCAATCGTAAAATAGGTGCTAGCTTCGCGGGTTGTCCACGCTCAATATTAGCAAACAAGCTAGGTTGATATACACCGACACCAGAAAAAGTTAACTTTGGTGCCCCAGTAACGAGCAATTGACCATTTTGATACGCAAAATCACCTTCCATATGCTGCACCGGATTATCCACCATAATCAAATGCGCTAACGACGGCGCTTCTAAGGCATGCCGTAGAGTAGAAAAATCAAATTCAGTATAGGTGTCACCGTTTACAACAACAAATGGTGAATCTCCTAATAACGGCAAAGCCTGAGCAATGCCACCTGCCGTTTCCAGCGCCGTTGGCTCAGGGCTATATTGGACACTTAAGCCCCACTGACTGCCATTACCCAAAGCCGATTCAATTTTACTACCTAAATGTGCGTGATTAATAATCACTTCCGTAAAGCCGGCACTAGCCAACCGCTCCAAATGCCAGACAATTAAAGACTTACCCCCAACCGTCAACAAGGGCTTGGGGGTGTTATCAGTAAGCGGTCGCATGCGCTCACCGCGACCTGCAGCTAGAATCATCGCTCGCACTAGAATGTGTATCCTACTTGCGGCTGTGACTGCTCAAATTGATTTAGCAGCCTTAACATAGGTCTTAATTCCACGTAGCGCTCACACACTTTGCGTAAATAGGCCATGACTATAGGCATATCATTAAGATAATTATGCTTGCCATCTCGATGGCTCAAGCGTGCAAAAATACCTAGCACCTTAATATGGCGCTGCGCACCCATCCATTCAAAGTCCCGATAAAACTCAGAAAAATCATCTGGTATTGGCAACCCTGCTTTTTTGGCTGGCTGCCAATAGCGCACTGCCCAATCAATCACCTGCTCTTCATCCCATCCTATATAAGCATCTTTTAACAATGAAACCAAGTCATAGCTAATCGCGCCATACACCGCATCTTGAAAATCCAAAATTCCTGGGTTATTTTCTGCGGTTAACATTAAGTTGCGGGAGTGATAATCACGGTGCACAAACACTTGACCTTGCGCTAAAATATTTTCACTCAACAACTTAAAGGTATTATTTAAAACAACTTGTTGCTCAGGCGTTAAGGTGGTTTTTAAATGCTGTGTTACATACCAATCAGGAAAAAGTTGCATCTCACGACCCAGCATGGCTGCATCATAATTTGGCAAAACGCCAGTGGCGCTTATACCTTGCATTTTAATCAAAGCATCGGTGGCATTTTTATAGAGTTCTGGTGCAGTTTTGTCATTAAGCTTAGATAAATAAGTATCGTCACCTAGATCACTTAACAATAAGAAGCCCTGCGCTAAATCTTGCGCCAACACCTTAGGTGCGTTTAAACCAGCCTCTGCCAATAATTGTGCCACTTGCACAAACGGCGTACAACTCTCATGGGTTGGGGGCGCATCCATTGCAATCAAAGTTTTATCAGCCACATGCACCCTAAAATAGCGCCTAAAGCTGGCATCAGCGGATGCGGTTGTCAGCGTAAATTTCGCCGACTTTAATGCGGTACTTAACCAAGTTTCAAGTTGTTGCTGTCTATTGTCCACGAACGCTTATCCAAATATATGTTTAGGCGAGCGCCTAGAGTTAAAAAAAATCTTGTTTAGTAGCGGCTATTTCTAATTATTGATTGCCAAAAACTGCGATTTATGAGATTTTATCATTGATAAAATAAAACCGTCTGCCTATATACACGTGCCTCTAATCTCTTCGCCCATCATCCAAGCTAAACTCACAATAAATTTAGTGATTAATGCATGCTAAAAAACCATTTATTTGCGGGTATTAGCGCGGTTTTATTACTATCAAGCCTCAGCACCCAAGCTGAAGAAGTGGTCAACCAAATTCCAATAAGTGATGCTATCGTTATTGACGGTGATAAGCTTGAAGTGCATTTAGATAGGCAAATGCGCGCCATCGGCAATGCATCACTTCACCGCGACAAGCAGGATATCTTTGGCGACCTCATTGAATACGACGTGCAAAATGACGAACTACATGCAAAGGGTAATGTGCGAATAGAGTTAGGCGATGCCAATCTTCATGGGCCTGAACTCAATATGCGGCTATCTGAAAGTATAGGTGACATGCGTGACGCCAAGATCAATATTACAAAAGCGCTGGGAACAAAAGAGCAACGTAGCACAAGCGTTAAGCCTGCTAGACCCCCACAACTCACTCAGCAATCCTTAGTGAATCTGACTGCACAAGATAATGATAACCCAACTAGTTTAGCGCCTTTCTCCACAACGCTTGGCACCGAACCATTACCTGCGCAATCACGTGCCGATGCCAGCATTCTCTTTTTTGAAGGCCTTGATAAAAAGCGCTTACTTGACGCAACCTATACCACCTGCAAAGTTGGAGTGGAAGACTGGTATATCAAATCCAAAGAACTAAATTTGAATGGCTATAGCGAATCAGGTACCGCTAAAAATGCCTATGTAGAGTTTAAGGGTGTGCCCATACTCTACTCACCATATATTGGATTCTCTTACGGCGGTCAGCGTGAAAGTGGCTTTCTGGCACCAAGCTACGGAAGCACATCCCTCAGCGGCTTCGAATTTTCAATACCCTACTACTGGAATATCTCCCCCAACAGAGATGCGACCATCACCATGCGCGAATTAAGTAAACGCGGTGTTCAGTTGCAAGGTCAGTTCAGATACTTGGAAGAACAATATTCAGGTATTGATAATCTTGAATATCTACCCAGCGACAATCAAACTGGCAATAATCGCTACTACATGAACCTAAAACATAAGCAAATTTTGGGCAATGGCTGGTCAGCAGGCTATGCCGTTGAAAAAACATCAGATAACCTCTACTTCTCTGAATTATCTACACGTATTACCACCACCAGCCGTGTTCTGTTGCCACAACAGTTTAATGTTGATTACGCAGATGAAACATGGCGCTTTAACGCCCTTGCACAAAAATTCCAAACCCTAGACGGCGTATCCTATCCATACGAACGCTTACCTCAACTGACGCTAAGTGGCTCTAAGTATTATGGTGACATCAAAGCTAACTTATATACGCAACTGGTGGCCTTTAATACAAATAGCAGTAATATTAATGCCTCACAGCTAACTACAGGCACGCGAGTCACAGCATACCCTAGCATCACCGAGTCCTTTACCCGTCCTTATGGCTTCATTACACCCAAAATCGGTGTGCACATGACTAGCTACTCTCTTAACAACGATCCAAACAACTTAGGGCCTCAACAGCGCGCACTACCTATATTGAGCGTAGATAGTGGCTTGTACTTTGACCGTGATTTTAAAATAGCGAACCGAGCCTACGCACAAACTTTGGAACCAAGGTTATTCTACGTATATATACCTAATACAGATCAGTCCAAAATTCCTGTGTTTGACTCTGGTGTAATTGATTTAAACTTTAGTTCGTTATTCGCAGAGAACCAGTTCTCTGGTAATGACCGTATTAATAATGCCAATCAAATTAGTGCAGGACTAACTACTCGCTTTATTGAATCAGACACGGGCATGCAAAGGCTATCAGCCTCAATCGGCCAACGTTATTATTTTTCTAATCAAAAAGTAGCGCTTGATTACTCAAACCCCGCAGCTTTTAGACAAAGTAATAGCTCAGACATTATTGCTGGGCTGAGCGCCAATTTAAAAACCAATTGGAAAGTAGATGCTTTTTTAAGATATAACACTCTAGCTGGTGTAACGCCCAATCAAACCATTACTAGTCGTTATAGTCCTGAGCCTGGAAAGGTGCTAAATCTAAGTTACAGTCATCGTAACGATGCATTAAGTACAATTTATTTTGCACCAGGTACTAGTCCTGTAACAGTTGCCGCGGCAATTGCGGCAGCCAACGTTGATCAGTTTAACGTGTCCGGTCAATGGCCGCTAAAACCAGGCTGGTTTGCCGTAGGTCGTATCAATTACTCAATACAAACTAAACAAATGATCGAATCCTTAGCTGGGGTAGAATATAATGCTGGTTGTTGGATTGCAAGATCTGTTATTCAGCGCATTAGTACCATTGCCACCATACCAACAGCCACATCTGGCAATGCCAACTATGCGCTATTTTTCCAGCTTGAACTTGGTGGATTAGCTTCTATTGGCGCAAATCCACTGGGCATTATCAAACGCAGTGTGCCGGGTTATGTGAACACCGGCCTTATGTCTGAAACCTATCAATAACTTTTACGAGTATCTATTTTGCGCAAAATTATTACATTCTTATTACTAATAACCTCAGCTCTGATCTGCATAAACATGACCTCACAAGCTGCTGAAATAGTCAAAATTGACCGCATAGTGGCCATTGTTGATCAAACTGTAGTGACTGAACAGGAACTAGAAAGCCGGATTCGAACTGTTACTGCACAACTTCAAAAACAAGGCACCGAATTGCCAGCAGAGAATATTTTACGTAAACAGATTTTAGAGCGTTTAATTTCTGACACCTTACAACTGCAATACGCCGCGCAGTCAGGGCTTAAAGTTGATGACAGTCAGCTCGACAAAACTATTGAACGCATTGCTGAACAAAACCAACTAACATTGACCGAATTTGCCGATGCCTTAGCTAAAGATGGCGTCAGTATGGGTAAATTTAGGGCCGATATCCGCAATGAAATTACAATCGCAAGGCTACGCGAGCGCGAAGTAGATAGCCGCATAAATGTCAGTGAATCTGAAATTGACAACTTCTTGACCACACAGGCCTCTAGCAATGAAAATCAGGACGAATATGAAATCGCGCATATTTTAATTCGCACGCCAGAAGAAGGTGCCACTGAAGATGTACAAAAAGCTAAGGCTAAGGTTGATGAAGTGATCAAAGCACTTCAGGCAGGCACTAACTTTGCCAAAGTTTCAGCAAGCTTTTCTGACGCCCCTAACGCCTTAGAAGGTGGCAGTTTAGGCTGGAAAAGTAGCACACAAATGCCAGCCTTATTTTTAGATGCTTTAAAAAATATGCAGGTTGGCTCCGTGTCAGAAGTTCTACGAAGCCCTAATGGCTTCCACATACTTAAATTGATTAGTAAGCGTGGTGGCAGTTCACCTTTAGTCATTGAGCAAACGCATGCGCGTCACATCCTGATTAAGCTTTCAGAAGTAACTTCTGAGAATGATGGTAAAAAGAAAATCGATTTAATTAAAGAGCGTTTAGACAATGGCGAGAAATTTGAAGTGCTGGCTCGTCAGTTATCTGAAGACGGCTCCGCATCTAACGGAGGGGACTTAGGCTGGGTCAATCCCGGCGATACAGTACCTCTATTTGAAAAGGCTATGAACGAACTTAAAGATGGTCAGATTAGCTCGACCGTGCGCACTCCGTTTGGCTGGCACGTGATTCAGGTATTAGAAAGACGCAAACAAGACATGAGTAAAGAAGCTGCCCGCTTAAAAGCACGCCAAGAAATTCGAAAAAGAAAATCTGAAGAAGCTTACCAAGACTGGGTAAGGGAACTCCGTGATCGCGCTTTTGTAGAACTACGACTCGAAGATAAGTTCTAGTCTTCACCTAAGCTCAAGATGTTATTGCCAACAATTGCCATTACAGCAGGCGAGCCGGCAGGCATAGGTCCAGATCTATGCATTATGCTGGCTCAACAAACCTTAGCAGCTAATGTAGTGGTAATTGCAGACACCACTATGCTACAAGCACGCGCAGCTCAATTACAGCTACCACTTAACATTATTCCTTATGTAAAAAAAAATAATCAAGCCCATTTAGGCAACGGTGCGCTAACGGTCTATCATCAAGCGACAAACAAGCCAGTGGTTGCTGGTAGCTTAAATACAGCTAACAGCCAATATGTATTGGACACACTTGCAACTGCCGCCTTAGGTTGCGTCAACTTTGAGTTTGACGCCATGGTTACCGCACCAGTACATAAAGGTGTCATTAATGCAGCTGGCATTGCTTTTAGTGGTCATACTGAATTTTTAGCGCAGCTCACCCATGCACCCCATGTCGTCATGATGCTGGTTGGTGGTGGTATGCGTGTAGCATTAGTCACCACACACCTAGCACTGAAAGATGTGCCTGCAGCCATTACGCGTGATAACTTAGAAACAACGCTACGTATTTTGCATCATGATTTAATCACTAAGTTTGCGATTGAAAATCCACGTATTTTGGTGGCCGGCTTAAATCCGCACGCTGGAGAAGATGGTTACTTGGGGCGTGAAGAAATTGATATTATCAATCCAGTTCTAGAAAAACTTCGTGCAACCGGCATGCAACTGATAGGTGCATTACCTGCTGACACATTATTTGCCAAACACAATCTAAGTGGCGCTGATGCCGTACTTGCCATGTACCATGACCAAGGTCTACCTGTACTCAAACACGCAAGCTTCGGCGAAGGCGTCAATATTACATTGGGCCTACCTATAATTCGCACCTCTGTAGATCATGGCACTGCGCTAGACTTATCTGGTAGCGGTAATATTGAGATTGGTAGCATGCTGGCAGCGATCGAATTAGCTGTAATGCTAACTAAATCCAGCGCACAAAAAATAAACGACTAGGCCTATGAAACACATTGCAAAAAAACGCTTCGGCCAAAATTTTCTTACCGATCAAGGTGTGATTGCGAGCTTGATTATGGCGATTGCGCCAAAAGCTGATGATTTAATGGTGGAAATAGGCCCTGGCTTAGGTGCTCTCACCAAACCCTTACTGCAACGCTTAAACCTGCTACATGTGGTAGAGGTAGATAGAGATATTATTGCCTGGATGGAAAAGACCTATCTCAACCAAGCGATTAGCATACATAGTGCCGATGCTTTGAAATTTGATTTCACGAGCCTAGGTCATAATCTGCGTGTCACTGGCAACTTACCTTACAACATTTCCACGCCAATCTTATTTCATCTACTTGATAATATTGGCGCCATTACCGATATGCACTTTATGCTGCAAAAAGAAGTGGTGGAGCGGATGGTTGCGAGTCCATCAACCCCTGCATACGGACGCCTAAGCGTGATGTTGCAATATAAATTGAAGATGGATTATTTAATTACAGTACCACCAGAAGCCTTTGAACCTGCTCCAAAAGTGGAGTCAGCCTTTGTGCGCTGCGTACCTCATGCGACGTTGCCCTTCGTAGCTAACGATGAGCGAATATTTGCCAAAGTAGTGCTTGCTGGCTTTGGCCAACGCCGTAAAACTTTAAGAAATACGCTTAAAGGCTTGCTCGATGACGAAGGATTTACTGTGCTTAATATTAGTTCACAATTGCGCGCCGAAAACTTAAGCGTAGAGGACTTTGTTCGCATCAGCAATTACCTGAGCACATCCGTACATTCATGACGACTGTTATAATTACGGCCAAATTTCCATCATTATTTAACACTTAACTTCTCAAGGTCCATTTATGCGAATCATACTTTTAGGCGCTCCTGGTGCTGGTAAAGGCACACAAGCTACTTACTTACGTGACAAATTCAATATTCCACAAATTTCTACTGGTGATATGTTGCGTGCAGCCGTTAAAGCCGGCACACCACTTGGCCTAGAAGCCAAAGCATTTATGGATAGTGGCGGGCTCGTACCAGATGCCGTAATTATTGGGTTGGTGAGCGAGCGTATTAAAGAAGCCGATTGCGTCAATGGCTTTTTATTTGACGGCTTTCCTCGCACGATTCCGCAGGCTGAGGCCATGAAAAAAGCTGGTGTTGGTATAGATTATGTAGTGGAAATTGATGTGCCAGACGAGGCAATTATTGAGCGTATGTATGAGTGGGCGGCGCTCACATCCAGCATCAGGTCGCACCTACCATGTTAAATTTAATCCTCCAAAAGTAGCGGGTAAAGATGATGTCACCGGAGAAGAGTTAGTGCAACGTCCAGATGACGCCGCAGAGACAGTAAAAACGAGACTAGATGTTTACCACAAACAAACCAAACCTTTGGTAAAGTATTACGTTGATTGGGCCAATAGTGGCTTAGTTGGGGCACCTAAACATGTATTTGTGCAAGGGCTTGGCGATATGACGAAAATACGTGACAATATTTTTGCATCGTTAGCTTAAACATAGCAAGTCAGACTTTCCCTTAGACCGTAAATACAAAGATTACGATTCTGAGGGAATTCTCCCCAAAAGATCTCAGTAATAGCTGATGACTAAATCCAGCAAAATCAGGCGCTTCAAGGTATAATTTTGTTATTAAATTTATATTAAAGAATGACCGCCATGCAGCAGCAGTACCCCTTCAAAGACATAGAAAAAACCGCCCAAGCTTACTGGGAAAGCAATCAAACATTTGCCGCCTCTGAAACTTCAGATAAACCCAAATACTATTGTTTATCCATGTTCCCCTACCCGTCTGGGCGCCTTCATATGGGTCATGTTCGAAACTACACCATAGGCGATGTATTAAGCCGTTTTCACAAAATGAAGGGTTATAACGTACTGCAACCAATGGGTTGGGATGCATTCGGTTTGCCTGCAGAAAATGCTGCGATTAAACATGAAACCGCACCGGCTAAATGGACCTATGAAAATATAGAGCATATGAAAACCCAGTTAAAGCAATTGGGTTTAGGTGTGGATTGGAATCGGGAAATTGCTACCTGCAAGCCTGAGTACTACAAGTGGGAACAGTGGTTATTTACTGAGCTGTACAAAAAAGGTTTGATTTACAAAAAGACTTCCAGCGTCAACTGGGACCCAGTTGACGGCACGGTGCTTGCCAATGAGCAAGTTATTGATGGCCGTGGCTGGCGTAGTGGCGCCTTGGTAGAAAAGCGCGATATTCCACAGTATTTTATGAAAATTACAGCTTACGCTGAAGAACTTCTCAATGACTTAGACACACTCGATGGCTGGCCAGAGCAAGTCAAAACCATGCAACGCAACTGGATCGGCAAAAGCTATGGCTGCGAAGTGGAGTTTCCTTTGACAAGCCAAGATGGCACAGTAAAAGTATACACCACTCGTCCTGACACACTAATGGGCGCGACCTATGTTGCCATTGCCGCTGAGCACGCATTGGCAACGTTAGCCGCGCAAAGCAATCCTAAGCTAGCCGATTTTATAGCCGAATGTAAAAGGGGTAGCGTAGCTGAAGCTGACGTCGCCACTGCTGAGAAAAAGGGGATGGCGACTGGTTTGTTTGTGACACACCCACTAAATGCCGAGATATTACCGGTATGGGTAGCAAACTATGTGCTTGCCAGCTATGGCGAAGGTGCTGTGATGGCCGTGCCAGCTCATGATGAGCGCGACTTTGAGTTTGCTAATAAATACAGCTTGCCAATTAAAGCCGTGATTGGGCTTAGCGACAACAACACATTACCGATGACTGAGCATGGCATTTTATTTAACTCAGATAAGTTTGATGGTTTGAATTTTGACCAAGCGACAGAAGCTATTTCTTCAGCTTTAAGCGCCATAGATCTTGGCAAAAAACGCACTCAGTACCGCTTACGTGATTGGGGAGTTTCACGACAGCGCTACTGGGGTTGTCCTATCCCAATTATTCACTGCGCCAAATGCGGCGAAGTGCCAGTGCCTGCAACCCAATTGCCAGTGGTATTGCCTGTAGATGTTGTAATGGACGGGGTAGGTTCACCTATTAAAAAAGATCCCATGTTCTATGAAACTAGCTGCCCGACTTGTGGAGGCCAAGCTAAGCGTGAAACCGACACCTTAGACACCTTCTTTGAGTCATCTTGGTACTTTGCACGTTACGCCAGCTTTGATAGTAATACTGCGATGGTTGATGAACGCGCTAATTACTGGCTACCGGTAGATCAGTACGTCGGTGGTATTGAGCATGCGATTTTGCACTTACTCTATGCGCGCTTCTTTAATAAGCTGATGCGAGATGTCGGTTTAATAAAAAATGATGAACCATTCACCAACCTACTTACTCAGGGCATGGTACTTAAAGATGGCTCTAAAATGAGTAAATCAAAAGGCAATACTGTCGATCCACAGGCTTTGATTGATAATTACGGTGCCGATACAGCACGTTTATTCATGATGTTTGCCGCCCCACCAGAGCAAAGCTTGGAATGGGCCGATAGTGGTGTGGAAGGCGCAAACCGATTTTTACGGCGAGTGTGGAAAGCTTGTTATGACCATGTGTCCATGGGCACGATAGAGGCTTACAGCGTCGCTGATCTAACGGCTGAGTTGAAAGCTATGCGATTGCAATTGCATTTAACTATCGACAAAGTTGCCGATGACTACGGACGCCGTCATAGCTTTAATACTGCTATTTCCTCGGTTATGGAACTGATGAATGCATTAGCTAAAATCGAAGGTATAGACACCATTACGCGTCAGGTGCGCCAAGAAGTGTTGCAAAATGCAGCGCTCTTATTGTCACCCATTGTGCCGCATATCTGCCAAGCGCTGTGGTCAGAATTATGCCCTCAAAAACATATCTTGGATGCTGGCTGGCCCGTTGCTGATCAAGCGGCTATGGTGCAGGATACCGTCGAGTACATGATACAAGTCAACGGCAAGCTACGCGGCAGTTTGGTGGTAGCCAAAACAGAATCCAAACAGGCCCTAGAAACAATAGTATTGCAACAACACTGCGTGCAAAAATATATAGAAGCCCCCGTGACTGTTCGTAAAATCATAGTGGTACCAAATAAACTTATTAATATTGTTGTGGGGTAAGTTATATGCATGCTCACTTAAAACCTTCATTGGGCTTATTTTTAGGCCTAAAAATATTGAGCCTAATACTCATTAGCAGCCTGTTGCTTTCAGCATGCGGATTTCAGTTGCGCGGACTAGCACAGCTTTCCTTTCAGAAGATTTTCATCCAAGGTAGCACGCTCAGCATGTCTAAAGACCTGAAAAAATCGTTAGAAACTAACGGCGTCAAAGTAGTGACTGATAGTGAAGACGCAGAGCTAATGCTTGAGCTCTTAACTGAAGAGACTGACAAGCGCATTTTATCTATTGGTGGTGATGGTAAAGTCAGTGAATACGCGCTGAGCTATCAGGTCAGTTTTAGAACACGAGCAGCTCAAATCCATTATGGGGGGAAGTGCAAACCGTCCAGGCTAGCCGTAATTTTTCATACAGCGATGCAAACTTGCTGGGCAAAGCCGATGAAGAGGTCATGTTAATGAGCGACATGCAAAAAGACGCAATGCGCGAGCTTTTGAGGCGTCTAACAGCCATTAAACTCAACGCTAAATAATAGCAATGCGCTTAGCTCAAAATCAGTTGGAGTTGCACCTAAAGCAAGATCTGCAACCACTTTATGTTATGGTCGGTGACGAGCCTCTGGCGCAGCGAGAAAATTTGGATGCTATTCGAGCTGCGGCTCGCGCGCAGGGCTTTGATGAGCGCACGGCCTTAAGCGTAGAGCGTAACTTCAATTGGCCTCAAATTCAAATTTATGGTCAATCTATCTCACTATTTTCCAGTCGGCGTTTATTAGAAATTAGCATTCCTTCTGGGAAACCAGGCGTTGAAGGTGGCAAAGCACTTCAGAGTTTAGCCAATAAAGCTATGCCTGAAACCACTGTGATAATCATTCTGCCTGCATTAGAACGTGAAGCTAAAAATAGCGCCTGGTTTACCGCACTAGAAAAACAAGCAGTCACCATTAGCTTAGATGAGATAGCCCCTTCGCAGCTACCAAAATGGATTGCAAATAGACTCGCTCAACAAGGTCAAAATACCAGTGCTGCCACCCTGGAATTTTTAGCACATCAGGTTGAAGGCAACTTACTTGCGGCTAACCAAGAGGTACAAAAGCTAGGTTTACTCTACCCAAAAGGTGAATTAAGTGAGGCCTTTGTCCGCGAGGCTGTACTTAACGTGTCTCGCTATGATGCGTTTCAGCTCGGTGAAGCGGTCCTAGCCGGCGATGCTGAACGCACTGTGAGAATCCTGCAAGGCTTGCAAGACGAAGGTGAAGCGGCCTTAGCAGTGATGAATCCGCTCATGTGGGTATTGCGCCCATTAGTGCGCATTAAACAAGCTGATGCGGGGAGAAAACATAGTCAATGCCATGACCAATGCTCGCATTTATGGCGATAAGCAATCTTTAGTTAAGCGTGCTTTAGCTAGACTTAGCTTACGCCAATTGGAAGCTGCGCTACAAAAATTAGCTGATATCGACAAAACTGCCAAAGGTGTATTAATCGGTGATGCATGGCTGGAAATTTCTAGGTTATGTTTTGGACTTGCTAGAGTGCGCAGCCGCTAGGTTATGACACTCAGGCATTACCTAATACCAGAAAAGCGTATAATCAAACCCACTTAAATTAGATGATGGCACATGCTGTGAACATTAAAGACTACATGCAGAACATCGGCATTGAAGCGCGAAAAGCTTCACGCCTAATGGCGAGCGCCGACACCAATCAAAAAAATATTGCCCTGAAAGCAATAGCCAATGCCATTTTGCGCGAAAGTAGTGCCTTACTCGCTGCTAATCAGCAGGATTTAGATGCGGCTAAAGCGAATGGCCTAGACAGCGCCATGCTTGACCGATTAACTCTTACTGAAAAATCTATATCCAGCATGGTTGAAGGCTTGACGCAAATTGCCAACCTCGCTGATCCAATTGGTGAAATGAGCGATTTTAAATATATGCCGAGTGGTATCCAAGTGGGGAAAATGCGAGTCCCTCTAGGCGTAATTGGCATCATTTATGAAGCCAGACCTAATGTCACGGTTGATGCGGCAGGTCTTTGTATTAAATCCGGCAACGCTGCCATTTTGCGCGGTGGTAGTGAAGCTTTACATTGCAATCAAGCCTTGGCAAAACTGGTTCAAGAAGGCCTAGCTGTGGCCAACTTGCCTGCCACTGGGGTACAGGTGATAGAAACCACTGATCGCGCTGCAGTAGGTGAGTTAATCACCATGAAAGCTTATGTAGATGTAATTGTGCCACGTGGTGGCAAAGGGCTGATTGAACGTGTGTCGAACGAAGCTCGTATTCCAGTTATTAAGCATTTGGATGGCAACTGCCATGTTTATGTAGATGACGATGCCGATTTTGACAAAGCACTGCGTATCGTAGAAAACAGCAAAACGCAAAGGCTAGGGACGTGCAATACTGCAGAGTCGTTATTAATTGCCCGTTCGGTAGCTGGCACTATGCTGCCGAAAATAGCTGATATGTTAAGCGCCAATGGCATAGAAATTCGTGGTTGCGCCGAAACTTGCGCCCTAGTGAAGCAAGCCAAAGTTGCCACAAACGAAGATTTTTATACCGAATATTTGGCGGCGATTATTTCGTGCAAAGTGGTAGAAAACCTAGATGAAGCTATTGCTCATATAAACACTCATTCATCACAACATACAGAATCCATAGTCACTGAAAACTATACCAAAGCGCGTCGTTTTCTGCGCGAGGTTGATTCAAGTAGCGTTATGGTCAATGCTTCCACTCGATTTGCCGATGGCTTTGAGTATGGTTTAGGTGCTGAAATTGGCATTTCTACCGATAAACTACATGCACGTGGCCCAGTAGGATTAGAAGGCCTCACTTCACTAAAATATATCGTGCTAGGCGATGGCCAAGTTCGAGCTTAGTAGTTCAACATGCAAGCAGGTAGCGCAACTTATTCAAAAAAAACAGTGATCGGCCTCTCCGGAGGGACTTTTGATCCCATACATTTTGGACATTTGCGTATGGCGCAAGAGTTAGCAGACAACCTTCACCTCAGCGCCGTACGTTTTATCCCCGCCGCGCAACCACCGCATAAGTCTACGCCGGAAGTCAGTGCAAAACATCGCGCTACTATGGTGCGCTTAGGTATAGCCGGCAACTCCCTTTTTAGCTGTGATGACCGTGAGCTTAATAGGGAAGGTGCTTCTTATACGATTGACACCCTACTAAGCTTACGTGATGAATTGGGCGCGGATATTAGCTTGGTCTTACTGATTGGCAGTGATGCATTTACCAAGTTTGACACATGGCATCGCTGGCAAGAAATAATTCAGCTTTGCCATATTGCATTGGTGCAAAGGCCTATGGTTGAAAAGCAAGAACCCCTATCCAAATCATTGCAGAATTTTTTACAGTCGCACTATACCGAGAATGCTGAAGATTTACATAGCAAGTCTGCTGGGTTTGTTACGATGCAAACAGTCACCGCACTAGACATTTCATCTACTTCAATCCGAAACAACCTACAAAAACAACATTCTGCACAATATTTATTGCCTGATAGTATTCTTGAGTATATCCGCACCTACCAACTCTACACAAAATAAAGGAGCCTTTGATGCTAAAACGTAATATCACTTTATTTTTGATTAGCCTTACCCTGTCAATCAGCGCCTGCGGCATCAATCCGGTTACTAAAAAAAGAGAATTTCAAGTTGTCTCTGAAGCGCAAGAAATCTCCATAGGCACGAAAAATTACTCCCCTGCACGTCAATCCCAAGGTGGGGACTACACGCTAGACCCAGAACTGACTGCTTATGTTCAAAGCATCGGCAATAAACTTGCGGCTGTTTCTGATCGTAAATTACCTTATGAATTTACGATTATTAATGACTCTGTACCAAATGCTTGGGCAATGCCAGGCGGTAAAATCGCATTTAATCGTGGGTTACTTTATGAGCTTAATAATGAAGCTGAACTGGCTGCGGTCATGGGTCATGAAATGGTTCACGCTGCAGCACGCCATGGTGCACAAGGAATGGAACGTGGCATCTTAATGCAGGGCGCTATGATTGCAGTAGGTTTGGCGAGTAAAGATACCAACTACTCCAACTTGATTGTCGGTGGCGCGCAACTGGGAGCAAAACTGGCCACCAGTAAATATGGACGAGATGCAGAAAGTGAAGCTGATTTATACGGCATGCGTTATATGAAAAAAGCTGGCTATGATCCTGCATCGGCGGTGACCTTACAAGAAACTTTTGTACGCTTAAGTAAAGATCAAAAAAGTAGCTTTATAGATGGCTTATTTGCTAGTCATCCGCCATCAATGGAACGTGTCAATGCAAATAAAACCACGCTATCCGAAATCGGTGCTGGTGGCGAGTTAGGCAAAGAAGTCTATGCTCAAAAAGTAGCCAAACTTATGGCAACTCAAAGCGCTTACAAAGCTTATGACAATGGCGTAAAAGCGCTGTCTGAGAAAAGTTACGACAAAGCCACAACGCTGGCAAAACAAGCTGTCGCTATAGAACCGCGTGAAGCACGCTTTCAGGAATTGCTAGGCGACATTGCCTTGGCTCAGAAAAAATCCGCTGTTGCTATAACCCATTACGACAAAGCCATACAATTGCAACCCAACTACTTTAAGCCACACGTTCAAGCTGGCGTAGCCTTGTTTAATTTAGGACGTAAGGCAGAGGCTGAGCAGTATTTGGAAGAAGGTAACGCACTACTACCGACAGCACCTAGCCACTATTTACTTGGAAAAATGGCAGAAGAGCGTGGCGATCTAAAGATGGCACTCGAAAATTTTTCAATTGCAGCAGACTCCAACTCCGAAATTGGTCGGCAGTCGAGTGCGGAATATGTGCGCTTAGATTTACCGTTGCACCCTTCTCAGCATTTGCAAGCCAGCACACAAACAGATAGCTATGGAAATCTGTATGCAGTGGTCTCGAACCCAACAGCAGTCGCCATTGGACGCGTAAAGGTTAAGGTGGTGCAACTTGATGCCAATACTGGACGTGTCGTGGGGGAAAGTCAGCCATTGTTCATATTAGGTATAGATTCAGGCAAGCGCGCAGAAGTAATAGTGCCTGATGTACGCCTTCATTCAGCAAAAGAACTGCAATCATATAAAGTATTGGTATAAAGTGTAGTGTTAGGGCGCTAGCACTTAGCTTATTATAATGGCATGCGAAGCTCGCCCTGCCAAGCCACCACACCCAGACATGGGGCATCTATTCGCTGCGTCAACGAGTCTAAATTCTGATCAAAATTAAGCGACTGGGGGTCTATCTGATTGGCTATCCAACCCGCCAACTTTAAACCATGTTGTTCAAGAGCGGCGACCGTAAGCAGAGCATGATTAATACAGCCTAACCGCATCCCCACCACTAAAATAATGGGTAGATTAAGTGCTTGGGCAACATCAGCCAACGTTTGTTTTTGATTGACTGGAACGAACAGGCCACCAACACCTTCAACAATCACTACCTCAGCTAACTTAGTGAGTTGTTGATATGCGTCCGTAATCACCGCCACATCCATGTCTACGCCTATTTGCTCGGCAGCTATATGTGGCGCAATAGCAAGGGCAAAACGATAGGGGCTTATGAGATTAAGTGGCGCCTCTACATTGCTCGCGCTACTTAAAGCCAAAATATCTGCATTGGAAAGTGCTGAGTCAAAAATTGAACTGACTTCACAGCCAGAGGCAATCGGCTTCATGCCTACTGCTTTAAAACCTAGCCGCA
>TBL_comb47_HYPODRAFT_10002718_pt1 | contig 21591 bp, 20 predicted proteins | sample TroBogypolimnion_40_FD_10682 | JGI IMG/M metagenome (IMG submission 10682) | reverse complement strand
ATGGAAATCCTGGCAGGGGTAGCCCGGGTTCAGACTTATCTTGGCTTTATTACCCACAAACATCATCAGGAAAAACGGATTACGGACCTCATTGCTGCCGGAGAAGGAGATTCAATCGAGTTTAAATCAACCCTTCGGTGGGACATACGTGCAGGTAAAACCAATCCGGCTATTGAGAGGTCTTGTCTGAAAACCATTTCGGCTTTCGTGAATTCACAGGGGGGAACGCTTTTGATTGGGGTTCGCGATGATGGTTCAATCGAAGGGATCGAAACCGATAAGTTTGTCAATGAGGATAAGTTCCTGCTCCACCTCTGGACACTGATCCGTAATTGTCTTGGTCGGGATTTCAGCCCTTATATCCGCACCAGGATTGAGAAAATGGAAGAAAAAACTGTTTGTGCGGTCGATTGTTTTCCTGCGAACCGTCCCGTATTCCTGCGCCAGCCCGGGTTTGATGAGGAGATGTATATCCGTCTCGGTCCTTCGAGCAATGCCCTGGATATTAGTGAAGCACTTAAATATATTGAAGATCATTTTGTCCGTAAATAATTCAAAATAGATTTAATTTCACAGGTTTTAATACATTGAAGGCCATGCGAATCACCAAAAAAAATCGGCTTGTATTATTGCTTTTAATAACCGGGGCAACGGTATTTGGCAGAGAGGCAGGAATGCCGATTATCCGGAACTACACCATTGAAGAGTACCGGGCTGCACAGCAAAACTGGGCAATAGCGCAGGACAGGTCAGGAATAATGTACTTCGGCAATTCCAATGGATTGCTTGAATTCGATGGGGTCAGTTGGCGACTGACCCGTCTTCCAATCGTCCGAAGCCTGGCTATTGATACTACAGGCCGCATTTATGTGGGCCTCGAAAATGATCTGGGATACCTTGAGCCTGACACAAAAGGAATCCTGCAGTATCATTCCCTCAAGGCAAAAATTCCCGAAAAGTATCGCCAGATCTCGGCTATAAACAGTACTCTTATACTGGGCCAAAGTGTTTGTTTCAGTAGTGCGGATAAGATCATGATTTACCGGAATGGAGAGTTTAAAGTACTCCCTGGCAAGGATAGTTTCCAGGGAGTTTTTGTTGTCAACAGCCGGGTCTATGTGAGGGAAAGGAATATGGGACTTTTTGTACTGGCGAATGACAGCCTGATATTGGTTCCGGGCAGCGAAAGGTTTGCCAACGGGAGCGTTATCATCCTCCCCTATGGAAAGAATGAAATACTAATCGGCTCACGGACACTGGGAATCCAAATCTATTCCCCTGACAGCGATATGAAATTCCGTAAACCCGCCGATTTTCAGGAAGTGGATGATTTTATGGTCCGGAACGGCCCCAATTGCGGAGTAGTTTTAACCAACGGCGATTTTGCAGTAGGATCGATTGATGCCGGGATCCTCGTTTTTAATCCTGACGGAAAGATAATAAACCGTTTTGACAAAGTAACAGGCTTACAGGAAAATTTCGTTTTAAAACTTTATGTTGATCGTAATCAGCAACTTTGGGCGGGGTTGGACAATGGCATCAGCCGTATTGATAACAATCTGCCTTTCCGCATCTTTTCACGACAGAACGGGCTGGACGGGTCCCCAATGTGCATGAAATTTTTTAAAGGAAACTTTTATGTGGGAACGAGTCAGTACCTGTATATCCGGAACCGATTGGGCAATTTTGATAAAGTTGAAGGAACACTGGGAATGAATTACGACTTATTCGATGCTGACGGAACACTTCTTTTAGCCAAAGTTCCCGGAGTCCTGCAAATCCGCGGCAACCATGCCGAAATTCTGGCAAATACCGGGGATTTTAACGTATTGGCAATCAAGAAATTTCGGGATTATCCGGGGTTATTGGTTTTGGCAGGTGGCGATGCATTGTATCTGTTGGAAAAAAAAGATTCTAAATGGGTATTTAAAAAACGGGTCAAGGGTTTCAACCAATGTGTATACGGCATAGAGCAGGACATTCATGGAGAAGTCTGGGTAACCAACAGTGTGGACCTGAATAAATTGGTATTCAATCCGGCTTTGGACAGTGTTGTCTCTGTCAGGCAATATTCAACGGACAGGGGATTGCCCACTTCGTGGGCCTGGCCCTACAAGCTCCACTCAGAGGAGGTAGTTTTTGGCACTGAGAACGGGATATACCGTTACCTGGACAAGGAAGATAAATTCATACAGCATCCTGATTATAAGATGCTTACTGGAAAAATAACCATGTTCAGCCAACAGGAAAACGGAGATATCTGGTTTGAGGAAATAATCGGATCCGGCGACTGTGTGCGTGGAATTCTGCATGATACAAACGGACAATATATTAAGGACAGAACCCCTTTCGATAAATTCGCAGGCATGGGATCTGCTGAAAGCCCGAATGTCATCTGTATGGCTGGAGACGGAACCTACTTTATTGGACTTCCCAGAATAATCCTTCAGTATGATCCGTTGCAAAAGTCGGACCAGGACAGTCACTTCATGACATTGATCCGGAAGGTGAGCTTACGGGATTCACTTCTTTTCGGAGGTTATCCCTCAATAAGCACGGTTTTTGAAAATCAGATGAGTAAGAAAATTGCATTTTCGCAGAATGATATGACCTTCCATTTTGCAGCTACTTTCTACGAAGATGCAGAAAAAAATCAGTACAGTTTCCGCCTGATGGGTTCAGACACTACGTGGTCGGAGTGGACAAATGATACAAAGAAGGAATACACAAATCTTTCTGAAGGTAACTATACTTTTGAGGTAAAATCAAAAAACCTATACCAGACTATCGGGACCAGAGCATCCTGGTCCTTCACGATCCTGGCACCCTGGTATCGCACCTGGTGGGCATACCTGGGATATGTCTTTTTTGCTTTTTTGTCATTTTACATCCTTGTACATTTCAGAACCCGTAACCTTAAGGACCGAAGCTTGGAACTGGAAAAAATCGTTGAACATAGGACTGCTCAGATACAGGAACAAAAAAACAATGTGGAACAATTAAGCCGCATAGGTAAAGTCATCACTTCCTCTCTCTCTATTGACTGCTCAGATACAGGAACAAAAAACAATGTGGAACAATTAAGCCGCATAGGTAAAGTCATCACTTCCTCTCTCTCTATTGAGAATATCATTCACACAGTTTACGAGAATGTTAATACGCTGATGGATGCCTCCGTTTTTACAATCGGTCTTTATAAATCTGCAGAGAACAGTATCGAGTTTCCGTCTACTATTGAAAAAGGGGAGCCTCTTCCTTCCTTTTCAATCCCGTTATCTGACGAGAACCGCCTGGCCACCTGGTGTTTCCAGCATCAGCAGGAGGTGATAATTAACGATTACACTGCAGACCATGGTAAATATATCAGCCTGCGACAAGCTCCGGTTGCCGGAGAACACACAGAATCGATTGTCTATCTGCCCCTCTGGAACAAGGAGAAAGAGATCGGTGTGATATCAGCCCAGGCTTTCGGGAAAAATGCCTATACCGACTACCATATCAACATGCTCCGGAACCTGGCGACCTACAGTGCCATAGCCCTTGAAAATGCAGAAACTTACCGCAGGCTTGCGGCCCTGCTCGAAGAACTCAAATCCACCCAAGACCGAATGGTCACTCAGTCAAAGCTGGCTGCGCTTGGGGCCCTGACTGCCGGGATTGCCCACGAAATAAAAAACCCATTAAATTTTGTGAACAACTTTGCCGCTTTGAATACCGAATTAATTGAGGAATTGCAGCAAATGATACTTAAAAGAAATAAAGCTTCAGAATTTTGAAATGCCTGCAGAAATGGAGGAAATGATAACCAATCTCAAACAAAATACCATCAAAATACAGGAACATGGAAAGCGGGCAGACAATATATTGCGCAGCATGTTACAGCATTCACGGGGAGGTTCAGTTGAAAAACAATCATCCGATATCAACGCACTGCTGGAGGAAGCTGTCACGCTGACCTATCATGGGATGCGTGCACAGGATAGCAATTTTGATCTTCAGATTGAATCATCTCTTGATGCAACGATTGGAAAAATGGAGGTGATTCCTCAGGAAATCAGCCGGGCATTCTTAAATATTATCGGAAATGCCTGCTATGAGGCTTACCGGAAAAAGATGCAAAACGGAGAAAACTTTCTTCCACTTCTGTCTGTAAGTACCAAAAAACTTGGAAAAGAGTTGAGAATCAGTATAAGAGACAATGGGAACGGCATTCCTAAATCGATCCGGGATAAACTGTTTACTCCGTTTTTTACGACTAAACCTACCGGCCAGGGGACCGGTTTGGGCTTGTCGATGAGCTATGACATTATTGTACAAAAGCATAATGGACAGATCAGTTATGAGACGGAAGAAGGACGTTTTACCGAATTCATCATCCTGTTACCTTATAACCCTGTCCCAATTGCTGTTGGATAGATTATCCAAATAAATTTATCTCAAGGTTAATGCGATTTTAATCCCCAAAAATATCAAAAATCCACCCAGTGTACGATTGATGACCTTTTCATATTTAAGAAATCCCTTTTGAATCTTTGGGTGGGTGAAAAATATGGAGACGATAATAAACCAGATCAGGGCAGTGATGATCATAATTAGGGAAATGGTTAAAATGATAATTTTTGGGGTGGAGTTACTGATTACAAGGGTAAAAAGACTCAGGAAAAACAAGGTTACTTTGGGATTTAGTACATTCGTCAAAAACCCCATTTTAAATGCCTGGAGACGGGTGAGATCCGGACCTGCTGATGCTTCATTTAGCTCTAATCTTGAATCTTTTGCCAGCACAGAAGCAATCCCCATATAAATTAGATAACCTCCGCCCAGCAATTTAATAATGGAAAAAAGGACAATAGAGGAGGAGATCAGGTAACCGATTCCCGCGGCACAGTAGGTAAGATGAACTCCTAGTCCCAGGCTGATTCCCAGACTGGTAAATATTCCTGATCGCCTGGAATAGCAGAGGGAATTTCGGACAGTCATTGCAAAATCGGGCCCTGGGCTGATCACGGCCAGCAGATTCAAAAATGCTACGGTACTGATAAGGGGAAGGTATTCCATTTTTTATAAAAGTTCATTAAATCCTTGAATGTCGTTCAATCTCAATGGTCTGCCATTTCTGATACCAACGCCAATCACTTTTGCATGGGCTACCAGCTTATAATCAGGCAGTTTAAAAATATCCTGTTCAAAAACCAATCTCAATTGCCCTTCGCTGAAGGTATTTACCCGCACGACAAAAAGATCACCGCTGGTCAGTGATAGCTTATAATCGATTTCAATCCTGGAGACAACCAAATCAATCCCTTCTGCATGAAGTCCGGCAAAATCGATTTTTTTGGTGATCAGAAAACTGTGCCGTGCATGTTCAAAGTAATTTAAATAAACACCGTTGTTCACAATTCCCTGCAAATCACATTCATAATCACGGACTGCAAATTCAAGTTCATACTGAAAATTGTTTTCTGCTTTGCTTATCATCACTGGTTATTTTTATTCACTGGTCAAAGATTCGGTCCCATGAGATTAAGCTGCAATATCCAAAGTATTTTTGACTCGGCCAAATCTTTCTTTCTACCCAAATTAGGTGGGCGAATTTTTTTCGGATTTTCATTGAAACAAAAAAACTATCTTATCTTTGGCAAAAAGTTGAAAAAAATAGGGGGTCATTAGAAAAAAACATTAATATTTAAATCTAGAGTATGGGGAAAGGGACACTTAAGCGAACATTAACTCCTTTATTGCTTTGGGGACTTGGAGTCGGATATGTAATTTCAGGGATGTATTTTGGTTGGAATCTTGGGCTCGAAAAAGGGGGTACTTTAGGAATGGCCCTTGCAACCGGATTGGTCATTGTACTCTATTCCTGCTTTAGTTTTTCCTATGCAGAACTGGCTTGTGCCATTCCAAAGGCGGGTGGAGCTTACGATTATGCAGAGCGGGCTTTTAAACAGGATATTGGATTTATTACTGGTCTGGCACAGATCATCGAATTTGTCTTTGCGCCGCCTGCCATTGCCATTGCCATAGGGGCCTATTTTCACCTTGCCTTTCCGCAGGTCCCGGTTTTGGTCTCGGCGATAAGTATTTACCTTGTTTTTACGGCATTAAACATATACGGAATAAAAGCAGCAGCCAATTTTGAACTCGCAGTAACTGTTTTGGCAGTTGGTGAATTAATCCTCTTCTCAACGCTTACACTTCCTCATTTCTCGGTTTCCCATTTTACGCAGAATCCATTTCCTCATGGCTGGAGTGGAGCTTTTGCCGCTATCCCATTCGCGATCTGGTTTTTTCTTGGAATCGAAGGGGTGGCTAATGTAGCCGAAGAAACGATTAATCCACAAAAAGATATTTTGAAAGGCTTTGGATGGGCATTACTCACTCTGGTTGTATTATGCATACTTGTATTTGTTGCATCCATTGGAATCGGAGGGTGGGAGACCATCGTTTTTGCCGCTGACGGCAGCAGTTCCGATTCCCCGCTGCCACTTGCTCTGGGACATGTCTTTGCCTCTGATCATCTTTTCTATCAATTGTTGATTGGCATCGGATTATTTGGATTGGTTGCCTCTTTTCATGGGTTATTACTGGCAAGTGGTCGTGCAACTTTTGAATTTGGAAAGATTGGAAACGCTCCCCGGTTTTTGGGACGGATCAATTCCGGTTTTCAAACGCCAGCCAACGCACTTATCTTTAATTCCATTATCGGGATTATTATCCTGTGTACCGGGAAAACTGAAGAGATTATAATCATTTCAGTTTTTGGCGCACTTACCTTGTATGCTTTTTCAATGCTTTCTGTAATTAAACTACGCAGGAGTGAGCCTGAATTAAAAAGGCCCTTCCGGGTCCCATTTTATCCGGCAACCCCTGTTATAGCTCTGGTACTGACCATCATTTGCATAATAGCATTAAGTGTTGACAACTGGCATCTGGCAATCTATTATTTTGGTATCTTGCTTTTCTTTTATCTGTTGTTTAAAATCTTTAAAAAATGAGTCACGAGGAGATTTTTAATTATGTGAGCAACCATTCGTCAGGAAGGGTAAAAGTTGCGGTATCTGATATCGACGGGGTATTGAGGGGTAAATATATCTCAAGTGAAAAATTCCTTTCAGTTGCACAAAGCAATCTCGGATTTTGTGATGTGATTTTTGGCTGGGATATGACCGATCAGGCCTATGATAATAACAGTTTTACAGGGTGGCATAGTGGTTATCCCGATGCAAAAGTTCGGCTTAACCTGGAGAGTTTTCGTAAGATTCCGTGGGAAAACGGACTCCCTTTTTTCCTTGGAGAGTTTATCAATTCTGCAGGTGAGCCACTCGCAATTTGTCCGCGTCAGTTGATGAAAAAAGTAATAGAGGATGTCGCAAAGTCCGGTTTTGAAGCCAAATGTTCCCAGGAATTTGAGTGGTTTAATTTTTTGGAAACACCCCAAAGTTTTGCCGAGAAGGAGGGAAGGCACTTAACTCCACTGACCCCCGGAATGTTTGGCTATTCCATCCTGAGAAGCAGCGGACGGAACGATTTTTTCTCTGCGCTCTTTGATCAGCTTAAACAGTTTGACATACCTCTCGAAGGATTACATACCGAAACTGGACCGGGAGTATACGAAGCTGCCATAACTTACAGCGATGCATTAACAGCTGCTGATAATGCCCTGCTATTTAAAACAGCGGTAAAAGAGATCGCATACAAACACAATATTCTTGCCAGTTTTATGGCAAAGGTCAGCGAAAACCTGCCGGGTTGCAGCGGGCATGTTCATCAGTCCTTATGGAACGAGAATAACAATGTTTTTCACGATGCTGCCAAACCTTACCAAATGAGTGAAACGATGCAGCACTACCTGGCCGGACAGCTTTATTGTCTGCCACATATCCTGCCCATGGTGGCGCCAACAATAAATTCCTACAAACGACTGGTCGAAGGGGCATGGGCCCCAACTACCGTAACCTGGGGTGTTGATAACCGGACTGTTGCATTGCGTGCAATTACAGGTGGAAGTAAATCGTGCCGGCTCGAAACAAGGGTAGTGGGCAGTGATACCAATCCTTTCCTGGCATTAAGTGCCTGTTTAGCTTCAGGTCTATACGGAATTAAGAACCGGATTACCTTACAGGAGGCAACGATTGGCAACGGCTACCGGGACGAAAGCAACGGCCGTTTTCCCAAAAGTCTGGATGAAGCCAATTTTGCAATGAAAAATTCGGTCGTGGCCCGGGAATTATTCGGAGAAACGTTTGTAAACCACTTCGCTGAGACCCGCGACTGGGAGGTGAGGCAGTTTGCAAAAGTGGTAACCGATTGGGAAACAAAAAGATATTTTGAGATTATCTAAAATCAAGAGAAAGAGCAATTTTCTTTTAGTCGAATTATTCCGAAGGCAATCCATTCATATTAAAAAAAGATGCCCAGACATGAGAATATTTCCATTTTTTGTATTGCTTTTTTCCGGACTATTAGCCTTTGGACAGCAGAAACAGGTTTGCTTCTCGTTTGATGATCTCCCTGTCGTAAGCTATGGCATAACAGACACAGTTTTTCAGGAAAAATTAGTTAATAAGCTGGCCAACTCACTCAACAACAATAAAATACCTGCAATAGGATTTGTGAATGAGAGCAAATTGTATAACAATGAAGGTGTAAATCAGTTTCAGGTAAAACTTCTTAAAATTTGGGTAAATAGCGGGCTGGATTTGGGTAACCATACCTTTTCTCATCCGGATTACAACGCAGTTTCTTTTCAGGATTATTCTGCGGATATTTTAAAAGGTGAAACCATATCCAGAAAAATACTCAATGACATAGGGAAGTCAATTAAATATTTTCGGCATCCTTTTCTTCATGTAGGCAATTCAAAAGTAAAGGCCGATTCTTTGAGTGATTTTCTTTTAAAAAAGGGTTACCAGGTTGCTCCGGTTACCATTGATAATGAAGATTACTTATTTGCTTTAGCTTACAAAAGGGCGGCCGTAAAAAAAAACACCGGCTTGATGCGGCAAATCGGGGGGGACTATGTTAATTATATGGAGAAAAAGCTGAATTATTATAATAATCAGGCGAACAGATTATTTGGCAGGGATATAAACCAGATTTTATTGCTTCATGCAAGTTCGCTTAATTCAGACTATATTGATTCCCTTATAACTATGTTTAAGAAGAACAATTTTATTTTTGTAAACATGGACAAAGCTATCGAAGATCAGGTATATAAAACCGAAGTAACTGCTTATGGAAATTGGGGAATATCCTGGCTTGACCGATGGGCACTATCTCAAGGTAAAAAGGGCGATTTTTTCAGGGAAGACCCTGCAACACCTGATTATATTACAAAATTGGCGAAGTAATATTTCCTGTCTTCTGTTTAATACATCCGAATGCCGGAAGGGTCTTGCGGTCTATCTGAATGAAAAATAGCAGTTCAACTTAAATAATAGGAGCAACTAAAAGTTCATCAATTTTGTTTTTCTTTTAAATTTACACCCATTAATATTTGCACATTGGATTCACATAAGTTTACATAATAACCTCTTATAACATGTCTATTTCACAATTCAATTTTCCTACTATTATTCGATTTGGAGCAGGTGTGATTGCCGAGTTACCCGCATACCTTGGGAATAACCTGCTCAAACGACCATTGATATCCACTGATCCAACCATTGCAGGGCTTGATTTTTTCAAACAGATCGTATCCGACCTCGAAACCAAAGGGTTTCAGGTAACCGTATTTCATGACCTGCATAAAAATCCGGTCAAAAGTGACGTTTACAAGGGGACTGAAGCTTATGATAACGGGAAGTGCGACTGCATCATCGGAATCGGTGGCGGGGCTGCAATTGATGTGGCCCGGGCGATTCTTCTGCGCATTAATCACCGGGAAGATTTATTCAAATATGATGATCTGATCGGCGGGGATGTCTATGTAACCAATGATGTTCCACATTTCATTGCTATTCCGACAACCTCAGGGACAGGGAGCGAAGTAGGCCGATCGGCGATTATTGCTGATGATGAGACTCATCAGAAGAAAATCCTGTTCTCCCCTAAATTACTTGCTAAGATTGTCTTTGCAGATCCTTTATTGACTATGGGACTCCCCCCGTTCATTACTGCAGCAACCGGAATGGATGCCTTGACGCATAATATGGAAGCTTTTCTAGCTAAAAACTACCATCCGCTCTGCGATGGTATTGCATTGGAGGGAATGCGGTTAATTGCCCAATCGATCGAAACTGCCGTTAAGAATTCTGATATCGAATCGCGTTCCAATATGCTGCTTGCTTCTATGATGGGCGCCATCGCCTTTCAAAAAGGGTTAGGTGTCGTTCATTCACTGGCCCATCCGTTATCTAGTCTCCTTGATACCCATCATGGACTGGCTAACGCTGTGAACCTCCCTTATGGAATGCAGTTCAATATTGCCGGATTTGAAGACCGGTTTGCGCGAATGGCCAGAGCCTTGGGGGTGAGGAATGAAACTGGGGAAGGTGTCGTAGATTATTTGTTCGATCTGAACGACCGCCTGGGAATTTCTAAAACGCTACGTGGAATCGGTGTTAAAGATGAACATATTGAAACCCTTGCAGATCTGGCATTTGCCGATTTTGCACACCCTAATAATCCAAAACCGGTTAGCAGAAATGATTTTAAGGTCTTGTATCAAACCGCTTTATAATCGATGGGAAAAACAATTACCATAGGGGTCACTTTTTCAGAAACCAAATTTCCGAATTATCCGGCATGGATAAAGGATGAGGGCGTTGAAATAATTGAACTTTCCTGGGATATGCAGAATCTGGATGATCTCAGTCGATGCCAGGGATTGCTGCTCACAGGTGGTCTCGATATGGATCCAATCTTTTATGAGCCCGGGTTGAAATGCTATGCCAACCAACCTGAAAAATGGAACCGGGTAAGGGACCGTTTCGAGCTCGATTTGTTTGACTTGGCGCAAACTTTAAAGATGCCGGTTCTGGGTATTTGCCGTGGATTACAACTGATTAATATCGCTTTGGGAGGGACACTGGTTCTTGATCTGCAGGCAGCAGGGAAGCAAAATCATCGGAATATCGACGGGATTGATGCAACTCATCCACTCCTTCTGGCAGAGGATTCTTTGCTGGCAAATATCTGTGCGATTCCTGAAGGAATTGTAAACAGCGCTCATCATCAGGCGATTGACCAGGTTGCAGAGACACTCCGTGTGAATTGCTATTCCCGTGATGCCATTATTGAAGGGATCGAATGGAAAGAGAAGAAAAACCGCTCTCCTTTGCTGGGTGTCCAATGGCACCCGGAACGGATTGAAAATAAAGAGATAAACCCGCTTTCACAAAATATCAGGGATTGGTTCTTTGAGGAAGCCCTAAAATTTAAGCAATGAATATCGTTAATCCAGCTACAAACGAAGTAATCACCACTGTTGTCGGGGACGATCAGCAAAGTATCGCAAAAAAAGTTATGGCAGCAAAAGAGGCTCAGAAACGATGGGCCTCAGTCCCGTTGCCTGATCGGATTTCCATTCTTCAAAAATTTGGAGAGCTTCTTAAATCGAATATTCTGTCATGTGCTGAAATATTGACCAGCGAGGTGGGTAAGCCATTGCAGCAGGCTAAAAATGAAGTGAATNGAGCATATTCAAGAATTGAATGGCTCACGAATAATGCTTCGGCTGCACTGAGCGAAGAGTGGATGGTGCCGACTGGTCCTACCCGCGAAAAAATTGTGTATGAACCTTTAGGGGTGATCTGCAATATTTCAGCCTGGAACTATCCCTATCTTGTAGGTACGAATGTATTTGTGCCGGCACTACTCGCTGGCAATGGGGTCATCTATAAACCCTCGGAACTCGCCACCTTAACCGGTTTGCAAATAGAAAAATACCTTCATGAAGCGGGTGTCCCTCACAATGTTTTTCAATGTGTAGTTGGCGCCAAAGAGGTTGGTGAGCTGTTGCTTGATGCTGATCTGGATGGCTATTTTTTCACCGGCTCGTACAAGACCGGGAAATATATCTACGAACGCGTAAGTACCAAAATGAAGCCTTGCGGACTCGAACTGGGAGGGAAAGACCCGTTGTATGTTGCGGATGATGTCACCGATGTCAAAACTGTTGCTGCAAATACAGCCGACGGGGCATTTTATAACAATGGTCAAAGCTGTTGTGCCGTGGAACGGATTTATGTCCATGAAAAGGTCTACAATGCCTATGTTGAAGCTTTTGTTGCAGAAGTTAAGTCTTATAAGATCGGAAGTCCCGCTGCGGAAAATGTCTATATTGGTGCTTTAACCAGGAAAGAACAACCTGATTTTTTGGCGGCACAAGTTGAGGATGCTCTGGCTAAGGGTGCCAGGGTATTATGTGGCGGCAAACGGATCGATGGACTCGGGAATTATTTTGAACCAACTGTTTTAGTGGATGTTACCCATAAGATGGATGTGATGAAGGAAGAATCTTTTGGTCCGGTTATTGGAATCATGAAGGTGGATAACGATTCTGAAGCCGTTGCTTTTATGAATGATACGCAATATGGACTCACTGCTGCCGTCTTTAGCTCAAACGAGGAGCGGGCAGCAAAAATGCAGAGCCAGCTGAATGCGGGAACGGTCTATTGGAATTGTTGCGATCGGGTGAGTGCCGCACTTCCCTGGAGTGGCAGGAATCACAGCGGTTTTGGCAGTACCCTTTCGAATGTTGGATTACGGGCATTTACCCAACCTAAAGCCTATCATTTAAGAAGCTGATAGACAAATAGAATTTAAACAGGCGGGTAATATATTTGAAGACGAAGCCAGTATTGCTCCAAAGGATTTGCCTCTTTATAAAAGGGAATGGAAATTTACGAATTGGTGGATCAGATTTGTCAGCTTATCCCGGATGAGGACATTCCTTTCAATGGGCTCGATGAATCCTAATCTACCTTAATAGGAAATATTACAATTGGAATTCCAAATTTAAAGAACCGTTTTTGTATGGAAAATATAGTGTGGTTATGAAGAAGTTGAGACATTACAAATGTTTTGGAGAAGACCATCTGACCGCCAAAAAACGTTGGATTGGATAACAATGGCATGATCTTTTTGACCATCTTATAGACCTCATCCACAGGATCAGTTCCAATCGTCCAGATACTTTTGCCGTAAAACCCGAATTGATTGGCGATGTTTACATATTTCCTGCCGTCCTCTTTCACTGAAGCTTTGAAATGATCAAGCTCGTCCGAACCTCTGTAGACTTTAGAGTTTACGATGCCGACGCGGATAAAGATAAAATTCTGGTAAATTCCCTTAAAACTCTCATTGATCCTCAGAAAGGTATGAAGCCCGGTGCCGCCGAATCCTTTAACCAGAACAATTGCAGTTTTTGCTTCAGGGTTGAATTGGATAGAAGCAGTATCGGGATGCAGCTCATGGAATGGGGAGTGGTCAAGCGCCTCATGAAGGTCTATGATCGCCTTCTGACGGACTTTCATGAAACGCTTCGTGGTTGTATAGTAATGTCGTTTGATATTAATTGCCAAAAGGATGAATAGTCCGGTTATAACCAGGGTAATCCAGCCACCTTCTGTGAATTTGATAATTGTTACAGAAACCAGGATGAAGGAAGTTAAAATAAAACCGATTCCATTTATCGCAAGCTTTCTTCTCCAATGGTTCAGTTTGACCCGTTCGATCCACCAATGCCTCACCATCCCAAGTTGCGAAATCGAAAAGGTAATAAAGACGTTAATGCTGTAAAGTACAATCATGAATGCAACAGAGCCTCTCGAAATGGCCATGAGAATGATGGCTGAAATACCCATAAGAAACACACCGTTCATAGTAACCAGACGATCGCTGAGAGACGCATACTTTTTCGGGAACCAACGATCCAACGCCATATTTGCCATTATCCTAGGGCCATCAATAAAACCTGTTTGAGCTGCAACGAATAACAAAGCGGCTTCCGATGCAAGCGTAATACCAATAAAACTATTAGACCAAAATGGGGCCCATCCTGCAGTAACACTATCAAATAAAACAGCATTCAGGGTCTTTGTCGGACTGATTTGAACATTGTATAACGCATATGCAACCATCAATCCCATCACAAGAAATGACAATGAAATGGCCATCAGCACCATAGTTCTCCTGGCCGTTTTTACCCTTGGCTCGCGAAGAATTGGCATTCCGTTACTGACTGCTTCAATTCCGGTGAAAGTACCTGCACCCATACTATAGGCTTTCAGGATTAAAAACAAGGTTCCTAATTTGCCTACCTCCAGAACAGATGAGTGCAATTGGTTTGATGTTTCGTGGATCGCAATATGAAAATTACCTGCTTGTAGAGCTATGGCGTAAATAATTACAAATACGTGCATTACCATAAACACCACGAAGATTGGAGTGAGCGATACGACAGACTCTTTAACCCCTCGCAGGTTCAGCAAAATAAGGAGGAAAACACCCCCAATAGCAACTGCCAGCTTAAAACCATACATTGATTCAGGCAGGAAGCTGAAAAGGGCATCTGAACCACTCGATATAGAGATAGTAATCGTAAGTACATAATCAATGATCAATGCACAACCTGATATCATCCCAACTGTCGGGGATATCAGTTTGCTGCCTACCAGGTATCCTCCGCCGCCATGCGGGAAAAGTTTGATGATTTGGCTATAACTTGAACTGATGATAAAAATAGTAAAGACAGTACCCAGCGCAACAAAAATAGCCAGCATTGGATGTCCCTGCAGGTTCCGGAAAGCCTCTTCAGGACCGTAACAGGACGAGGTGATACCGTCGGCACCCAGACCTATCCAGGCAAAAAAAGCGATTAATGAGAGTTTATGAAATATCGATTTATCTTGTAGGGTCTTAGCCCTGCCAATGAAAATATTCTTTAATTTTCCAAATAATGCAGAAACATCAATATCACGAGCCATATATTAAACCAGTTATGATAATTAAATGAATTTCGCGGTTCATATTAGTGCGATAATTCTTTTTGCAAAGAAACGGATCTTTTTAATAATGGTATTATTAAAAATGGGGGGTGGATATAAAGATTTTATAAAGAATGATCTCAAAACGCGCATAATTGGGTACTAAAATCGACTTCTTATTATCCTACAATCTAATCCTATTCAACATTTAATGGTCTTTTGGGATATTACGTTTGCCAATAGGTTTTATGAATATGTTTTATGAAAATAAAAATTCNACCGAAGTTTGATGAGGTAAACTTAAGGTCAATTAACTGAACCAAACCATTATTCCAGTTTTAATCTTTTCCCAATTAGCTTTGAAAGAGTAATATAGTCACCTCCGAAATGATGACCACCTCTTAAAAAGTCATGGTCGATTACTCCCCCCAGGTCTTTGTGGCAAATGGAAAATGCATTGTCATCACAGATTATGTAGGCTTTTTTTGTTTTCAATTGCAATAGTTCGGAATACAGATCTGTTCCTTTGTTTACTTCAAGATAGTAATCCCTAAGTTTAACTTTAAATGTAACTTTTTGCCAGGGACCGATCAAGATCAGATCGCTCATTTCGTTTCTGTATGTGGCTTTCATGCAATCTACGGCAAATGGCAGCACTTCGGCACCCATTGAATAGCCCATAAATACAACTTTTTTTTGTCCCCATTTAGCATTGCACCTGTCAATAAGTGTTTCAAGATCACACCCTATCTGAGCTGGCTTTTTTTCTATCCAAAGATATTTCTTGGTGTTGATGGCCAACACGGATACATTTTTTCCATTCAGATAATGTGTAATTGATTGTACCAGATTCCTCCAACCTCCATTTCCGGTTAATAAAATTACATAATAATCAGCGTTTCCAACCGATTTGGATTCAATGATTGGCAAATTCTTTGATGGCCTCAACTTCTGGGCATAAAGTGATGATTGGGAACAAAGAATTATAAGCATCATTTTGCAAAATAACAACTGAGTATTTTTCATAGTCAGAGATTTGTTATAAAATTGCGAATGTCATGAATAGCCCTGCATGGAAATATGCTTCAATGCCTAAGTTAAATAATTGGCAGCTAGTTTTAAATAAATTGTGTGACTTGAATTCTCCGTCATTTTATATCGCCATTTTGTAGTATGACAAGCCAATGTTCAGATCTATTTCTAAGCCGTACTAAAGATAAAGAATAATCGGTAAAAATGGTTAATTAAGAAGAATTTCGGTTTGCTTAGAGATGCTCAATATTTCTCCTTAAAAACCGGGGTATTCGTTCCATATCCGAAAACGAGGAAGACTTTTAACCAACAATTTTTTTGGACACGTCAACAGATTAAATTAGAAGTGACCTGCAGTGGCTGAATCAAATATCCGGCAAAAATTACCACCACCTATCTTCCCGATTTCATCTTCGGTGAAGCCAGTTTTTAACATTGCATCAATCACAGTGTAATAGAACCCGCCATTTTGATCCTTCCAGGCTTCGTTGGTGCGTTCGCCGATTCTGTGGCTGTTTTTATCTCCGTCGGGGCCATTGTGGCTATTATTATCTCGTGGACGGGCAACCGGGGTATTAACGGGAATGCCACCGCCAGGCTGGGGAGAACGGTCATCCGGTTTAGGGCCGAAGCCACCTTCAGGTCTGTAAACAGGAGTTAGCTTGGTATCGGTACCAATGCAAACATGGTCAATTCCGATGATGTTGACCATAGCCCTGACATTCCGTGCATACTCCAGTGGCGTTTCTGCCAGGTGTGTCCATACACCAATAACTCCGCCAGCGTCTGCAACAATTTTAGCTTGCTCCTTGCTGATGAGTCTTGGGCGCATCATTTTGGCCATGAACTCATTCTGCCCCAAACAGGTATCGAGTCCAGTATGAGAAATAAGTACCGGGTTGGATGAAACTTTAAGTGCCGCATTTATCGTTTCATTGCTCGCATGGGTAAGGTCTATCAGAATGCCAAGCTTGTTACATTCTTTGATGACATCTGCTCCGAACGCGGTTAGTCCACCCCATTTTGGTGCGTTTGTATAAACGTCACCTAATGGTACGGATGCATCGCTATCGTGAAGCAGTCCAAGATGCCGCAATCCCCGGCTATATGCGACTCGAAGTCGATCCAGATGCCCTTCAAGAAAGTGGGCGCCCTCAACTGATTGAATGACAGTTAAAATATGATTATTTTGAGCAGACCGAAGGTCCTGCAGGTTCAAAGAGCGCTTTATATGGTTACTTTCCAGCACTGCATCCATAGCATTCAATCCGTTTATAAACCGGTCATAGGCCTCACCGGGATTGCGAAGTTGTTGATAGTCTACAGCGAATGTCATACAGATAGCCGAAAGGCCAGACCTCAAAATCTCGCCGGCCAGATCGATTTTTGGGCCGGGCAACTCTTTTGCACTTAGAGGAACATCAATATGATTATGGGTATCGATTCCTATTGTATTAGTGACTATTGCAGCGATTCGAGGGTCGACTTCATCAACAGCCCAGGACAACAGCGGGTTCAATATCATTACTGCCCCAGTCCCGGTTAACATGTTGATAAACTTTCGCCGTGACCATTCTTGTTGAGATTTTTCCATAATTTTCAAATAGGTAAATTGCCCGAAGAAACCGTCTTTCCCACCAACTGATTATTAATAACAATTTTTTTGTAAAAATACATTTTCTGGAATAATTTACTTTTCTACAGATTAGGTTTTTAATTATTTTCAGTAATCCAGCCATAGGAGGATTATTAAGATTCTGGGGAGAAGTTTAATCTTGATAAAGCCACGGATTCTGTGTAATTCATAGTATTAAATAAAAAATCAGCAACCAAAATTATGATTAAATGTGTTGTTATCGATGAAAAACGTTAATGCATCAAAATTATGAGGCACCTTTGGGAATTTGTATCAATGAAACCCTCATGAACTTACAAACACAAAAGGCAAGGTATAAATCAATGAGGGTTCCACACGGATCAATAATCTAAATATTAGTAAGTTAATTAAAATTTATACGTGTGAAATTAGTGGTATTGGCAATTTGACTTTCTTTTCATAAAAATGATTGGGCAATTAAGGCGCATAAGCCAATAATTTCAAATGAATTCCAATATTTTATCCTCAATTACCTGTGCCTAAATAGCTAGCATGAAAAGATGAAGGAATTAAATTCCTAGATAATCAGTTCAACGTGTTTAAAGATTTTTTATAATAAAGTGTATAGATCTGGTTGGCAGTTAATACAGAATTGAATATCTGAAATTTATCGATTCCACCAACAAAACACCAGTTATTACTATAGTCAGAATGAGACCCAATGAATGTATGGTCCTGAGTGGCTATCGATGGGTCATAATTTGCTGGTAAGGGTGTATTGTCAATTATCACGCCATCCATATAGGTAATCATCTGATGATTAGCTTTTGATGCAGTCAGAACCATGTGATGCCACCCGGTGGATGGTATTGCTTTGGAAGCAATTGAGTTTGTTTCCTGATACGTACCACTGTAATCATAAATATAACGGGATACTACATTTGAACCGGCTCCGTTCCACCAACTGGCTGCAATAGCTACAACTGTTTGTACCATGTATTGGCTTGATCTTACAGGTTTCCAGGTACTTTTTAAAATCAAGAGCAATGTAGCTGCTTCCATTATCACTTAATAATTTGGGCATTTTGCTCTTATCCAGATTTGTTTTTATCAGTGTTTCTTCAATGGTTTTGGTGGCATCACCAGCTGTCACAGAAGAGCAAAGTTTCCAGTGAAAAATGAAACGGCTGTAATCATCAAGTACGGTTGATAGATAATACCAGCCCCATCCTGGGATTTTAAAATAGGTAAAATCGGTCTGCCACATTTGATTTGGGCGTACGGTTTTATCCTTAAACTCATCAGATGCATTTATCAGGTCAAAGGCTGGAGGTTGTATTAACCCCTGAGCTTTGAGGATTCGATAAACGGAACTTTCTGAAACATACCTCTTGTAATTGTCGATATACAGGCAAGCTATTTCACGGGAGGCTTTCTCTGGGTTCTCTAAGGCCAGCACGGTAACAAGCTGTTTTTTCATTGTTTGGAATCTGGTTCCAGAACTGCTTCCTGGAGATCGGCTTTTGAGCTAAACCATCATAACCATCTGACAAATAAGCATTATACCAGTTATAGAAAGTAGGTTTGTTAATCCCCAGTTCTTTGAGCGTTTTATTTACACTTGTTTTACTCTGTTCTACAAGTCGGATAATTTCAAACTTTTCGGTCTGCGAGAGTCTCATAAATTTCTTATTAACTGATTCTACTCCAATCCAGTCACACTTTTTTTTAGCAGTTCATTGTGCAAATACAGGTCTGCCAATGTTTTTTTGAGATTATCATTCTCTCGCTTGAGATGTTCAACTTCTGAGGTATTGGCACTACGGTCGGTATCGCCATTTAAGCGCTTTTTGCCAGCTTAAATAAAATCTTTGCTCCATTTGTAATACAGGCTATCGTTAATGCCGTATTTTCGACAAATCGAAGCGATAGAATCCTCTCCACGCAAGCCTTCAATTACAATCCTGATTTTTTCTTCAGCACCAAATAATTTTCTGGTCTGTTGCTTAATGTCTTTAATAACATTTACTGAGTTCTTTTTTACTGCCATTTTGTTCATTTTTTTGAAGATTAAACGTAACAAAATGTCTCTTAATTTTTAGTGCCGACCAGTTCACTTTTAGTTGAAACTATACATCTAACCGATCTCCCTTCAATGCCATGGCGCATGTTCCTGACATGGTACCTATCCACAAACGATCTCTTGAATCAAAAGTAATATCAAAGATTTCATCACTACTCAACTCATTTTTTTGTTTGTTAAAATTAGTTATGGTCTTCTCAGTCGGTGAATATTTGTAAATGCCATCAAATGTGGCAATCCAAAAGTTCCCCTTGTGGTCAGCCTTAAATCCATAAGCATTCCCTTGCAAGAAGGTTCCGGTATCCAAAAATGGTTTGATCTTCTGCTCTGAAACTGAATACCTGCTAATCCCTCCACCATAGGTGCCAATTAGAATATCGCCCATATAAGGATAAAGAGAAAGAATGATATTTGATCTCAGGCCATCTTTGTCAGCCGGGTTCATATGGAAAAATTTGGCAACCCTATTTTTATTAATTTGAATGAACCCATTTCGGGTTCCGAAATATTGGGTTCCATCCGGAGCAAAATAGAAAGACCGAATACTTTTATTTACCACAGGGTATGCTATGGTAACAGGATGCAGCTTGAAACTTCCCGTGAAATTTTTGGTGAAATTTACGCCCCCGGTATTTGTCCCGATCCAATATCGGTTATTATCGTCAGAATAGAATGAATAAATTGAATTTGAACTGAGTGAATACGGATTATTGTCTTGGTTTTAATATCTTCTACTTTCCTGGTTTTGATATTTATCACTTTTAATCCCCCTCCATCAGTTCCAACGAAAAGCTGTTCCTTATGATCACTGCTAATGTTCAGGATTATTTTGCTTGCAGTATCAATTCCACGGGAAAATACGTTTAAAGAAAGATCGAATTCGACAATCCCCATATTGGTCGTCCCCAAATAGATTTTATTTCCAATACTGCAAATGGATGTAAATGAATTAAGTACATCTTCAGGGGCATTCTTATATACGAATAGTTCCTTTCCTTTGTCGTTTGCAGAATAGCGTATTAATCCTGAAAGTGTCGATAACCAGCAATTCCCATGATTATCCGAAAATATTACGGTGATATTGTTCGTTTTATTATTCCGTAATTCTTTAAAAAGAAGATGTTCCGATTTTTGGCTTATGGTATTTACCAGATACAAACCATTTGTGGTCCCAACGCATAGATTGCTATCAGGTAACATTGCCAATGACTGAACATTGATATTTGAACTATCTATCCGAATACGATCAAATCTGTCGATATTGCTTCGATCCCGGAACAACCCGGTTGCCGTACCCACCCAAAGATTCTTCCCGTAATCCTCTGTTATGGCATAAACATTCTCAACCGCCTCAGGGAACTTTGATGCATATGGTCTGATTTCAACGCCATCATACCGGTCGAGTCCTTCGAGTGTACCAAACCATATAAACCCATAGGAATCTTTGTATATAGCTTTAACCAGATTATTGGAGAGCCCGTTTTCGACTGAAAGTTTTGAGAATACAAGATCATTTGCAATAACATGCAGTGACTCTAAGAAAAGGAATGAAATTAGTATTGCCAGAAGAATCCGCTTCATATCGCCCAAAAAGATGTACCAAAGATAACAAAGTTGTGTATGAAACAAAATAAATGCGACCTTCTGCAGGTAATATCTGATTGTGGCTAAGTACCAATTGCCTCCGGCGACTCAGGACAATTAAGAGCAATATTTATATTCCCCACACCAGGCATCAGAGAGCTATATTATATTCTTCAAAGTTTGATTATTCAGTGAGCTCGTTTTCCCCGGTCACATATCCGAAATTAGCAAGGATACCACCATCAACAAACAGCAAATGACCATTCACATAGTTACTGGCAGCCGAAGCAAGGAAAACCGCGGCACCGGCCAGATCTTCAGGATCTCCCCACCGTCCCGCAGGTGTACGGGTCATCACCAGG
>TBL_comb47_HYPODRAFT_10002717_pt1 | contig 21595 bp, 20 predicted proteins | sample TroBogypolimnion_40_FD_10682 | JGI IMG/M metagenome (IMG submission 10682) | reverse complement strand
CGATCCGGGTCACCCGCCTGCCGATCCCCCGCGAACCGGTCAGCGTCGCCTCGCTTTTCGCCGGCATCGCCTTCATCAAGAGCCGTCCCGAGATCCTGGGCGCCATCTCCCTCGACCTGTTCGCCGTGCTGCTGGGCGGCGCCACCGCGCTCCTGCCGGTCTACGCCCGCGACATCCTCCACACCGGGCCCACGGGACTTGGCCTTTTGCGCACCGCGCCCGCGCTGGGCGCCCTGGCGATGTCGGTGTTCCTTGCGCGCACCCCGCTCCAGCACCGGGTGGGCCGCATCATGTTCACCAGCGTGTTCATCTTCGGCGTCGGCACGATCGTCTTTGCCCTTTCCACCTCGTTCACCCTTTCCATCTGCGCCCTGGTGGTGCTGGGAGCGGCCGACGTCATCAGCGTCGTCATCAGGAGCTCTCTGGTGCAGATCGAGACCCCGGACGAGATGCGGGGGCGGGTGAGCGCGGTGAACTCCATGTTCATCGGCACCTCGAACCAGCTGGGCGAGTTCGAGTCCGGCGCCACCGCCTCCCTGTTTGGCACCGTCCCCGCCGTCCTGATCGGGGGGATCGGTACCATCGTCGTGGTGCTGCTCTGGATGCGCCTCTTCCCCAAACTGACCCAGATCGATTCGTTGCGCCACTGAATACCCGCCAACTCCTCCGCAGCACGCCACTGTCATATTCTTGACAGCTTCCCCGCCCCAAGGGTATAGTGACCTATGCCCTGAACAAAGCAATCGGGCGCAAGCGCACGTTCCAACAGCAAGGACCCACCATAACATCGAAGGCCTATGGAAACGCCAAGCATACTAGTCATGGATGAGGACAAGAAGACGCTCGATTTTCTGGCGGCTTTTTTGGTTTTTAAGGGATACCGCGTGGTGCAGGCCCAAGACGGCCCGGACGCCCTGCAAAAGATCGGACAGGGCGACCTGCAGATGGTGATCGCCGATACCCGGATGCCCAAGGCGAGCGGGCTTGAGTTCGTGAAGCAGGTCAAGACCCTGCGCCCCGAGATCGTCATCATCGCCTACAGTCCCTTCGTCAGCAACGAGACGACGGCCGACCTGCTGCGGGCCGGCGCCTTCTTCTTCCTGGAGAAGCCCTTCAACCTGGACCGGCTCGAGGTCCTGGTAAAGCAGGGGCTGGAGCATCAGGCGCTGCAGCTCAAGACCCTGCGCCACAAGCCGAAGCTCAACAACCGCGAGAAGCTCAGCAGCATCATCGGCGACAGTGAGAAGATGCTCGCACTGTTCGAAATGGTGGAAAAGGTCGCCGGTACGGACTCCACTGTACTGATTCAGGGAGAGTCGGGGACCGGCAAGGAGCTGGTTGCCCGCGCCATCCACGACCTTTCTGATCGCAGCGGCCGGAGCTTCATTGCGGTGAACTGCGCGGCGATCCCCGACGAGCTTTTGGAGAGCGAGCTGTTCGGCCACGTGAAGGGGTCGTTCACCGGCGCGGTGGTGTCACGGATGGGCCGCTTCGAACTGGCGGACAAGGGCACCCTGTTCCTGGACGAGATCGGGGACATGAAGCCGAACCTGCAGGTGAAGCTGCTGCGGGTGCTGCAAAGCAGGGAAGTGGAGCCGGTGGGTGGCAGCAGGCCAAAAAAGGTGGATGTCCGGATCATCGCCGCGACCAACCAGAACCTGGACCAGATGGTGGCCGCCAAGCTCTTCAGGGAGGACCTCTTTTACCGGCTCTCCGTGATACCGATCCTGCTGCCCCCCTTGCGGGAGCGCGACTCGGACATAGCGCTGCTGCTGAACAGCTTCCTGAAGAAGTTCAACGCGGCGAACCACAGGAACATCGAGGGATTCGACAGCCAGGTCATGGAAATCCTCACCAGCTACCCCTGGCCCGGCAACGTGCGGGAATTGGAAAACCTGGTGGAGCGGCTGGTCATCGTCACCGGGAGCGGCATCGTGAGCTATCACGATCTTCCGGAGAAGTACCGCGGGGGAAGGGCCGCCGCCAGGGTCCAGCCGGTGACCCTCACCAAGGCCGGCATTTGCCTGCACAGCGCGGTTGAAGAGTTCGAGAACGGCCTCATCATGCAGGCCCTGCAAAAAAGCGGCGGTAACAAGAAGGAAGCGGCAATCCTGTTGAACCTGAAGCGCACCACCCTTATCGAAAAATTGAAGAAGAAGAACCTCGGCTCGACCGAACACCATCAGCGTTGAGGCCGTGCGCGGAGGCAGGACTTGGCGGGCCTGCCCTCCCCTGTCACTACCCCGTGCAGGTCACCCTTTGCTGTGCCGGCGGCACTCAGGGTGGGACTCCGTGCCCACGTTGCGAGGTGACGTGCGCCTGATCCAGGTCACTCCTCAGTGCAGCGAAGAGCCGGCAGCTAGGTTCACGTCACTCCTCTGGGCAGCTTAGTGCTCCAACCGGGCAGGCAGCGAGGCAATTTAAGCACCGGGTGCAGCGTTGCGGCTCCGCCAGTACCGCATGTTTGCGGTAGCCGGAAACCTCCAGCGTGATGAGGCGCTCCGTACAGGCTGCAACGCAGCGACCACAACCGGTGCAGCGCGCGGCGTCCACCTCTGGACATGGATTTGAATCGATGGTGACCTCCCCTGTCTTCCCGCATCGTTACAAATGGAGCAGTACAACCTACCCTATTTTATATCCCCGGCACTGTCAAGTACACCGCAAAGGCTATATCGCATCGCGTGGGCACAGGGTGCCCACCCTACTTCAAGTGGCAGCGGCTGTCAGGTGTTGCACGGTGAGAGACTCGGCACCATGCTGTCACGGCTCGCACCTTCCGGGAACAAACTATCAAGCCCTCCCCTCCCGCTGATCCTATGACAGACGAGCGCATCCCACCGCTCAGAGGTGCATTGGTGGAAATCCATTATTAACCGCTTGCACGTGAAGGGCATCCCGCTTAGAATATCAGGCATCCCGTAACGCGGGACATCATTGAGACAGGAGGCGACTTGTATGAAAAAAATAGGCGTGATACTTTCGGGTTGCGGAGTCCGCGATGGCAGTGAAATCCACGAGGCGGTGCTGACGCTGCTTGCGATTGACAGAAACGGCGCCAAGGCGGTCTGCCTGGCTCCCGATATGGAGCTTAACGAGGTGAACCACCTGCGCATGGAGGAGACCGGCGCCAAGAGGAACGTGCTCGTCGAGGCCGCGCGCATCGCACGAGGCGAGATCAGCGACGTCAAAGGCGCCAGTGCGGCCGACCTGGACGCGATCGTGCTGCCCGGCGGTTTCGGCGCCGCCAAGAACCTCTGCAACTTCGCCTCCGAGGGGGCGCAGGGAAAAGTTCAGCCGGACGTGCTTCGCCTGGTCCGTGAGATGGCGCTCGCCAAGAAGCCGATCTGCGCCATCTGCATCGCCCCGACAGTGGTGGCACTCGCGCTCGGCAAGGATTTCTCCCCCCAACTCACCATCGGCAACGACCAGGGAACCGCCCAGGCGATTGGCGCCACCGGCAGCAAGCACGTCGACTGCGCTGTGGACGACTGCGTCATCGACCGCGAGCATCTGATTGTCTCGACGCCTGCCTACATGCTGGCAGGACGCATTTCCGAGGCCGCCGAGGGAATAGAAAAGGCCATCAAGGCTACCTTGGACCTGATCCGCTGACTTAGGGCACCAGCTCCTGGCACCACGAATGCCCGCTCATGACACTGCGCGACGGTTCTGATAGAGAAAGGAATTTCTCGACACTGCGAGTGCCTGTCATGATTGTGGGGGCGTAGATAGGGATACCGCGGGGATCCAGTTCCGAGCTGTCGGGATTCTTGCCACCCTTTTAGCTTGAAGGGTGCGTCCTTTTGCCTTAAACTGCCTCTTTATTTCAAATGACTATGCTGGAGGGTAATTAGATGCGAAAAATGCTTTTATTGACTGTCTTTGCCGCGCTGGCGGCGCTTCTCGCCGGGAATGCCGCCGCGGACGATCTGCGGGGACGCTTGGCCGTAACCGGCAGGATCGGGGTCATCAATCCCGCCAACAGCGAACGGGATGCCAACGGGGAAAGACTGATCGTTTCGACGGATGCCGGTTTCATCGGAGGGGGAGGCTTTCTCTTCGGAATCGATGAGTACATCGCCATGGAACTCGACATCACCCGTTCCTCCTTCCACACCTCCAACAGCACGGGGTTCGGTCAGGCGGAGATGACCAACCTCTCGATCGGCGCGCAGTACCGGCTTCCCGAAAGGCAGCGCTTCATCCCCTACTTCGGCGCGGGCATGGACGTGCTGATCAACGACCTGCCCAACAATTCGGTCAACACCGTGCTGGGCCTGCACATCGCCTCGGGATTGGACTACATGTTACAGCGCCAGGTGGCTCTGAACGCGGAAATAAAAGGAATCGAGGCGTTCTCGGCCGACGTGAAGAATTTCGATGGCAGCAAGGCCGGCCAGTTCGATCCGTCCCATGTCTCGTTCACCGTCGGCGCCAGGTTCTTCTTCAACTAAACTCCCCCTCGGGGTACGAAGTGCGGGCGAATACAAGATTCGCCCCTACGGGCTGAAGGTATCCGTAGGGGCGAACCTTGTGTTCGCCCATTTCTTTTACTTCTCCTCGTCCTCTTTTTCTCCCCCGAATGCCCTATGATACTCCCGCACCAGGCGCCCCTCGTCTCCGCCGTCAATGAAGGACCAGGGGAGCAGTTCGTCCAGCGGGATGTCCCGGTGCACGAAGCTGTCGGAGTCGAAACCCTCCTCCCGGAGCGCCCCCTTCCAGTTCCCGATCCGGTCCGCCGCGATCAAAAGCGGCGCGAGCCTGCGGTCCCCCCGCGAAAAGAGCGCCTGCTGGTAGGCCTCGCGCGGGCTCTCCATCTGTATCCTCAGGTTGGCAAGCTTCCCGAACGCCTTTTGCAGGAACTTCCACTTTTTCTCCAGGCTCTTGACCTGCTCCATGCCGCACCACTGAAACGGGGTGAACGGCTTGGGAATGAACGGGTTCACCGACAGCACGATCTCCCCCAGCCGCTTGTTGGCGCGCGCGGCCAGCAGGACCCGGTCCCGGATTTTCAGGACCAGCGCGACCAACTCCTCCAGGTCCTCCAGGGTCTCCGTCGGTAGCCCGATGATGAAGTAGAGCTTCAGGTTCAGGATGTCGTGCCCGATCAGCAGGTCGCAGGCGGAAAGGATCTGCTCCTCGTTGATCCCCTTGCGGATCAGGTCGCGCAGCCGCTGCGAGCCCCCCTCGGGCGCCAGCGCGACGGTCTTCTGTCCGCTCGCCTTGAGCGCCGTTATCATCCCGTGGTCCAGGTGATCGATGCGAAACGACGAGACGGAGAAGGTCCCCCCGGCGGCGACGATCTCCTGGCACAGCTCGCCGATCCCGGCGTAGTCGGAGACGGCGGCGGCGACCAGACCGATCTTTCGCCCCAGGGCGACCCCCTTCATGACTTCACTCCGGATCAGTTCGGGCGAGCGGCTTCGGTAGGGGAGGTAGATGAATCCGGCCGCGCAGAACCTGCAGCCGCGCGGGCAGCCGCGCGAGAGCTCGACCAGGTGCATCCCGGAGAATTCGGTGGCATCGGTGTGGATCTCGGTGACGCTGGGCCGGGCCTCGATATCGGGATCCCAGACGCGGCGCACCCGGGCGGGAGCACCGGCGGCGGGCTCCAGGGCAGCGAGCCTGGTTCCGTCGTAGACCGGCTGGTACAGGGAGGGAACGTAGATTCCGGGGAGCGCCGCGGCACGCAGCAGAACTGCTCCCCGCGCGCCGGCCCCTTCCTTTAGCAGGTCGAGGAGCCCGGGCAGGACCGCTTCCGCCTCCCCGATGCAGACCAGGTCGAGCAGCGGCGCCACCGGCTCGGGATTGAGAAAGAGTGCGGCGCCCCCGGCCAGGACCAGCGGCTGCAGCGGCGAGCGCTCCGCCGCCAGGGCCGGGATCCCCGAAAGCCTGAAGATGGCGGGAAGGTTCAGGTAGTCGCTTTCGAAGGAAACCGAGAAGGCGAGGAGGTCAAACGAGGAGAGCGGGCGCTGGTTCTCCAGCGACAGCAGCGTGCCGCGCGCGCGCTCCAGCTCGCTCAGTTCCTCGCGCTCGGGTAGGAAGGCGCGGTCGCAGACGACCTCCGGATGGGAGTTCATCATGGCGTACACCGCCTGGAAGCCGAGGTTGCTCATGGCGGCGTGGTAGCGGTTCGGGTAGACCAGGCAGCAGCTGAGCCGGCCGCCGCGGTTTTTTTGCAGGGAGCTGCTCTCGCCCGCCAGGATGCTGCGCTTATTCTCTACGATTTTCCAGGACATGCTGCCAAAGTATCACCTTTGCCAAAGGGTATGAAGCAAAAAGAGTCCCACTACCTGCCGAGCAGCTCGTGCAGCACCCGGCTCATCTCATGCCTGCTGTACGGCTTCACCAGCACGGAACTGAATCCGTACTCCCGGCAGTTCGCCAGCACCGGGTCGTCCGAGTACCCGCTGGACACCACCGCCTTGACTAAAGGGTCCAGCTCCAGGAGCGACCTGATCGCCTCTTTGCCCCCGATCCCGCCGCGCACGGTGAGGTCCATGATGACGGCGGCGTAGGGCTCGCCCTCGTCCTGCCTCCTGCGGTAACTATCGACGGCGGCGTTCCCCTCGGCGACGCAATCGGCCTGATAGCCGAGCTGCTCCATCATGGCCTTGGCGACCGCCCGGATCAGCGGGTCGTCATCCATGAGGAGAATGTGGCCGGAACCCCGGCTCTCGGCGACCCGCGCCACCGGCTCCTGCACGGAAGGCTGCAGATAGGCGGGAAGGGAGACGCTGAAGGTGCTCCCCTGCCCGGGGGTCGATTCCACGGTCAGTGATCCTCCGTGCCGCTTCACGATCGAATAGCAGCTGGTGAGCCCCAGTCCGCTCCCCTGCTTGGTGCTGAAATAGGGGTCGAAAATCTTCAGCTTGAGCTGCTCCGGGATGCCGGTGCCGGTGTCGCTTATGGAGAACTTGACCAGCGCGCCGGCGTCGGGGGAGAGTGCGGCTTCCGACCTGACCGTGATGGTCCCGCCCGCCGGCATCGCCTGGATCGCGTTGATCACCAGGTTATGCACCACCTGGCTCAACTGCCCCTCGTCGGCGGAGAGCAGCAGCGTGTCGTCCGAAAGGACGAATTCGCAGCGGACGTTGGACCCGAGGGAGCCAAAGCCGGCGGTTTCCCGCAACAGCTCGTTCAACCGGACGATCTTCTTCACCGGCTCGCCGCCGCGGGCGAAGGTCAGCATCTGCTGGGTGAGGTCGCGCGCGCGCAGCACGCCCCGCTCGCCGTCGTTCAGGTGACTTTCCACCAGCTCCGGAGCCCCGGCGTTGGACCGGGCCAGCGAGATGTAGCCGAGGATGATGGTGAGGATGTTGTTGAAATCGTGGGCGATGCCGCCGGCCAGCACGCCGAGCGACTCCAGCTTTTGCGCCTTCAGCAGTTCCTCCCGGACCCGGCGCTGCTCCGTTATGTCCTCGACGATCCCCACATAGCCGGCAATCGCCCCGTCCGGCCCCTCGAAGGGCCGTGCGAGCCCGCGCAGCCAGATCGGCTTCCCTTGGGTGAGCATCCGGCACTCGTGCTGGAAGACCCCTCCCGCGGCGACCGTCGCAAGCCATTGCGAGCGGGTCTGCTCGAGATCCTCGGGGTGCAGGGCCACGCTCCAGCCCCAGCCCAGCAGTTGCTCGGCGCTCAGCCCGGAGAGCTCCTGCAGGCGGGGATTGCTGTAGATGCAGCCCCCTTGTGCGTTCGACATGTAAATGCCGATGGGCGCGGCGGCGCACAGGGTGCGAAACAGCTTCTCGCTGTCCCGGAGCGCCTTCTCCATCAGGTAATGCTCGGTCACGTCCTTGAATATGGCGGCGACCTGGCCCGTCGTGGGCGAAAAGGCCGACACGTCGAAATGCCGGCCCAGCCTCGGGGAATGCAGGTGAAAGGTGAGAGCCTTCCCGGTCCGGGCTACCCGCGCGAACTGCTCGACCCAGGCCGCCTCGCTTTTCGGGAACAGGTTCCGCACATTTATGCCGACCACGTCACCCTTGACCGCCCCGGTCATCCTCTCCAGGGCGGGATTGATATCCAGAACGCGGAAGTCGAGAGGGCCGCCCGTTTCCGGCAAGACCGCCTCATGGAGCGCGAACCCGTCCAGCATCTGGTTGAAGAGCAGCCGGTAGCGCCCCTCGCTCCTGCCAAGCTCCTCCTCCGCCAGCGTCCGCTCGGCTATTTCCTTCCTGAGAGCCGCGTTCGCCTGGGTCAGTTCCGAGGTCCGCGCCTGGACCCGCGCGTCCAGGTCGACGTTGGCCCGCTGCAGGGCCGCTTCGGTCCGCCTGCGCTCGGTGATGTCGATATGCTGGATTACCGCGTTGGTGATGTTGTGTTGAGCGTCCCTGATGGCAAAGACCGTCACATCAAGGATGACGCTGGCATGGCTTTCCAGCTGCAGCGGTTCCAGGGCGGAACTGTCGTACCTGATCTCGAACCTGGCGGTTTCCCCCGTGTCATAGACACGCTGCACCAAAGGCAGGAAGCCCTGGTCCCTCACGATGTTGTCGTTCAGGATATTGTATCTGCCCACCACCTCCTGCTCGGTGATTCTCAGCAGATCGGTGCAGGCCCGGTTTATCTTTATTAAGGTACCCGTACTGTCGGAAATCCACATTGGATTGGGACTCTGATTGATAATGCTGTCGATCAGGGAGCAATTGACGGACAAATCAACGGAGCCTACCATATTGCACAGCCGCACGGGTTTTTCGTCCTGACTGGAATCTGAATCTCTGTTATTGATGTTTCCCATAGGGTTATTGTCCCGTTACAATCAAATCTCGCAGCTATTAACCATCTTCATTGGCGATGGCGGGCAGTAAAAGAAGCACGATGTTGAGCATGAAAAGTTTGCTTTTTCCAACGATGTAGTATCAGTATCTCCTGGATAGCATTGCCATTGCGGATTTTACTAGTTTTATAGTGGTATTACAACAAGCAAGATGGCGGCAAATTGAGCTGCCATCGAAGGGACCACACGAGTGCCCGCCGCCCGTCCAGCGCGCCGGCAGCCCCAATTTTTGGCTTGCAACAATAGGTGGAACAAGGTAACAGTTAGCGTATACGTAATCCTTGTGAAGCTCTGCGCGGCCAGTACCTCTGTCTTTGGGAAGCGGTACCAGGCAGGCGCCGGGCGTATGCTTAAACTCTGAAACCGCACGGTAAGGAAACCATCATGGTCACAGCTGCTAAGCCGAAAGAGGAAGCACCGGTAACGCCTCATGACACCAGGTACCTGTTTGTCCTGCCCTTCTCGACTGACCACGCTCTTGCCAGACGCTTCCTGGCCAGAGACAGCCAGGTCGTCGGCAACATACGGTTTGGCAAGCTGTTGGAAACCCTCGACAAGGTCGCCGAAAACACTGCCCTGGCCTACGTCCACAGGTACTACCCCGACGCCAGGGTGGTTACCGCGGCCATAGACAGTATCGTGGTCAGGAACCGGGCCGACACGACACACGACCTGGTCTTCTCGGCGCAGATCAACCACGTGGGGAAGTCATCCATGGAGGTGGGGATCAGGGTCGAGTGCCTGGGCGCGGGATCGAGTCATGTGGCAAGCTGCTACTTCACCATGGTGGCGCGTTCGGCGGACAGCGGGGAGGCCAAGAGCCTGACTCTGCCGCCCCTGCACTACCAGGAGAATCTGGAGGAGAAGCGGCACAACAAGGCCGAGCAGCGCCGCCAGGCCTACAAGGAAAGCCTGGCTCAGGCGGAGGAGATGCCGTCGCTCGACGAGTACCTGATGCTCAAGAAACTGCACAAGGAGCAGGAAGCGCCCGGATTCAAGGGGATACGCGCCAGGGAACTGGTCCTGGAATCCACCATCAGGGCGTACCCGGAACAGGAGAACGTGCCGAAGACCGTGTTCGGGGGGTTCCTGATCAGGAAGGCCTACGAGCTCGCGGCGCTGGCGGCTGAGTTGGTGGCCCCGGACCGGGCGGTCCCCATCCAGGTGAACCGCATCAACTTCAACCAGCCGGTGCTCCTGGGCGACCAGCTGAGATTCACCGCGAAAGTCGTCTACACGGGGAGGACCACCATCACCGTGCAGTCCGACATAGAGCGGTTTCTCCGCAACGACGGCGACAAGGCACTTTCCAACTCCTGCCTCTTTACCTTCAGGAATGTCGGCGACGACATGGAGCCCAGGCCGGTTCCGTTCATCTACCCGGTAACCTACGCCGAAGACGCCAGGTTCCTGAATGCTTACCGCCAGCGGGTTGATTAGATCGGCAAGGGATTGAGGGGGCACGCCTTTCAGGGTGCATTAATACTGGCAGGCTTGGGCACCGGGGCTGAAACGGACGAACGCTGCTGCCCGAATCATCGTTTGAGAGTCTTCTTCACATAGTCGACGAATGATCTGACAAAGTCCGGGGGCATGTCCGCTATGTTATAGCTGATACGCCCCCGGTTGGCGAATTGGATTGAGAACGGGTCACGCTCCAGCCCTTCAACGGCCCATAAGCTGATGACTCCGTCAGGATCCCTGATAACACGGTAGGCACCGCGCTGATACAGCTGCCGTAGCAATGCCACTGAATTTTTCGCCTGGTTCAACAGGTTCGCGTCGGTCATCGATTCACATCCCTCTTTCCAGCCAGTCACTTAGGCGGCGGCGCAAGTCCCATCCCCCTCCAGTCCTCCCCGTGAAGGGGGACGTGACTGCGGGAGATCATTGTTTAATCAGGTTTCCTTTTGACTCTTCCCCTTGGAAAGATACACTTTTTTCCTGAAAGCTCCAATCCCTTCCCGGTCACACCGGTAAATTTGCCAGGGAAGATCGCCGCAAGCCTCGGAGGTACAGCCGTGATAAAAGCACTCATCGGCATTATTTCGGGAATCATGATTTTGGGGGCAAGCATTGCGTGGGGAGCCGGGGACGACATCCTGGGTCAATGGAATAACGAGGACGGCAGGGCGAAAATCGAAATTTACCCCTGCGACGGCCATTACTGCGGCAAGATCTCCTGGCTGGGGCGGCCCGTATATCCGCCGGATGACCCGGGCGGCATGGCCGGCCTCCCCCGGGTGGACCGGGACAATCCCAACCCGGCCCTGCGCGAGCGCCGCTTGCTCGGCTTGCAGATAATGGCAGGATTTAACTATAGCGGCACGAATATCTGGGACAAGGGGCGCATCTACGACCCGGAATCCGGCAAAACCTACAAGAGCAAGATCACCCTGGTATCGCCGCAGCGTCTTACCATTCGTGGCTATGTCGGAATTCCCCTCTTCGGCCGGACCACGACCTGGACCAGATAACTCTCCGTTCAGACAGCACAGTCTCCGTAGGGGCGAATCATCATTCGCCCGGGCTAACTGAGCTAAATCCGACTCCCAGGCTCGAGTGGCCCCGGCGCCTTATTCAGTCAGCACCAGTCCAAACCCGGCCAATTCCCTGCGCGTCGCCTGGTAGCCGGCGTGGACGATCCCCGCGATTCCCAAGTCACTCGCCACCTCCACGAACATGGGACGGTCCTCGATATACACCACCTGCTCCGGTTCAACCTGGGCGATGTCGAGGGCGATGCGGAAGATGTCCGCATCGGGCTTGCGGAAGTGAACGAAGCACGAGGAGATAAAGAAATCGATGAAAGCTCCCAAACGAAAGGTCGCGATCCTGTGAACGTTCAACTCGCGCCCCTCGTTGTTGACCGCGGCGATTTTCAACCCGTAAAGCGACTTGAGCCGGCACACCAGGTTTATCATTTCCGGTATCGAGCGGGACTGGGCATGCATGAAGGCCAGGAACTGCTCCCGCGTAAAGGAGCGTTCTTGGTGAAAAACCACCCGGTCCAGATACTCGTCGAGGGATAGCTTCCCCTCCTCGTAGGTGTCGAAGGTGAGGTGGTGGCGCTCATCCATCTCCCGGGAATCGAGACCGAACGTCGTGGCAGCCAGGGTTCGCGCCGTGCGGTCCCAGCCGTTACTGAGCAGGACCCCGCCGACGTCGACGAAAAGCGTGGTAATCGTTGTCATGGCTTACCTCCCCACGTTCGAAGTGTATCACCCCCACATCCCATTGCCATTCATTGCCGCATTCGCTGAATAGTCACGTACATATTACCTATACACCCTGCTTTTCGCAATTTTATCAATAAATTCGCTGGATTTCACTTTATGCGCCTCACAGCCCGCCTTCTTCCGCCCCGATGGTGTATGGCGGCATTATACAATTCACCAGCCCGCCCCGCCTACCGGGCCCCCACCGGCCAGATCAACCCGTGTAATTCCAGCGACTTATCAACAGTTGCAGCGCTTTTTTGGACTTGGCATGCTTGATGCTCATATAAAATCATCAAGACGAAATCAAAGCCCAAAGGGGAGGATATCATGAGAACAGCTATCAACACCTTAATCGCAACCATAGCAACGACGGCGACGGCTTTTGCGGCAAACGGCGCAGCAAACGAAGAACCCGGAATCCTTGCCTGGGCATTCATGGGATTTTGCGCAGTCGTCCTGGTAGGTCAGTTGGTTCCCGCCGCCATGCTGCTGATCGGTATGGTCAAAGGGATCGTGACGGCCCCCAAAGAAGTCAAACACCACTAGGACCTATCAGCTCAGTACTTTACCCTGCACGGGTATCATTAAAAAGGAGGTCATCATGAAAACCCAATCCAAGAAATCGCCAGTGAGGAAGATCGTCAGTTGGTCCTTAGCAGCTCTGGTTCTGGTAGGCGCAGCCGCGATCTGGGGAGTGGCCGACGTTTCAGAGAAAAGCACCCTCACTTCCAAAGCCTTCGTCTTCTTCATAAGCGCGGTCATCGTAGTCCAGGTTGTTCCGGGAATCATGCTCCTTGGCGCGATGTTGAAAGGGGTTTGCAGCCTGGCCGGCAAGAAAGTGGAAGCACGGGTAGGGGCAGGCGGCAAATAGGGAGAAGTTCCAGGTAAGTCCCGGCAGGAAATGCCAGGTAGTCCTGGTGCGAGGTGAGCTATGAACGGCCAATCGATGATAATAGCGGACAAAGATGCCAGGTATCGAAACCGCATGGCAAATTACTTCTGCAAGGCCGGCTACCGGGTGGAGACCTCCGGTTCGGCCGAGAAGGTTCTGGATAGCGTTCTGGAAAAACAGACTGCCGTCCTGCTGTTGGGGAGCAATATAGGCGAGGGCGCATCCCTGGCGGACCTGATCGAATTGCTGAAGGTTTGCAACAGCAGGCTGCACATCATCCTGGTCGCCGACGAGTTGGACGTCACCGAGGCACGCCAGGTCCGCGAGGCCGGGATCTTCTACCAGGCCTTTAAGCCTGCATCCGCGGATGACACCGACGAGCTCAGGCAGGCGGTCACCTGCGCTTTTGAAGACCTGAACGACCCTGCAGCTGCACCGCGGGTCCAACCGGCCCTGACCGAGGCGACCTTCGACCTCGAAATCAGCCGGGCGCAAATAGTGAAGGCGGTTTCCTGGATAGTCGGCGTGGTCGCTCTTACTATTGGAGCAGGCGTCCTTGCCCTGCAGGCACAGCCGGCGCAAAGCGGCAGCAGCCTGACCATATGGATATTCCTGGGATTTTTGGCCATGATCATCACGAACCAGATGCTGCCGATTTTCCGGGTCAAGCTGGCGCTGGTGAGCCTGAAACAGTGGGTAGCGGCGCGCAGCGTCGCCCACCGGAGCGGGAAGTAGCGACCGCAACCGAGCTAAGCACGGCAAACCAGCCACTATCCTTTGATTTATTGATCTAATCAGCCAGCGCGCTGCCAGTTTCCGATGCCGGAATCCCAGAAAGGATTTCGGCATTGCCACCTTCCTCATTATTCTCGAAACTCCCTCTCAGACTCCCATAGCAGCGTCTCCAGGAAGCGAATTTAGCGCCTCCCTTCGCCTCCTTTCGCCTCGCCTCATTTCGTCCATTTTCGACACTTTTCGCAATGTTAGCAATTTAACCCTCCCTGCCTCCACAGCCGGCGTTCACAAGTGAACTTTAGTAGTATCCCCCCTGCGAAGTAGGGGGGAAGGCTCGTGCAGCGAGACAGGGGGGTTTCTCTGCCGGCAAAAAGCCCCCCCTGCTTCACTGCGTTCAGCTTCCCCCCTATTTCATAGGGGGGACAGGCCGCCCTGCCGCCCTGCCGCCCTGCCGCCCTTCGCTCGCTGAGCGGAGTCGAAGCGCATCCTGCAGGAACTCTACTTTTACTTGAGCCGTCACAGTGTTAGAATAGACTCACGCCAAAACAAAATCACCAAGGCTGACTCATCTTGCTGTCACTTGGGATTTTAATAACTGTGGCGGCACTCTCTTAGCCAAACCAACCTTACCTGATAAAAAAGGAGAATCCCAATGGCCAACTTACCGGATGCTCTTATAACTGAATTGAGGTCGCAACTGAGGGGCGAGGCTCTCCTGCCAGGCGACCCCGGTTTTGACCGCGCACGCACGGTCTGGAACGCCATGATCGACCGTAAACCGAGTCTGATCGTGCGCTGTGCGGGTGTTGCGGACGTCATCCGCTCGGTCGCCCTCGCACGCGAGCAAGGCTTGCTGGTGTCCGTGCGCGGCGCTGGCCACAACATCGCCGGGAGCGCAGTCTGCGACGGCGGGCTGATGATTGACCTCTCCGCCCTGAGGTCGGTCCGGGTGGACCCGAAGACGCGCATGGCCTACGTGGAACCCGGCGCGACGCTGGCGGATTTCGACCACGAGGCCCAGGCCTTCGGGCTGGCAACCCCGTTGGGGATCAACTCGACCACGGGCGTCGCCGGGCTCACCCTGGGCGGCGGCTTCGGCTGGCTCACCCGCAAGTACGGCATGACTGTCGACAACCTGGTAGGGGTGGACCTGGTGACCGCCGCAGGTGAACTGGTCCGGGCCAGCGCGCATGAGAACCCGGACCTGTTCTGGGCGATCCGCGGCGGCGGCGGTAACTTCGGCGTGGTCACCCAGTTCGAGTTCGAACTGCACCCGATCGGCCCCGAGGTGCTGAGCGGATTGATCGTCTTCCCGCTGGACCAGGCCAAGGGCGTCCTCACCAAATACCGGGGATACGTGAACCGGATCTCCGAGGACCTGAGCGTCTGGGCGGTGATGCGCCACGCGCCGCCGCTCCCCTTTCTCCCCGAGGCGGTACACGGCAAGCTGGTCCTCATTCTCCCTCTAGCCTATGCGGGTGACGTCGCAGCCGGCATGCGCGAGATCGAGCCGCTTCGAAGCTTCGGCAAGCCGGTCGGCGAGCACATCGGGCCGCAGCCCTACACCGCGTGGCAGAAGGCCTTCGACCCGCTGCTCACGCCCGGCGCACGGAACTATTGGAAGTCGCACAACTTCACCGAACTCAGCGACACCGCTATCGATCTGATGATCAAGTTTGCCACGGAAATCCCGAGCCCCCAGGGCGAAATCTTCCTCGGATTGGTGAGCGGGCAGGCGAACCGGGCACCCCAGGACGCCACAGCGTACGCCCACCGGGACGCCAAATTCGTCCTCAACGTGCATAGCCGCTGGGAGCAGCCCGAAGATGACAGGAACTGCATCACCTGGGCCCGCGAGTTTTTCAAGGCAATGGCTCCCCACGCAACCGGCGGAGTGTATGTCAACTTCCTAACTCAGGACGAGAGTGAACGCACCCAGGCCGCCTACGGCTCCAACTACGGCCGGCTGGTCCAGTTGAAGCGAAAGTACGACCCGAATAATTTGTTCCGGATGAACCAGAACATTAAACCAGAGGCATAGCAACTGCCGTCAAGTTCCCCGGCAAGGAGTCATCACCATGAGCAAACGGCTTGAAAACAAACGGGCGCTAGTAACCGGCGGCAGCCGCGGCATCGGAGCCGCCATCGTCAGACGTCTGGCAAGCGAGGGCGCGGACGTGGCCTTCACCTACCTAAGCAACGAAGAGCAGGCGAATCAAGTCGTGCAGACAACACGCGCCCTGGGCGTGAAGTCGCTCGCCATTCACACCGACAGTTCCGATGCCACGGCCGTGGTAGCTGCCGTTGAGCGCACCGTGAGCGAATTGGGCGGCATCGACATCCTGATCAATAACGCCGGCATTGCCGTGGTTGCCCCGCTCGACGAGTTTCGCCTGGAGGATTTCGACCGCACCCTGTCCGTGAACGTGCGCGCTGTTTTTGTGGCAGTCCAGGCCGCAGCCAGGCATATGAAGGAGGGCGGGCGCATCATCAACATCGGGAGCTGCAACGCCGAGCGCATGCCCTTTGTCGGCGGGGCCGTCTACGCGATGAGCAAGTCGGCGCTGGTGGGACTGGTCAAAGGGCTGGCGCGCGATCTCGGCGCACGCGGCATCACCATAAACAACGTTCAGCCAGGCCCCGTGGACACCGACATGAACCCGTCCGGCAGCGATTTCGCCAAAACCCTGATTCCACTGATGGCGTTGCCCCGCTATGCCAGCGGCGACGAGATCGCCTCGCTGGTCGCGTACCTGGCAAGCCCGGAGTCCGGCTTCATGACGGGAGCGAGCCTCACTATCGACGGCGGATTCACTGCATAAGCCCGTAACCCCTTGCCACGGCGGCACCATCATGAACCAGTGCGAGATAGTCATCGAGAAGCTGCCGGACGGCACCCTGCGGCTCGGCCTGGCGGGAGACTGGAAGCTCGGAAGCCCGCTTCCCGCCACCCACGGCGTGTATGCCGAACTCGCCCAGGCAAGGCAGCCGCAGCGTGTCGCCTTCGAAACCTCGGGGCTCGGGGAGTGGGACAGCGGGCTGCTGGTTTTCCTGGCCAGACTTTTCGAGCAGTGCCGCGGGGCGGGAGTCAGCGTCGACCAGTCCGGACTCCCGGAGGGGGTGCAAAAGCTCATGAACCTGGCCGCCCCGGAAAACCAGCGCTCCGGGGTGGGGCAGCAGGCTGCACGCCCCGCGTTTCTGGTACGGGTAGCGGACGCGACACTGCATCAGGTAAAAGGTGTCCAGGAAATGCTAGCCTTCATCGGGGAGGTGACGCTCGCCTTCAGCAGGATGCTGGTGGGCAAGGCCAACTTCCGGCGCCTGGACCTGATCATCACCATCCAAGAAACCGGCGCCCAGGCGCTCCCCATCGTCTCCCTCATCAGCCTCCTGATCGGGATGATCCTCGCCTTCGTCGCGGCGATCCAGCTGAGGCTCTTCGGGGCGCAGATCTATGTCGCCAACGTGGTTGGGATCGGCATGGTCCGGGTCATGGGGGCCATCATGACCGGCATCATCATGTCCGGGCGCACCGGCGCCGCCTTTGCCGCCCAACTCGGCACCATGCAGGTCAACGAGGAGCTCGACGCCCTGGAGACCCTGGGCCTCTCGCCGGTGGAGTTCCTCGTGCTGCCGCGCATGCTGGCCCTCATGCTGATGATGCCGCTTCTGAGCGTCTACGCCGACCTGATGGGGATCCTGGGGGGAATGATCGTCGGGGTGGGCATGCTGCACCTGGGGGTCGTCGAGTACGTTAACCAGTCCAGGGAGGCGCTGAGACTGACCGACTTCCTGATCGGCCTGTTCCACAGCTTTGTCTTCGGGATCCTCGTCGCGGTGGCCGGCTGCCTGCGCGGCCTGCAGTGCGAGCGCAGCGCCTCCGCGGTCGGCGGCGCCGCGACCTCGGCCGTCGTCACCGGCATCGTCAGCATCGTGGTGGCGACCGCGTTCATCACTTTTTCCTGCCAGGTACTGGGAATATGAACCAGCGAGTCCTAGCATCCCCCAGCGCGCAGGAGCCCATCATCACGGTCCAGGGGCTGGAGCTCTCCTACGGCAGCTTCGTTTTGCTGCGCGAGGTCAACTTCACCATCCATCGGGGTGACATCTTCATTATCATGGGTGGCAGCGGAAGCGGCAAGAGCACGCTGCTCAGGCACCTTTTCGGGCTCAGGCCGCCCGCCAGGGGGCAGGTTTTCTATGGCGACTTGAGCTACTGGGAGGCCGATCCGGAGCAGCAGGAACGGGTCAAGCGGCGCTTCGGCGTCCTCTTCCAGGGCGGGGCGCTCTGGAGCTCCATGACTCTGGCCGAGAACATCGCCCTGCCGCTGGAGCAGTATACCGCCCTCCCCGCGGGTGAGATCAGGGAGCTGGTGTCCTATAAACTCGCGCTGGTCGGGCTGGGAGGCTTCGAGGAGTATTATCCCGCGCAGCTAAGCGGCGGCATGCGGAAGCGGGCCGGCATCGCGCGGGCCATGGCGCTCGACCCCGACCTGCTCTTTTTCGACGAGCCCTCCTCCGGGCTCGATCCCGTCAGCGCCCGCCTTCTGGACGACCTGATCATCGACCTGAGCGAAAGCCTACGCACGACCGTCGTGGTGGTCAGCCACGAGCTGGCGAGCATCTTCGCCATCGGCAGCAACTCGATCTTTCTCGACCCCGAGGCGCAGGCCGTGACCGCCGCCGGAGACCCGGGGCGGATACTGAGCGAAACGCAGGACCCCAAAGTCATCAACTTTCTGACGCGGGGCGAGGGAGTGCGGGAGCGCCCGGGCGTCCCCCTCCCCTTCCGTGAGCGGAGCAGCAAATGAGCGCCAAGGTGAGCAAAACAGCGATCGGAGCGTTTGTCCTGGGAGCAGTCGCCCTGCTGGTGGCGGGAGTGCTGGTCCTGGGCGCCGGCAACTTCTTCACCAAGGAATTTACCTACATCACCTATTTCGACGGCTCGGTGAAGGGGTTGAACGTGGGGTCGCCCGTCATGTTTCGCGGAGTGAAGGTCGGCAAGGTGACCAACATCAGCATCACGGTCGACAACACCAAGCACCAGCTAAAAATCCCAGTGATCTTCACCCTGGAGCCGGGGCGGTTCAAGGGGACCAGGGACGAATTCCAAAATAGCCCGAAGGCCATCGAGTGGGTCATCACCGAGTACGGCCTGAGGACCCAACTCCAGATGCTGAGCTTCGTGACCGGCCAGCTGACGGTGGCCCTGGACTTTTTTCCCGACAAGCCCGCCAAATATGTCGGGCTCAGCAGCGCGTACCCCGAGATCCCGAGCATCCCCACGCCCCTGGAAGATCTGCGCAAAACTCTGGAGGAAATCCCCTATCGAAAGATCGTCGAGAACCTGAACACCGCCATCGCAGGAGTCAACGGGCTCGTCAACTCGATAGACGGGAAAAGGACCAGCAAGGCGATAGAGGCGGCCATGCAGGAGACCCGGACGCTGGTGCGAAACCTCAACGGCAGGGTCGGTCCGTTGACCGAGAGCCTCACCCGGACCGCCAGCACAGCCGATGCGACACTGCGGCAAGCCAAGGAAACCATGGCCGATGCCAGAGGCGACCTCAAGCGGACCTTGGCCGAAGTGGACACGACCCTGGAATCGGCCAGGGCGGCCCTGGAGCAGTCCCAGCAGACCTTGCAGAGCTTCTCCGACGATTCCCGGCTGGTGACCGAGCTGGACGGGACCCTGCGCGAGCTTGCAGCGACCGCCCGCTCCTTCCGCCAGCTCTCCGACTACCTGGAGCAGCATCCGGAATCCCTGCTGCGCGGCAAGAAAGGGGATTGAGATGAGCGGCCATCGGGCTTTCCGCCAACGCTCACTTCCTCGGGGAAGCTTGGTTCGAACGATCACTCTCCCCCGTAGGGGTATCTGATTCAAACGCTCCCTCTCCCGGAGGGGGAGGGCTACTCGGAGTCGCGGCAGCGAAACACGCCACCAAGAAAAGCTTCGCTGACGAAAACTGGTGAGAGAAGGCAGCCCAGACCGGAAAAACCGGTCAGAACAACACCCCTTCATCCTTTATGTTATTGTCGAGGCGGAGGAGGAACAACCTTAATCCAACCGCCAGGGCATCGCTTCACATAGGGATAGTAACCCTCGGAATCCTGGCAGTAATACCAATAAGATTGCTGTTCTGCTTCCTCTGGAGCCGGTTGCATATACATTTCTGCAGGAGGCTGCTCAATGACAGGCGCCGGGCTATAACCGGGATAATACGGATAGCCGTAATACGGATAGCTTAGCCCCAACAGCCCCAGGCCCAAACCCAAGCCTATGACTGGCCCCCATCCCGGACCCCAGCCATGCCCGCCACCATGTCCGCCACCGCCACGGAATCTATCGGCGTGCCCAGGCATGGCACTCATCAGAAGCACCGCGATAACCACCAATGCAATATGAGAATATCTTTTCATTTGAACCTCCCAGAGTATCTCTGTACCTTGATGCAAGTTGCAATTCTTCCACATACAGATATAGCAATGAGCGAGCCAAAGAGCGTTAGCCAAGAGTGAACGGTAAGCCACTGATTACACGCAGAAGTTTGGCATTGGTGATCCAAAGTGGCGTGGGACAGTGAGCTTAACCCGTTGTGTTTGGCATAAATGCTAGATATGACGGGAGTTGAGAGGTCGGAGTTGGGGGGGGCTGGTCGCTTCTTCCAATAAGACCCCGTACCTTGCATCCACATCACCTGTAATGCCAATGCACCGGCGGGGGAAGACCCCACTCGCTCCTTCCTCATTATTAATTTACATTCTGTAAGCATTGTCATATACATTAAATCCATTAAGGATTTTTTGGCCCCCTGATGCACCGAGAGCACTTTGTTGAAGCAGAATGGCACCCCAATGGTGCGACTGCATGGTTTAAGATCGCCCTCACCTAAATCGGGAAAAGCTAACCGACCAATTGCATCGTTGGTGTGAGACGAAGTCAGGGACCCCAAAAGCCTTGGACCGCAAAGGCACAAAGGTCGCAAAGATTATTTTGCCGGAAAAGGTAATATGGACAACGGTAAACTCATAGTCAGGCGAATTGGCAATTGTTTCATACTTCTAAGCGGTGGAGCTCTGATCTACTCACTGTTCTCCTTCACCAATAGCCACCCCTTTCAGGCGTCGATCTTGACGCTGGATAGCGCAGTGCTGCTACTCTGTTCGATAGGTCTAAGACAATTTTGGCGTTGGACCGTATTAGTTTTCACTTTGTTTTTGCTCAATCTGGCTTTGGTGTACTTTCTAACTTTGAGAGCCGGCCTGTCTAATGAACCGGTATATGTCACCGTAGCTGCCATAATTATAGGCGTCTATTATTTTACGACATTTAGATATTGGGCGTTGTTCAAATGAAACAGTTTAAGGTCGGAGGGTCTGGTCTGAACATGGACAAAACCGGCTCCGAACCGGTTTCCCGCTGATCGGACATTCCCCGTATTTCAAAAAGTTGAAGTGAGGAACAGCTGGCTAAGCAGCCGGAAGTGTTGTGAAGCTGGTGTAAGAGGGCTTGGCCGACGTAAGCTGGAGTTTCTTGAGTCTCCAAAAGTTTACCGAAGTGCGGTCAGAACTGAGTGAGCCTGAAGAAGTGGATGAAAGAGTTGTGGATGAGCCGGAACCAGTGTGAAGTCGACGAAAGCTGATGAGAGAAGGCGCTCCAAGCATCCGGCAAGGCCGGACAAGCCGGCCAGCCTAGCGTTGGGACTAAAACGGGAGAAAAATGCGACTTTTGCCTTATGATACGTTCGAAGTAACAGTTAAATTGCCGCCTTGGGATGTGTGCAGGAGACTATTAGAGAATGTTCCAGAGAGGAAAATGTTAAGCGGTTTGTTTGCAGTTAAGTGGACCCTATAGTCAAGACAATAAAGGATCGAGTTTAAGGTGGTGCCCGGTCGCGCAGCTGACCGGCGCTGCCCCGATTTTGAGCGTGGTTTTACGCTCAACAAATTTGTCCACGATTC
>TBL_comb47_HYPODRAFT_10002716_pt1 | contig 21596 bp, 19 predicted proteins | sample TroBogypolimnion_40_FD_10682 | JGI IMG/M metagenome (IMG submission 10682) | reverse complement strand
ACGCCTGGATTGTCCCTAACCCAGTTTAAGTTTTAAAATATCAGTGGTCGTGGATCTTATTTCATATCCTTACGGCTTGAGTTGATTAACTCGTTGGTTAATCTTTATATACTTTTTATGATTTTACCTAAATCAAGTTTTTGATTTAGAACCATATATCAACACACCAAAGAACTATTTTTAAACTATTTATAGTTAAATGTATATATAATTAAAAATTAATGACTTTTTACCAATTTAAGTGTCAAATTCATCAAACTACATTAAAGATGTAGTTGTTTTCTTTGACGGACTTTATAAACTCGAAAAAATAATCTCTAATTTCAGGTCCTTGCTCACTCATCTCAGGATGGCCTTGAAATGCCATAATAGGCTTTAATTCATGCTCCATATAAATTAATATACCATTTCTTATTTCACCATCAAAATCTTCCGGAAGTTTACTGAAATAATATGAATGATTATAATACATATCATAATTCTTATTTTCAAGAATTAAATATTCATATAATTTCCTATCATATTTTAGTCGTTTATACTCTAATATTTTATCATAAACTATACATAATATTTGTAATCCTAAACAAATACCCAAAATAGGTTTATTAGTTTGTCTAAGCCATTCTTTTTCTTCTACTATATCATCTTCTTGTGATATATCAATAGGACCACCAGATAGAACAATATAATCATATTGTTCTACCTGTTGGATATTGAAATCATTATAATTCATAACATCACAATCAAAAAGTTCTACAAGTTTATCAATGTATCGTGTGTTATGGTTTATAATTAAACCCTTCATAATAAAAAATTATTTATTTTTGATTCTAAAAGTTTAACAAAAAAATGCGGATCAAAATTATTTATTTTTTCAAAATCTTTATCTAAAAATGTAGTTGGTATAGTTTTATATTCTAGATTATCAAAATCTTCTTTTATTTTTTTATCTATTTTTAACATTTTCTTTTTAATATATTTTGCTCTATCACTTAACATATTTTTAACTCCTTCTAAAAATATATCATTATTTTTCTCTGTCCACATTGATTTATTTAATTTTTTAATATAATTCTTATTGATGGTGTAAAAAATTATACTTTGATATATTTTATCTTTTAAATAATTTAATTCTATGATTTCATTTTCATTTAAAATTGGTATATTAAAATTTTCTAAATCATTTACTATATTATATATTTCAATATATTTTTTTTTCTTTTTCTCAAAATAATAATATTGATGTATTTGTGCTGCTATTTCATGTAATAAAGACTCATAAAGTAATTCTATGATATTATTAATTTTATCAGAAAAACTTCCTCTTAATTGATTTAAAATTACACCCATAGACCAAGACGATGGCCTAAATTTTTTATTTGTTAATATATTATAATGTTGAAATATATGTAAACACTCATGTAAAACAACTGAATTAATAAAATCATTAAAGTAATCATCATTTTTATTCTCTATAAAAATATCAAATTTAACTTGAACAAAATCTAAAACATCATCTTTTAATTTTGAGATTTTTAAATCTGTTATTCCATTGCAAATATTTTTATTAGATTTAATCAAATTGAAAACAACTTTTAATTTTTTTAATTTAAAGTCTTTTTCATCAAGATCATAATGATTATGTACAATCACATTTTTATCAAATTTCTTTATTAGATTTTCTAAATCATTTATTATTTTCTCTTGTAGAATTTCGCAAGAATCTGAAATTGATTTAGTTTCTAATAAAAAACCATTGTAATTATTTAAATATCTCATCAAAATTCTTTTTTAAATTTTAAATTTCCAGAATTATAAATTCTATAAATTTTTCTTTCTAACATTATTTCATGTTCTGTTTTTTTAGCATCATACCCTTCTTTTATTAATTTATCTTTACGAAAATTAAATCTATGATGTCTTAATCCTTCTATTATGTAATAATAATTTGGTTGTGTTTTACTGATAAATTTAAATCCTAAAGTTTTATATAAGTCACCTTGTGACCATGATCTATCTGCATAAGTTATAATTTCTTTTGGTTTATAAGTATCGACAAAATATTTAAATATTTTTGATGCTCCTCCTATAATATTAGTATTTAATTTATTACAAAATCTTAAAAGTTCATATTCATTTTTATTGGTGATCTTTTTTCCCATAGAAACTCTATAATTTCCAAAACTCATTAAACTAACTAATTCATTATTATAAAATAAGCCAATTTTAATTTTTGCATTGATATATCCTTGTAGATGATTTTTATCCAAAAAATGTCTATATAAGTCATTTTTTATTTCTTTAATTTTACATTTTCTAGCATATATAATATTAGTTTTATTTAACTTACTAAGTATTATTGATTTAACAATTTCTTTTTTATATAACCAATCATCTTCCCATATATGTATTAATTGTATTCCTTGTTTTTCACACTCTTCTGTTTTATTTAAATGATAATTATTATCCTTATTTAATTCATTATGCCACCATAATCCATTAAATTCAAATGCTAGTTTTAATGTTGGTAAATATATATCTAATTCTAAAGGTTTTATAGTATCATTATCAGAAAATTTAATTTCCTCCGTGTAATTATTTTTAATAAAATTTTCCAGTTCTATTTCTAATCCACTGATATTTTTTGCTATTGGATTACAAATAGTACACAATATAGTATTTGATGTTCTTCTTTGCCACAATAATTTATAATATATTTTATAACTATGATCTAAACCACAATCACAATAAAATTCATAATTATCACCATCATAACTTATGATATTATTATAAGTATTTAATATCTTAGCCTTATAAAAATTATTTGATGATCTTAACATTTTATCTTTAATAATTGGACTTTGTACTGGAAATTCAAACCCATATTTTTTTAAATTTGTTTGTTTTGCTTTTTCTATATTTGTATAATTTTCATCGCCATATAATTCTAATTTAGTACATTTTCCTTTTTGTAAAATTTCTTTTGATTGCTGAGGATAATCTACACCAAAATTTTTTAAACATGTCTCAACCTTTTTATCTTTAATTTCTTGAGAATTAGATATATTATCAACACCGTACTTTTGTAAAACAGTATCTTTGTTTTTTTGTTCAGAGCATTTTCTACTACATGCATAATATGTAGTTAGATTCTTAGTATTTATAATATATCTATTAAAAGAAATTTCTTTTTCTTTTTCACATATATCACACTTAACTTTAATTTTTGAACCACTACCTTTTGATAAATCAGATACTTTAATGAAAACATTTTCATTTCCACCTTTTACATCATATCCCTTATCTCTATAATAATTTATTTGATTATTAGATATTTTTACATTAACATACTTAGATAAAATCATAACAACTTTTTAATTTATATATTAAATTAAAAATATGGTTTTTTACATTTTTACATTTTTAAAATTATAAAGGTGTATCTTCAAGTTTTTTTAATTCATCTTTCAAATGCTCAAGTTCTTCATGCTTTTCCATCATAACCTTTTTCCATTTTTTACGATCGGAATAAACTTCCCCCATTACAGAAGTGACAACACCAACCTCATTTTTAAATACTGAACCATTGAGAGTTACAATATCATCATCACCAATCATCAATTGATGTCCATTAAAAATAGAATAATCCTTACCTTTTACTTGCTGACCTTTATATGAATCAGCAGATATATTAAATTGACGCATGGTAGTTGGATACAAACTAGCAAAGTCAAAACAGCAAGTCCATGTTGCCATACCTCTTACTGGTTCTTTAACCCAACCACCTTTAATGCTTGCAACATCGGCATCACCGAATTCATCAACATGTTCATCTCTAACAAGTACAATATTTTTTTGATCTCTAAGTTTTTCTCTTAATATACCTTCTGTTAATGCTAACGTTGAAGTAGCATCTTTAATTCTGATTTTGCCTAGTACTGCCATACCATAAAGAATATCAACATACTTCATTTTCATATGTATTCTTTGTACTAGGCAACTGTCAACAGCATTATAAAAAACGAATTTTCTATAATCTTCACGATGTAATCGTTTTAAGTCACCCTCATAATTAATCTTTTTAACATCTTTTCCAAGTATTTTCTCAGAAGCAAAATCAAGCGACAAACTTTCTTTAACTTTTACTGAGGTGTCCCATTTTTTAAAAAGTTCCATATAATCAACAATAACTCTATGAGCTGGTATTTCAGCATAATTAGCCTTACCAAGTGTATTGAAATTAAATGGTTGAATAAGTTTCTTAGTGAATGACGCAACTTCAGGATCTACACCAATTTTTCTTGCTCTTGCTACAAGGAATGTCCAATCGTAGTCTAGAAAGTTCCAGCCGGTGATTACAGGCATCTTAGGAACTAGTTTATTGAAAAAATTAAACAATAAATCATATTCATTTTTATATTGAATATATTTGAAAATATACTTCGTTTCAAATTTTTTGAAATGATTATTTATATCAGATTCAATCGATTCCAATTGACTAGCATTTAAAGGTTCTGTTCCGATAACTAATATTTTATTTTTATTTACAATAGAAATAGTTTGAATGGCACTTTCTGCTAAATGAGGTTCTGGCTTCTTATCTAAAATTTCATTTTCTATATCTACAAACCAAATATCCGGCTCTGAATATTCATAAATTTCATTCCTCTCATCTTCAGGTAAATTATCTATGAAATCATAGATAGAATATTTATTAGGATATTTTGTATATATTTCTTTCGTACTTTTACCATCCCATGTAACAAATCTTCCAGATTTTTCAGGATCATCATCTCCTGTTGTAATAAATTTGGTCGGGCGAGACCAATTTTTATATTTTAACTTGATTTTACCTTCTTTGTCGATGTAAGAAATGATCAAATTATTTGATCTAAATTCATGATCCACGAGCATAGTGTAAATTATTATTTTTTTAATTTATCTTTGAGTAAGTCTTCGATAAATTTTGATTTATTTATACCAGTTTTATTTAGATGCTTATCTAAAAGTTCACTAATATATGGATTGATAGTCAAATTAATAGATATTTTTCTTTTATCCTTCGGTAATTTTTTTCTCACAATATGATATATTAAAAATAAAAACACATGTTTAATAATTCTATAAATACTATAAAATAGTATTTTTTGACTTTAAAATATTTATATATACAATAAAAATATAAGTTGTGAAAAAACAAAAAATAAAAAAAATAGCAATATCAATTACAATAAATCCAAAAATATTAAAAATGTTAGATGATAAAACTTCTAACAGATCAAATTATTTAGATTGGTTATTATTAGAATATTTTGAAAAATTAGGTGAGGACATTACAAAAATCAAATTATAAAATGAAAAAATCAACAACAGAAGAATTCATAAAAAAAGCAAATATAGTACACAACAACAAATATTTATATCATAAAACAATTTATATAAATAATAAAACTGAAGTTATTGTAACATGTTATAAACATGGTGATTTCAAAAAAAGACCAGATATGCACCTACAAAAACAAGGTTGTTATAAGTGCTCAAAAACAAATAATTATTTTGATTTTATTATAAAAGCGAATGAAATACATAATAATAAATATGAATATTCAGAATTTATTTGGAAAAATTCAAAGGAAAAAATAAAAATAAAATGTAAAAAACACGATATCTTTACTCAAAGAATAAACGATCATTTAAATGGCTCTGGTTGTCCAATATGTAATAAGAAAATTTTAACTAAAGAAAATTTTCTTAAAAAAGTGAAAAAAATTCACAAAAAATATGATTATAGTAAATTGATTTTTAATAAAGCTACTGAAAAAGGTATAATCGGTTGTCCAATTCATGGTTATTTTGAACAAGTTTTGTGGTATCATTATAATGGCTCTGGATGTCCAAAATGTTCAAAAACATCAACAAAAGAAGATTTTATTAAAAAATCTAATAATATTCATAATTTTTTATATGATTATTCTGAAGTTGATTATAAAAAATCTAATTCAAAAGTTAAAATAAAATGTAAATTACATGGAGTATTTTATCAGTCACCTAATCATCATTTACAAGGTAATAGCTGTCCAATATGTAAGAATTCAAAAGGTGAAACTATGATAACAAATTATTTAAAAGAAAACAATATAATTTTTTCACCTCAACACACATTTGAAAATTGTAAATATAAACAAAAACTACCATTTGATTTTTATTTACCAAAAATTAATACATGTATAGAATTTGATGGTGAACAACATTTTAGAAGTTCACACTTTTTTGGTGGACAATCAGCATTAGAAACTCAACAATTAAGAGACCAGATTAAAACTAATTTTTGTTTACAAAACAACATTACTCTTATTCGTATTAAATATAATGAAAACATTTTAGAAAAATTACAATCTCAATTATAGAAAAAAGAGACCTATAACCTTTAATATATAACTAAAATTAAATGTTTTCAAAATGGAAGATAAGAAAATAAATTTATATGGTAAAATTGCCAGGATGCCAAAAAACATTAAGGCTAAGAGTGCTTTAACATTTTTAGAAAACATTAAAGTTAGTAAAAAGAAATTATGGTATATTCTTATTGAAAAAGACGAGAATGAATTGCAATGTATTAAGTACAACAATAAGATGGGTGTAAATTTAAAAGCTTTTGTAGAGCAAGTTAAAGAATATCATAAGAAAGATACTATTATTTATGAACAAATGAAAAAACTTAAAATTGAAGGAAACGACAAATTTTCTATAATTAAGAATATACCTGATATTGAAATTAAGCCTGGTAAAAAAATGATTACTTTTTTAACTGAAAATCTAATTCAATTATTAAAATGAAAAAAAGCCTCTTCGAGGCTTTTTTCATGAGATTGCGCCTATAACAGTTGCAACACCATATGTACCATCAGAATGTTTTTTATTTTCTATTACTAGCCCACTTGTACCTCCATGTGAACCAATTGATAATCTAAAACTACCAGCTGTGTCAGGATCGCCAACATAAATATAGCCACCATCAGGAACTACTAAAGCTGTATTACCACTTACTCTAGCGTTACTATAAAAATTATTAGCTGTATAACTTAATGTATTACCCGTTGCGATTTGAATTGCTGTTCCCATATCATTATTTGATGGATAATCTGGCATTGTGCCTATTGTAAATCCATTTTTAATAAAATATTGTGGTCTTGCTGTTGGATAGCCGTCCACTGAATCTTTTATAAAAGTAGGAGTGGAACCTGAAATACCAGTAGTTACAGCGACGTATGCTGCACCGATAAAAGGTACTATTGGTACTTGGCAAGAGAGTAAAGTTTGACCAGAAACATATACTATATCAGATTTAAAAAATGATGTGCCACCTGAACTAAAATATATTGAGGTACCTAATATATTGAAATTATTACCGGATACAGTTACATATGCACCTGGTTCTGCAGTAGTTGGATCTAAACTTATTATGGAAGGTGGACCTGTTGGAGGTGCATAATATGTAACTACGAATTTTTCTGGCCAAATAGATAATCCATAATCTGTCACTAATAATATATCATAACTACCGGCTGGAAAATTTTGTGGTATAGAAAATGTGCAATCACAATCTTGTGGATATGTATAACCAACAATATTTGTGATTGATGGTACTAGTGTTAAATTACCATTTGTGCCTCTAAGATAAACATTTGTTTGACCTTGATAAACAGATGTACCTGAATATAATGGCGTGTTCATATTTAAAAATCCCCAACCAAGCAAGCCAGCACCTCCACCATAATAACTATTTGATGTTAAATTAGTTACACTTGTAATATTTGGCATTGGACCGATTTGATTAGAAAACAAAATAAAATTAGGATAATTAGTAAATCCACTCACATTGGAGAGAGTTGCACCTACCATACCAAAATAAGAACCTATAGCTTGTGTAGTAAATGTAGTATTTGTTCTATTGTCTGTACTTCCTGTAGAGTCTAGGTCTCCGAATGTTACAATTTGTAAGCCAGATGTTGTAAAATTAATACCTGAAAAAATAATAGTGTCACCAATTTCACCCATTGGTAATCCACTATAAATTGGATTTATAACGCCATCATTAGCAACATTAGTTATCATAATAGAGTTATTAGGATTATTATAAACTGTGAATGGTGTCGTTGTTGTGCCTGTAAAATTTGTATATTTAAATTGTGCTACATTAGGATAAAAAACATTTGATCCTAGTAATGTCACATTAAAAAAGGTATCTGATTGGTTTGTTACTGAGGTTTGAGTAACATTTCCAATTTCTACAACACCATCACTTGTAAAACTATGTCCACTAACAGATATCACTGTACCTAAAAAACCATAATTAGGGTCAATTTTTCTTATATATGGCATAGAAGGTCCTGGATCACCTTTAGCTCCTTGTGTTCCTGAACTGCCTGAAGTACCTTGTAATCCATCGCTACCTGAACTTCCTGATGAGCCATTTGAACCAGCAGAACCATTAATACCAGAAGAACCTGAACTACCAGAGGAACCGGAAGTTCCTGATGTTATACCCGGATTAGAAGTGCCTGAAGAACCTGATGTACCAGAGGATCCAGAAGAACCAGAGGAGCCAGAGGATCCAGAAGAACCTGATGTTCCGCCACCGCCGCCACTAGTTAAATATGGAAGATTTTGCCAAGTGGTTGTACCTGTATTACCAACTTTTATTTTATTAGTATCTAGTTCAACACCAATTTCTCCAGGAACTAAGGATGGGTTATTAGCAGTCCAATTAGCTGCTGTATCTCTTCTTAATTGAATTCTTACTGCCATTTTATATTAATTATTTTTTAATTTATATTCGTATATATAAAAATAAAAAATAAAAAATATCAATTCTATCTAATTGTAAGTCTCAAATCTAATATTTTTACTTTGGTATAAAAAGAAACAATAATTTTATCGGTTTCTTCATGTAAAATTGTTTTTGGAACACACCAGATTACATAATCTTTACTTAATTTAATATCTGCTAATATTTGATAAGTGGTCTTATTATCAACATCTGTAATAGAAACATTTAATTCTGGTGTTTCATCACCATTATAACCTATAGATATTTTATTTTCTTCTTTTTCATATGAAAGTGAAATTTTAGATCTATCTAATATTATTGGTATGTCATATTTTTCAAAATCAAAAGGTTTTGCATTTTCTATTAATTTTGAACTAATTATTTTTTCAGTTACCATTTGTGGAGTTATATTGATGCTGCATTCAAAATGCCTATCTGTATTTTCATGTACAGGACACCAATTCCATTTATCCCTAGCAAAATTGTGAATATTAAAGCAACCATTGCATACATTAAAATTATGAACATTTATATTGTTACTTTGAAATTCACAAAAAGGATCTGAAAATCCGGAAATCATTACAACTTTTTTACCCATTGCCCAAGCTAACCAACTTAATCCTGAACCGATTCCAATAAAAAATTCACACCATTTTAATTCATTTAATCTTTGTTCTATTGGATAATCACCAGTATTATCTATAACATTTTTTAATCTTGTTTCTTGTTTACTGATAACCATAACTTTATATCCTTGTTCATTTAACCAATCCACTAAAATTTGCCATCCCTTATTACTATCTTTAATAGGATGATGCCAATGTTTTGCATTTGCTGTTGAAAATTGTGCTATACAAACATATTTTTGTTTAATTGGTTTCATTCCTTTTGATTCTATTTTAGGTGCAATTTCTTTATATTCTAATCCTAAAATATCTGATGCAGCTTTTTGTAATGGAATTTTTTTAAAGTCTACTGGATTTTTATCAGGATTCCAAGGCATATGCCATCCAATTGCGTATCTAGCATAGATATCGTTTATATTGTTTGGTTTATTTGGTTCTATGAAATTAATTTCTGGATACAGTTTAACAAACCATTTATTCCAAAATGTAGAACAATATACTTTACAATCATGTTTTTTACGAAATTCTTCTACATAAGGAAACCAAGCTATAGTATCACCAATAGATTTACTATCTAATTGTATTAAAACATTTCTACCTTTCAAATTAAAAATATGTGAAATCAAAATTTCACCTTGATGTTTAATGTTTATTTTATATTCTTTATAATATTTAATGTTTGTACAACACCAATTATTTGTTGGAATTGTTTTTTGATAAATAAATTCATTTGTATTTTTATCAAAAAATTCTACTTCAAAATCTAATTTACTTTTACCTGTAATTTCAACCTTTGCACCGTCAGTAAAATTTATATTATATTCATAATAATCATCTTCAGTTTGTGTTTCAATTGTTGATGTTTTAATTTGAGTTATGTTTTCATATTCGTCTAACAACGATTTTTGAAAAGAACTATTGTCATCTTTTCTTTTTATATTAAAATTATCAATAATAAATTGTGAATCTTCATTGATATTTTTTGATAAAAATTTAATATTTTTATATGGTTCATACATGTCTAAATAACCTGGTAAATTAAACATATAAACTGGCAAATTATATGATGTTGCTTCTCTGACAGCCAAAGGACTCAATTCTAATAATGATGGATGTACTAATAAATCAGCAGCTTGATAAAATAATTCTACATCATTTCTTTCACCGTGAATAAAACAATTATCTAATTTTTCATTCATCAGAGGTCCCCAATAATCTTTAAAATTTTCTGCTTGATTTCCAACAAAATGATAATGAATTTTATATTCTTTTAATTTTTTAGCAATTTCAAAAAGATAACCTTGATTTTTATCTCTCGTAAATAATCCCACATTTAAAATATGAAAATAATCAGGATTCAAACCTAATTTTCTAATTGCTAAACCTTGATTTTTTTCTAATTTTTCAATTGGATATTCTACAACCGAAATAGGAATATTAAATTTACTATATTCTTGTTGCGAATATTTACACATCAATAAAAATTTATCAGGAAAATATATTTTATTATTAACATTATATGTCATTGTATGAGTGGTTTCTACAATTTTATAAGATCTATCTTTTCTATATAACCAATCAGAATGTTCTTTTCTCATTCCAAAAATAAACATTTCTGGAATTTCTTCCATGTGAATTAAATCTGGATTAATCTTTTCTACAATTTCTTGAAAATGATCTCTATCTTTTTCATCACTAGCCCATCCTAAAGAGATAAATCTATCACCTAAAAGTTGTTTAATTTTATCTCTTTGAACAACATATAATGATGCAATTTGTTTATACTCAATAAGATATACTTCATGTTTATGTATTAGTGATTCAACTCTTTTTAATGCTACTTCCGGCATCCCTCCAGTAGACATATGGGCGGCTATTATTAATATTCTCATCCTTTTCTATTTATTTTTCTTTTTTAATCAATCTATAATTTCTTTAATCCAAAAAATCCCAAACTACAAACCGATCGTCATTAGATTTGGTGATATATTTAAATATATACAAAGTTATATATGAAAATAAAATAGATGTTTAATCAAAATTATCAATTAAAGGTTTTATTAACAAATAAAAAGTATAACAGCATATACTTGATATAAAACCATCAAAAATGACCGATAAAAAGATATTTAATGTAGGATTAACCATTAAAGTTGGACTAAATAACAATAATGAAATTGCTGTACCTGACCAAAATCCTAGACAAAATGTACATCCAATAAGGATTCCTAAAAAATTGGGACTTAATTTACAAAACAATCTTCTTAAAGGTTTAAATAATTTACTTTGTGTGACTATCATTGTAAATCCAATATTAACTAATAAAAAAATAATTAAATTTAGCATAACTTATATATATTATTTTTAGCCGAACTTTCGTTTATATATATTTCATGAAAAAGTGGAAAACAACAAAATTTGCAACATTAGAAATAACAACATCTATTCCTATTAAAGGCTGTACTGTAAATTGTGTTTTTTGTCCTCAACAAATTTTATTAAATTCTTATAATAGTGAAAGATATTTAAGTCTTGATAATTTTTTTAAGGTCATAGATAAAATACCAAAAGAAATACGAATTAGTTTTGCTGGATTTGCTGAACCTTGGCTAAATAAAAATTGTACAGAAATGCTTTTATATGCCCATACCACAGGTCATCCTATAACCGTGTTTACAACAGGAATTGGAATGAATATTGATGATATCGATAAAATTAAAAATATACCTTACAATTTGGGACCAAATGGTGGATTTGCCTTACATCTACCTGATAATGAGAACTATGGAAAACATCCAATTAATAATAAATATATTGAAGTTTTAGAGAAATTAAAGGAATTACAATCAGAAATTCAAGGTTTTTATTTAATTACAATGGGTACGGTGCATAATAAAATAAGACATATATTTCCATATGCTGATATTCCTCAAATGTGGTCTAGAGCCGGAAATTTAATAAAAGAAATATCATTAAAACCTGATCTTTTAAATGTAAAAGATAAATTCAAATCAATTTACCATGGAGAATTCAAACTAACTTGCAATTGTGATGAAAAATTATATCATAATGTTTTATTACCTAATGGTGACATTTCTCTTTGTTGTATGGATTATAATCTAGAGCATATCTTAGGAAATTTATTTACTCAGGAATATGAAAATATTATACCTAACCCACTAGAATGTTTTAATCTGTGTAAATTTTGTGAAAATGGAATAAAAATTAAAAATGAGACACCTAAAATGATAACGGTTAAAATTGTATAATTATTTTAACATATAATCTTCAGCTTTATTTACACCATTATTAACAAATTTTAATTTTTCTATTGTTTCCTTAGAAATTAATTTAGGATGAATCCACCAATCTTCAAAAGTAGATTTTTTATCAGGTGCTATATCATTAACTATCATTACATATCCTTTATTTTTCAGATACTCCCTTGATAAATCACGATAAATTTTCTTTTCATCTGCATAATAATCATGTTCATATGTTATGACTGCAAATTTATATTTATCTAAAGGTATCATTTTTAGTACCTGATATGAAATATTTGGTGGATCACAATCAATTTGCAAGTAATCCCATTCTTTTTTATCATTTGAATTTTTTAATAGAAGATCATAATCTATCGTTGTTGCATTTTGTGTAATAACTTTATTATCTCTTTCTTCTGAAAACTTTTTTGTTAACTCCTTATTCATTTCAATAGAGACACCATTCCAATCGAAATTTCTTTCTAATAATGCTGTGTTGCTACCAACAAAAGGATCACCAGAACCTATTTCTAAATACCAACCTCTTTTTTTTCCATTTAATGCTGAAAGTACAAACATGTCTTGATATGCTTGTGAATAATTTTTTCTAATTTTTTCAGAATCTTTAAATTTAACTTTTAATTTTGAATATTTGGATTTATCGTAGTGTGTATGTAAATAAATAGGCAAATTTAAAAAGAGCATATTTTCCTTAACAACTTTATTCATCCAATCTGGCATTTCTAAATTATAATATAAATCAGAGAATAATTCTCTTGCTTCATCACATCTTCCAATCCACCAACCAGAAACTGCTTTTTCAAATATAAATCCTGTTTTTTCAAAATATTCTATATTAAATAAAGGTTTTAAATCAAAATTACAAAAATTCATTGCTAAAGTACAAGTTGTATAGCATTCTTGCCATTGTTTATTAACTTCTAGAATTCTAGCATACATATGATGTGCTTCTGGTCTTTCTGGTATCAAATCCATAGCATGCAAAATTAATCCCTTAGATGCTTCTTTCCTTTTACCTTGTAAATTTAAACAATTTGCAGAATAAAGTAAACAAACATAAGATAATTCATTGTCATTAGTTATTTCAGCACACCTCATAAAATATGATAATGCTGACGCGGTATGACCAATATTGTAATACTCTACACCTAAATTATAACAAATTTTATCATTTAAAGGATCTTGAATATATTTTTTTAATAACTCTTTAATTTTCATAAGTCTATCAATAATTTGTTTATTAATGCTTTAGGTATTTTTGCTAAATATGCACAATTGTCATAATAACCAAAACTATATAAAACATAATCACCATAATCAGCTAATCCACAACCAAATTCTACAGTAGCATCTAACATGGAAAATTCGTTTGATACTTTAGTTAAATTCCAATCCTTATCCCAATAAACAATGCGATGTATATATAAAGCATCTTTATTACCAACTTCATGTTTAAAATTATCTACTTCATGATTAAAAGCTAACCAACCGTCATCAAACTTAATCACATGTGAGCTTCCACGTAAATCACTTAATTTATTATTTTCAGGTGCTGTTCTTGGTGTTGGAATATATTTATCTGAAAGAAAAATAGTTTTACTTGAATTATTTTCTATATCTACCTCAACTATTTCCGTTGGATTAGTCCATTTAACAAAATGAAAAGGTTTATCTAAAATTGGCATCCAATTTTTTTCACAGTATGAATTAGGATCATTTGGTGGTTGTATTCTATTTCTTTTAATTTCTTTTGCAAATATAGTACCTTTAGTGAAGTCAAATTCTATTTCTGAAAACTCCATACGACCTTCACCATTAGGCTTTGTGTCTCTTCGAACACCACACAAATAATATTTATCGTTCNATTTAAAAAGTCTCGCATCTTCTAAACCAATGAAATCCCAAACAGGTTTTACATCTAATAAAGAAGTATCAACCTTACAAGAATGTTTTATTTCTAAAGTTTTTGAATCTAATTTACATAAATAATTTTCAGTTCTTAAAGTATAATCATCATCAGGATGAATATATACAAGTGGTCCCCATCTGCTATGAAATTTTTTCTTTTCCGAATAAAAAAACGTATATTGAACATGTCTTAAATTAAGAAGAATATCTTCACCATCTATAAAAATAGATGGATTCATTAAACCTGTTCCGTTTGTTGTGTCACTAGGGATTAATAGTGGAATGATATCACCACCAGCTTTTATAATTTCCTTTGAAAGATTTGAAATCATTTAGTTTTTAATTATTATAATTAAAAATATATGTAAAAGTTTATAAAATTTTATTGATGCTCGTCAAAGAAAACAATTACACTCATGATGTTCGCACAATAACGATACCAGAACCACCATTACCAGGATTTTGACGGCCGCCAGTGTCACCTCCTGCGCCACCACCACCTGTATTTGCAACACCATTTGGATATCCTGATCCTTGTGAACCACCACCACCTAAACCAGCTGCACCAGCACCACTTCCACTCCATGCTCCACCACCACCACCATAGTTTGAGCCAAAGTAGGAACTACCATCACCACCATCTTGTTGACCACCAGCAGCACTATCACCGCCACCGCCACCTGCTAATGCATTTGACCAATCAGAATTAGAACCATCGTGACCACCATAATTGCTACCTCCATTGCCACCTAAACCTGTAAATGGAACTGAAGTTTGATCTTGATAAAATGCAGCGCCACCACCTGATCCTCCATTTGCTCCATTTATATTTAAAGGAGAACCGCCACCGCCACCACCTTTAGCTGTATGTCCATTAAATGTACTATCATCTCCTGTGTTACCTTGGTCATTTTCTGTTGCTGCACCAGAACCACCATTACCAACAGTTATTGAATATGTACCATTAGATAACGAGTCAACTGTTGTATAATAAACTTGTCCTGCTCCTCCGCCACCGGAACCTCTTATATTTAACGGTATTGAAGTGTCCCAAATGCCACCACCACCACCACCACCAACTATCAAATAATCTACATTTCCTGGACCATTAGACACAGTTAATGTACCACTACTTGATGTAAAAACTTCATAATGATGTCCACCACTATCATAACTACTGTCACCACCAGCAATAGTGAAATTGGAACATGTTCCATGAGCATAAAATTCTAATCTAGCATTACCATTACCACCAGTACCGCCATAACGAGCAGTTATTTGATTGCAGGCACCAGCACCAGCACCACCCCAATTAGAACCATTTGCGCCTGCGCCATCTGTATTTCTTCCTGTGCCACCATTACCACCACCAACGGAAGTACCAGTACCTGCTGTCTGATATGATGCACTACCACCAGGTCCAGTTGTACCTGCGCCACCACCTCCACCTCCACTATATCCAAAAATGTTACCACCAGTACCTCCAGAATATTTTGTATCACCACTTGCACCAACAATAGTTGCACCTGCACCACCTGTAGTGACATTTGCAGCTAAACCTTTTCCACCGTTAGCTTTACAAACAACAGAAGAATTCAATGCAACAAATGTTGCACCACCATCTACAACACCACCACTAACACCGCCCGAGCCAACAGTAATATCAATAGTATCAGTACCTCCTACATATTGAGTAGAAGCAGTCATAGTTTTTTTTGAAAATCCACCTCCACCTCCACCTCCACCATATCCTGATGTTGATCTGGCACTACCACAACCACCTGCACCCCATGTACTTATTATCATATGATCTAAATATGCGCCATATGCACAAATAGATAATGATGAACTAGTACTAATATCAACTAAATAATATTGTGCAGTAGATGTACCTTGTGAACCTTGTGAACCCTGTGAACCTTGTGAACCAGTTGGACCTTGTGAACCTGATCCTGATGTTCCTTGTGAACCAATTGAACCCTGTGATGCGGCTGCTCCTACGGAACCTATTGAACCTTGTGAACCTCTGATACCTTGTGAACCTTGAGTACCATTATTTCCAGCTGTTCCTTGTAGACCAATTGATCCTTGTAGACCAATTGATCCTTGTAGACCAATTGATCCTTGTATACCTGTTGAGCCTTGTGAACCTTGTGAACCTATAGAACCTGTGGAACCTTGTGAACCAATTGACCCTTGTGATGCACCCTGACTTCCTATTGAACCAATTGAACCCTGTGAACCTATTACACCTTGTGAACCTTGTGAACCAATTGAACCTATGGAACCTTGTAGACCAATTGAACCTTGAGTTGAACCTTGACTTCCTGTTGAACCAACTGTACCTTGTGATCCTATTGAACCTTGTGAGCCCTGTGAACCGATAGAACCAATTGAACCCTGTGCACCAGTAGAACCTTGTGTTGCACCTTGTGAACCTTGTGAACCAATTGAACCCTGTGAACCAATTGAACCCTGTGAGCCTTGTGAACCAATTGAACCAATTGAACCCTGTGAGCCTTGTGAACCTTGTGTTGCACCTTGTGAGCCAATTATACCTTGTAAACCTTGTGAGCCAATAACACCTTGTGAACCTTGTGAACCAATTGTTCCTATTGAACCCTGTGAGCCTTGTGAACCTTGTGTTGCACCTTGTGAGCCAATTATACCTTGTACACCTTGCGAACCAATTACACCTTGAGATCCTTGAGGACCAATTGTTCCTATTGAACCAATTGAACCTTGTGAACCTTGTGTTGCACCTTGACTTCCTGTAGAGCCTTGTGAACTTTGTGAGCCAATTATACCCTGTGAACCTTGTGGTCCTTGTGAACCAGTTGAACCAACTGAACCTTGTGAACCTTGAGTTGCACCTTGACTTCCTGTTGAACCTTGTGAACCTATAACACCTTGTGAACCTTGTGAGCCTATAACACCTTGAGGACCATTTGGACCGCCTCCATCCAAATATAATTGCTTTCTATTAGAGCCAATCGTAACCCACAAATTAGAACCATCCCACTCCATAAATCCATTAGTGGGTGTGGTCATAGTAGTGCCTGAGAATTTTAAAGTTCCATCTGAAGGTTTTATTATAACATCTTTTGCCATATTCTATATATTAAAAAATTATATCTTCGTTAACCTTGTACTCCTTGTAAACCTTGTGAGCCTTGAGCACCTGTTGAACCCTGTGTGCTACTACCAGTAGGACCTTGAACTCCCATTGATCCTTGAACACTTGCGCCTATTACACCCTGTGGACCAATAGAACCTTGTGAACCAATAGAACCTTGTAAACTTGAAGTGCTACCTATTGAACCTTGTAGTCCAACAGAACCTTGACTACCTTGACCACCTTGCGCGCCTAATAAACCTTGTGTACCTACAACACCTTGTGAGCCAATTGGACCTTGTGAGCCTAAAGGACCTTGTATACCGATTGGACCTTGTGAACCAATGGAGCCCTGAGCACCAATAGAACCTTGTAGCCCAATAGAACCTTGTGAACCAACAGCACCTTGTGAGCCGATAGAACCTTGTGGTCCTATTGGACCTTGTGAACCAATTGTTCCTTGATTTCCATTTAATCCCTGTGAACCAATAATTCCTTGTGAACCAATAATTCCTTGTGAACCAATTGGCCCTTGATTACCAATAGGACCTTGTGAGCCTATTGACCCTTGTGTACCTATTGATCCTTGTATACCCACTACTCCTTGTGAGCCGATAGAACCTTGAACACCTAAAATTCCTTGATTACCAATAGGACCTTGTGAACCAATTAAACCTTGAGCACCTTGTGTACCAATTGTACCTTGTACACCTTGCGAGCCAACGATACCTTGAGAACCTAATAATCCTTGATTACCAATAACGCCTTGCGAACCAATCACACCTTGACCACCTTGCGAACCAATTACACCTTGAATACCTTGAGAACCAATGATGCCTTGTGAACCTAGAGGACCTTGTGAACCAATTGGCCCTTGTGAACCAATTGGACCTTGTCCACCTTGAGTACCAAGTGTACCTTGAACACCTTGTGATCCTACGATTCCTTGTGTACCTAATGGTCCTTGTGAACCAATTGGTCCCTGAGAACCAATCACACCTATACTACCAATCACACCTTGTGACCCTTGACTACCTTGTAGTCCAGTTGAACCTTGTGCACTTTCACCTACGAATAATATTTTTTTTCTGACTGAGCCAGCTGTAAAATATAAACCATCATTATACCATTCTAGATTTCCATCTTGAATAGTACCAAGTCCATCAGGATTAATGAATTGTACTGTACCTAAAGCCGGTGTTATTAATATGTCTTTTGCCATTTATATTATATTTTATCCTTGTGGTCCTTGTGGTCCTTGTGGTCCTTGTGAACCTTGTGCACCTGCTGAACCTGTAGAACTTGCGCCTTGTGGTCCTTGTGGTCCTTGTGGTCCTGTTGTTGTTGAGCCTTGTGGTCCTTGTGCACCAACAGAACCCTGACCACCCTGTGGACCTTGAACACCATTATATCCTGCAGAACCTTGTGGTCCTTGTGAACCAGTTTGACCTAATGATGAAGAATTGGCACCTGTTGAACCTTGTGGTCCTTGTGATCCAACTGTTCCTTGTGGAGATGCTCCTTGTGGACCAGTTATACCTTGTCTTGCTGCTGGACCCTGAGGTCCAACTCCACCTTGTGAGCCTGTACCACCTTGTGATCCAACAGTTCCTTGTGGAGATGTACCTTGTGACCCAACACCACCCTGTGTACCAGATGTTCCTTGTGGTCCATTTCCACCTTGTGGTCCAATACCACCTTGTGATCCAACAGTTCCTTGTGGAGATGCTCCTTGTGGACCAGTTATACCTTGTCTTGCTGCTGGACCCTGAGGTCCAACTCCACCTTGTGAGCCTGTACCGCCTTGTGATCCAACAGTTCCTTGTGGAGATGTACCTTGTGAGCCTATATTACCTTGTGTACCGGCTGCACCTTGAGCACCTATTGAACCTTGAGTACCAGTTCCACCTACTGAACCAACTGTTCCTTGTGGAGATGCTCCTTGTGGTCCTGTGTTGCCTTGTGTACCAGATGCTCCTTGTGGACCAGTTGAACCTTGTGGTCCAGTTCCGCCAGTTGAACCAACTGTTCCTTGTGGAGATGTACCTTGCGGTCCTGTATTACCTTGTCTCGCTGCTGGTCCTTGTGGTCCAGTTGAACCTTGTGGTCCAGTTCCGCCTGTTGATCCAATAATCCCTTGATTTATAAATGAACCTAAATATAAATTAATTTCGTCTAATTCCATCCAATCTCCAGCTGAGCCTGAAGTTACCCAACGAATATAATCACTAGCTGCTGAGTTTGTAAATGTAACAGTGACAAATAATGCATTACCAGTATTTGTTGGTTGTGTTGTTATGATTTGTGCACCATTTTCTATATCAACTTGTATTGCTAAATTGCTACGATATTTAAAAGTTAGTGTATATGTTGATCCGAGAAGACTTACATAGGATTGTTCTACTCCTAAAACAGCAGCTGATCCACCAGCACCTGTAAATCTTTGTGCATATCCAACAAATCCATTTCCTGTAACAGTTGTATAAGTTGTATTTGGTGCATTATTATACCAATATGTCGGACAACCACTTTGAGGGTTCCAATCTGTAGTTCCAACACCACCACCATTAAGAATTAAACTAGTAGATAAAACACCTTGTGGTCCTGTATTACCCTGAGAACCAGCTGGTCCTTGTGAACCAATTCCACCTTGTGCTCCGGAATTGCCTTGTAAGCCTGTAGCGCCTTGATTCCCTGGTGGTCCCTCATCCCACCAATATAATTTTTTATGGGTTGAGCCAACAGTAACATATAATGTACAGCCAGTTGAGGTACTAGCACTATATTCTATTGCGCCATCTTGTGGTGGAGAAATAAATCCAATTGTATTTGTAAATAAAATTGTGCCACCAGATGGTGTTATTAGAACATCTCTACCCATTGAAAGTTAAAATGTATTTTATAGAGCCCCGTCAAAGAAAACAACTACATCTTTAGTGTAGTTTGATGAATTTGACACCAAACCCTTAACCTTGTTTTTCAATATATTCTTTAATTGTTTTTTCACTTACATTTCCAATTGAAGATACAAAATAACCATCAGACCAAAAAGTTTTTTCCTTCCAAAATTGTCTGTGTAAATAAGCAGCATACAATTTCCATATTTCAATCGTAGACATTTGTTTTAATCTATTTACTATTTGTAGTGTTGATACAGATGGTTCACTTGAAACTAATAAATGTATATGGTCTTCATCACCACATTCCATTAAATCTATCTCAAAATCATATCTTTTTGATATATTGGTTAAAATCAATTTCATATCATCACCCAAAGGATTTGATAAAAGTTTTTTTCTATATTTAACCACAAAAATCATATGATACTTTAATAGATACTTGGAATGATTTTTTGTTTCATAGTTCTCAAAGGTCATTATCATAATCTCACATATTCTTTAAACCTTTAAATACTCTGGATATACCAGATTTAATTACATTACCATCCTCACCCAAAATACCTTGTTCTTGTAAATCTTTAACTAAAGCGTCATATTGTGTTGGATGTTCTTGTTTAAACTCCATCATCATATTATCTATATATTCTTTAAAAGCCTCATCCGATGGACTTTCCAGCATCCAACAAAGAAAATTTTTAAACACATTTTCATTTAAGAAACCATCTATATCTTTAATTCTTTTCATAATATATTTTTTTAAGTATATATTAAAATTGTTTTTAGAAAAAAATGACTTTCATTTAATATATAGTTCCGTGAAATGATGTCATTTAATGACACTCTAATTTTTTCACATTTTCTTTCCTCATTCTACGGGGACCTTCTGGTTTTCCCTCCTGAGGCGTTAATTCGGGTGAACTCAACCCTATTTTA
>TBL_comb47_HYPODRAFT_10002715_pt1 | contig 21605 bp, 12 predicted proteins | sample TroBogypolimnion_40_FD_10682 | JGI IMG/M metagenome (IMG submission 10682) | reverse complement strand
AAAACAGGAATCAAACGGGCCTCCCCCGGATCGGATATACTACCGGGTCCAAAGCGCTTCAGTTGCTCACTGACGGTGGTGGCAGTATCGATACCCTGATTGGAGAGCGCCCCAATGTTTGGCTGTACATTCACGGACCGAACCACGAACGTGCGGTGAAAGCAGGACGCAAAGCCGGCAGAACGCTGACTGCTGCCGAGAAATTCTCGACCATCCACGCGTCACTCCAAAATAACATGTCGCTTTACCCGCAAAAACAGATCGACAAAGCCTGGGCCAGTGGCATTTATCCCGATCATGGCTGGGGTGGAAACTGGGGATTTATTACTGACACACTTTTCAAATCTAAATACGAAACAGCATTCACGGTTGCAGATTCCATTCTTCGGTTAAAAACATCTGAAATAGCCAAAATGGTTGATTTTAAAAACGAAAAAGGTTTCCCGATTGTGGTATTCAATCCGGTTTCATGGGAACGCACCGATCCGGTTCAGGTATTGATCAACACAGAAGGCATTTATACAAACCAGTTCCGCCTCGAAGATGATAGCGGCAAAAAAATTGACTTTCAATACATCAAAACCGACGATAATGGATCGGCTTCGGAAGTAAAAGTGCTGTTTGTAGCCGATAAAGTTCCGTCGGTCGGATATAAAACCTTCTATTTGATTCCGGAAGAATGGGGTGATTCAGACAAAAACCGGATGGATTTCGACGGAAAAACGATCAACAACGGCTTTTACAAAATCAGGTTGGGCAATGGCGGTGTTGAGTCGATCATCGACAAATTACTCCGGAAGGAGTTGATTCAAAGTGAAAAATTCCTGTGTGGGGAGATTTTTTCGATGGAATCGGTCGGCACCGGTGCGGGTGAATTTACCGACATTCAAAAACCATCCATGGGCGGATTCGAAAAGATGAGCCAGTACTCCCCAACCTGGCAAGTGATTGAACAAGGCGCAGTCCGGACGGTATTCGAAGTGGTCCATCCGTGGACCCATTGCACCGTCCGCCAACGGTTGATTGTGTATAATCAGATCAAACGCATCGATTTTGAAGCTGATTTGCTGGGTTTCGATGGGGTTCGCTCGCGCGAATTCCGCATGGCATTTCCTCTCCGGATGGGAAAGGCACAGGTTGCTTACCAGGTTCCAATGGGGGTGGTAGAGGTTGGCAAAACTGAATTGAAACGGGTCCCTGGGTTCTCGAAACCTGAGCAGATTTACAGTACACCGTGTGCTGAAATTCATCCCCGTGAAGTCCAGGACTGGTTTAGCGCGACAGAAGGAAACGCTTCGGTAACTATTGCATCCGACGTGGCCGTGTTTGATTATATCGACCCTACCTCAGATCCGGTTTCGTATCCGGTACTGCAACCGTTGTTGATGTCGACCCGCCGGAGTTGCAACCGGAAACCTGACGCCAATTGGTACCTCCAACGTGGAGACCATCATTTCAGTTATACCTTTTCGTCCTATAGCGGCAACTGGAAAGAGGGGCGCCAACAAGGCGAACAGGTAAATAATCCATTGATTATACAGGTAGTGAACCGTCCAAAAACCAAAGGCAATCTGCCTGAACTGTTCTCCTTTGCCAGCGTCGATCAACGAAACATTGTCATTTCGGCCATCAAAAAATGCGACGATAACAACTCGGTTATTGTCCGCGCTTTTGACGTCGAAGGAAGAGACACTGAAGTGAAACTGAACTGGTTCAAAGGCATATCAACGATTTCAAAAACAAGCATTATCGAAGAAGATCCGCAGAAACTTGAATTCATCAAAGAAGCAGGAGCTCTGCACATTGGCAAGTATTCAATTGAAACCTATAAAGTAGAATAAAATGAATTCGATACAAAATCAGCTTTTATGCTATCGCGAAATGTTCAGCAAAGAGCTGCACAACAACATCCTCAGTTTCTGGATGAAATACGGAACAGAAAAAGATGGACACGGTTTTTACGGGGCAATTGATCTTGAACGGTACCCTGTGCTTTCGGCCAACAAATCCAGTGTGCTCAATGCCCGCATCCTGTGGACTTTTGCCTCGGCAGCTATTCAGTTCAACGAACCCAAATATGCCGAAATAGCAGAGAAAGCTTACCGCGTAGTCACTGAAGATTTTGCCGATGAAGTGTTTGGCGGATTTTACATGGAGCTGACTTCGTCAAACGCGGTTGCAAATGACATCAAACATACTTATGCCCAGGCTTTCGTGCTCTATTCACTGTGCAAATATTACGAGTTTAATCCAAAAACCGAAGTTCTTCAGCAAATCAAAGATTTCTTTGCGTTATTGGAAGAAAAAACCAAAGATCCGAAGCATCCTGGTTACCTGGAGTCGTTTACCCGTGACTGGAAAATATATGAAGAAAACCGCATGGCCGACAATAACGAGCCTAAATCGATGAACACCCATTTGCATGTACTTGAGGCTTATGCTGCTCTTTATAGGGTATGGAAAGACGCAAAAGTAAAGCTGCGGTTAACTGAACTTATGAACCTTTTCCTCGATAAAATCATCCGCGAAAACCGTCATTTCGGAATCTTCTTTGACAATGCTTTTCAGGAAGGTGAGTCTTCTGCGGGAATCTGTTCATTTGGTCACGATATCGAAGGGTCGTGGCTGCTGTACGAGGCTGCAGAAATTCTTGGCGATGCTGACATCCTATCACGCATGAAAAAAACAGCTATCGAAATGGTTGATAAGATAGAACGGGAAGCAGTAGACAAGGATGGCGGACTTTTCCTGGAATCTTACCGGTACGGTAGTCACGTGAGAACCAACAAACACTGGTGGTTGCAGGCCGAAACGCTGGTCGGGTTTATGAATGCTTTTGAGCTGACCGGTGACATCAAATACTGGGAAACCGTTAAGCTCAGCTGGAATTTTATCGATACCTGCCTGATTGATCACGAAAAAGGCGAATGGTTTACCAAATTGAACCGATTGGGAGTTCCTTATCTGGATGAACCTGCCAATGATCCATCGCCTTACTACCGTAACGACTGGAAAATTGACCCATGGAAATGCCCTTACCACAACGGAAGAGCGATGATGGAACTGATCAGGAGAATTGACAAAAGCCTTTCCCTAACCCGCTCGCTCGAGGGAGTGGGCTTAAAGAGGTGAAAATCTAAGATCGGATTGAAAAAGGAAACAGTATGAATTAGCTCAGAGTTGAGTCCCCATTGGGGGTATTTAGGGGGCTCCTAAACCATAACATATGAACGGATACGAAAGAATGGTGGCAGCCCTGAGGGGTGANCCAGCCGATAAAATACCGGTGATGCTTCACAACTTTATGGCAGCTGCCGCAGAAATAAAAATATCGATGGGACAATTTCGCGAAAGTCCCCGTCTAATTGCCGATACATTTATTCATTCTGTGGATAAATACGGCCTCGACGGAATCCTGGTTGATATGGATACCGTTACTCTGGCAGGAAGCACTGGAGTTCCGATTGATTTTCCCGATGATTCACCGGCCCGCTCGCACAAGGGTTGCCTCGATTCACTTGAAAACCTGAAATCGCTTAGACCAGTAAATGTCGAAAATTACAAATACATCCAGATTTGGCTCGAAGCGGTTCGCATGCTAAAAGAACATTTTGGCAACGAGATTCTGGTACGTGGAAATTGTGACCAGGCTCCGTTTTCGCTGGCCAGCATGATTAGAGGTACCCAACCCTGGATGCTCGATTTGTATATGGCAGAACCGGCACATATTACCGAAATGCTGGATTACTGCACCGAAGCCAGCTGCCAGTTCATCAAACTGATGGCACAAACCGGAGCTCACATGGTTTCGAACGGCGATAGTCCGGCCGGACCGGAAATGATTTCGCCTGAGATGTACCAAGAGTTTGCCATGCCTTACGAGAAAAAGGTAGTGGATGCAGCCCATCAGTCCAATATGTTTTATACCCTGCACATCTGCGGAAACACGGAAATGATTCTGGAGCCAATGCTCAAAACCGGAGCCGATGCATTCGAGATAGATTTCAAAACCGACATGCACAAGGCTTTCGAAATCCTGCACGACAAGGCAACTTTTACTGGAAACATTGATCCAAGCGGAGTTTTGGCTTTAGGTACACCAGAATTAGTCGGGCTGAGAACCACCGAATTGCTCGATGTTTTTTCCAAAACTAACCGGTTTATTCTGAATTCAGGTTGTGCTCTTCCGTCAACGACACCAGAAGCCAACATCCGTGCTTTTGTTGAAACCGCACATAACTATCAAAAACCGATTCATCACGACCGATAAATCCATCAAATTAAACAAATTACTGTTCTGAGAAAGAAAAGGGCGTATAAGCACAAAAATTCATAAAAATGAAATTAAAATTATTCAAAATCAAATCTTTAGTTTTCCTTCTGTTTGTCTTTTGCCTCCTAAACGGAAGTCAGGCAAATGCAGCAGGAAGTCCCAAAAACAAATCCGTGCAACCTGCCGAAAACCATCCGTTCCCTTCCGGAATAACCTGTTCGGTTTGCCCCTGGTATAAATATCGTCCCGATCATTTGGCCGGACGCGAAATAACCGTTCATATGAAGGGTTCCAAACTCTATGGAAAAGCAATCGTTGAGCTTGAATGCGAAGGGCAAAAAGAAACAACTTCCATAGAAGGTCCAAACGGAATAGAGCAAATTTCCGTTCTATTGCCCGCCGGTTGCGGTGAAAAGAAAGAATGTCAGGCACGAATAAAGGTTTCGGTCAACGGAAAAGAACTCTTCACTTCGACGCTGGTTCCTGTGAAACGTAAGTGGACCGTTTATATCTATCCGCATTCACATGTTGATATCGGCTACACCGACAAACAGGAAATCGTTCAAAAAATTCACGTCCGTAATGTAGATGTTGGGATCGATATCGCCCGGAAATCTCAGAATAATCCGGAAGGTTCGCGCTACGTTTGGAACACCGAAGCCGGGTGGGTGGTTGAAAGTTACCTGAAACAGGCCACTCCGGAAAAGAAAGCCGCTTTTTTCGAGGCAGTCCGCAAAGGATGGATCAGGATTGACGGTAACTATGCCAACACAAATACCAGTACCTGTTCTGATGAAGAACTGCTTCAGCTTTTCAAATGCAATAACCAGCTTTCCAAAGAAATTGGAGTTCCGGTAAAAACGATGGTTCAGTTCGATATTCCCGGAGTCAGCTGGGGTGTTGTCCCTGCTGCTGTACAAAACGGTATTAAAGGATTCTTTAGTTACCCGAACCATTACGATCGCATCGGAACTATCCGGCAAGCCTGGGAACACAAACCGTTTTACTGGGTTGGACCGGATGGAAAATCAAAAATACTGTTCCTTCAGGGTTGTCCCTACGGATATGCCTACCAGCTGAAAGGCAAAAAAATCTACGGGATCAAAAAGATCCAGACCTACGACCCGTCACTCGATCGTTTAAGCACGACTGATCCAACCGTCAGTTTTATCGATCCCTTTATCTTTGACGAAACAGCAAAACTGGAAGCTGCCAATTCTCCTTACGACATTTTTGCCATGACCTGGGCAATGGCTGACAACTGTTTAATTGATGCGGACCTTCCGGAAGCCGTTCGTCTGTGGAATGAAAAATATGCTTATCCTAAACTGATTATCTCGGGTTCAAACGAAGTGTTAGAAGCCTACGAAGAAAAATTTGCATCCATTATTCCTGAAGTAAAAGGCGACTACACCGAATACTGGACCGACGGGCTGGGAACCGATGCCAAACGGGTTGGACTTAACCGTCACGCCAAGGAGCGACTGGTACAAACCGAAACCTTGTGGCCAATGCTTTACCGCGATAAAAAAGCACCGGTGAACGATTTTTACGATTCGTGGCGTTATGTGCTGCTTGGAGCCGAACATACCTGGGGATATAAAGACCCAAAAGTCCCGCTGGCCAAAGAAGTAGAAGCAACCAAAGCATCCTATTTTGAAAATGCCGCAAAAACCAGTACCGATTTGTTAGCCAAAACCCTTCAGCCGATTGAAAAAAAAGGAACTAACACTTTTGCTGTACTGAACACTTTATCGTGGAAACGCAATTCACTGGTAAGCCTCAACGCCGAACAAAGCAAAGCCGGTGAGCGCGTAACCGACGAAAAAGGCAAAGTCGTTCCTTCGCAGCGCCTCACCACCGGAGAGCTGGTCTTTATGGCCAGCGACGTTCCCGCTTTCGGATCGTCGCTTTACCACCTCGGTAAAGGAAACGCATCAACTTCAGGCAAAGGAAAAGTGGAAGGAAATACGGTAAGTAACGATCTGATTTCATTGACCATCGATCCGGCTTCAGGAGCAATTAAAAGCCTGAAGGATTTGAGCGGACATGAATTTGTCGATCAAAAATCGCCTTACCTGGTAAACAGTTACCGCTATTTGCATGGAGCCGACAGCGCCTCAAAAGCTGTTACGCCAGTCGACACCCACATCATCGTAAAAGAAAAAGGATCGCTTGTAAATTCTTTGCTGGTCACTTCAAAAGCTGATGGCTGCAACTCATTGCAAAGCGAAATCCGCCTGATTCAGGGACAACCCTGGGTGGAAATGAGCAATACACTCGATAAAATCAGCACGCAGGAAAAGGAAGGCGTTCACTTCGGATTTGCCTTCAACATTCCTGACGGAACCACCCGCATGGACATTCCGTGGGGAGTAATGATTCCCGAATACGAACAACTTCCGGGAGGAAACCGCAACTGGCTGGCTGCCCAGCGGTGGATCGACATTTCGAACAACGATTTCGGCGTAACATGGTCTGCCATTGAATCGCCGCTGATTGAAGTGGGCAACATTACCGCCAATATTTTGGGAGGAGCCCGCGAGCCGGAGAACTGGCTAAAAACACTTCCTAAATCGCAAACTATTTTCTCGTGGGCGTTAAATAACCATTGGCATACCAATTTTCCGATAGAACAAGGTGGAATCATCCGGTTGAATTATCAGATTTTACCCCACAAAGGTTACGATCCGGTAGCTGCCAACCGTTTTGGAATGGAGCAGAACCGCCCGCTGGTAGTGGTTGAAACCGACCAGAATCCGGTAACAAAATCGTTGCTTTCAATAGATAATCCTAAAGTTTTTGTCTCTGCACTTAAACTTAGCGACGATGGAAAAGCGACCATTCTCCGCTTGCGTTCACTGTCAGCTTCATCCGAAAAAGTAAATCTCGGATGGCCTGCCGGAGTGCCGAAAGTAATTCAGTATAGCGACTTCCGCGAAGTTCCGGGAGAAACTGCCGGAAGCAGTTTAACCATGTTACCTTACGGAGTGATAACACTTTATCTGGAATGGTAAAAGCCCCCAAATCCCCCTAAGGGGACTTTGAGGTAGCTTAGGTACGATAAAAATGTCTTAATTATTAATAGACCAAAATAATCACAAAACAAACTCCCTTCCCTTTTGGGGAAGGGCCGGGGATGGGGCTTATGTTTATGAACGGACGAATTACAACCATACAACGCATGTCGTTTCACGACGGACCAGGAATACGCTCAACCGTGTTTCTGAAAGGGTGCAACATGCACTGCGCATGGTGTCACAACCCTGAAACACTTTCCCGGGAACTGGAACTGGAATGGATCAGGCAAAAATGTATCGGCTGTCATTCCTGCACCAAAGTTTGCCAAACCGGGGCCTTTTCATTGGTTCACGGAAAGCCCAGCTTTCAGAAAACGTTATGTACTTCCTGTTTCGATTGTGTTGAGGTTTGCTTTGCCGAAGCCATCTATAAAATCGGACGGCAAATTACGGCCGAAGAGGTTTTTGCCGAAGTGGAACAGGATTTCCCGTTTTTCAAATCTTCGGGTGGCGGAATTACGCTTTCGGGCGGCGAACCGATGCTTCAGGAAGAATTCATACGTCAAACATTGGCGCTGTTCAAAAAGGCAGGAATCCATACTGCTCTCGATACTAACCTCAGCGTTTCGTGGAGCCAATACGAAAAAGTACTTCCATTCACCGATCTGGTTCTGGCCGACCTGAAAATGATGAATGACACACTTCACCTAAAATGGACCGGAAAGCACAACCATACTATTCTCGAAAATATCCGGCTGCTCGACGAAACAGGTATTCCGTATTTTATCCGGACTCCAGTGGTTCCGGGAATAAACGACGATGAAGCGGAAATCACAGTCCTGGCTTCGTTTGTGGCTTCGCTCAAAAATGTGAAGAAATATGAAATGCTTCCATTCCATACATTGGCAAGCTGTAAGTACACTAATCTCGAACTTGAAAATCCAATGGGACAAACCCAAAACCTTTCTAAAGAAAAACTTGAATTGCTTAGGAATTTACTAAACGATCATAATCTTCTAAAATAAAACAACTCATGAATAAATTATTTATAATATTATTTTGTTTTATATCCATCAGTAGTTCTGGAAAGTCTCCTAAAGAGCAGAAACCGAATTCTCCAAAGAAAAATAAATATACAGTTGCGGCTTATGTTTGGCCGTCGTGCCACAATGAACCGATTGTTAAAGAAGTTCTTTGGAGTGAAGGAATCGGGGAATGGGAAATCATAAAAAAAGGAACACCTAAGTTTGAGGGGCATTACCAACCGCAGCTTCCTTTGTGGGGCTATAAAATGGACAATGATCCGCTTGCCTGGGAACAAAAAATTGGTGCAGCTTCCGACCATGGTGTCAATACATTCATTTTCGACTGGTACTGGTACAACGGGAAACCACTTCTGGAAGAAACCCTGGATAAAGGATTTTTAGGCGCACGCAACACTGAAAAAATGAGCTTTTACGTGATGTGGGCAAATCATAAGGTTGATGCTTATCAGTGGAACCATTTCAGATACACAAACGGAACCGTTTTATGGCCGGGAACTGTTGACTGGAATAATTACAAGACGATCATCGACCGCGTCATCAAACTTTATTTCAAAAAACCGAATTATCTCAAGATAAATGGACAACCGGTTTTCTCGATATGCAACATTAAAGATCTTATTGCCAGTTTCAACGGACTGGAAGGAACCAAAGAAGCTTTGAAATATTTTAAGGATGAAGCCATAAAAGCCGGATTTCCGGGATTGCATATTCAGCTGGTCGTATGGGCATGGCAAGGAAGCGGACAGCCTTACCTGTTGAGTGAAGATTACATGAAAGGAAAGAGTATCAATGAGGTAATTGCTAATCTGGGGTTCAACAGCGTCACAACTTACCATTGGCCAGGGCCTAAAACCGAAGATTATCTAAAGTGGGGAGAAGAAGATCTGTTGTTGCGGCAAAAATGGGACTCTATTTTATCGGCACCTTACTTTCCAAATGTTTCGGTTGGTTATGATGATACGCCAAGATTTCCGGAAAAAGGAAAAGAGTCAGTGATTCATTACAATAACTCACCGGAAAGCTTTGCAACTTACTTACAGAAAGCAAAGGAATTTGTTGACAGGCATCCTCATCAACCCAAACTTATTGTCATCAATGCCTGGAACGAATGGGTTGAAGGTAGCCATTTGGAACCTGATATGAAATGGGGATATGGTTATCTGAATGCAGTGAAAAAAGTAATGAATGGAGAATACGACAGATATGTAAATCATTAAATAACAACTTATGGAAAATACATTTATTTACCAATCGCGAATTGACATTCTTAGGTCGAGAAAATTTGCTCAGACCCGCGACAAAATTGAAGTGGAAGGTCTCCTTGATGAGGACGATTATGGACGGGTACTCCCGCCTGTCAATGCATGGAAAAGTATTCCCAATCATCCGGATGGTTCGTTTTACGGAATGGAAGGGTGGGCTCAGAATTTTGGCAGTGTAATGGAAACCCATCCGGTTTATGTTGATCCAAACGATGCCTTCGCCGGTCGCTGGGTCTATTTTATGTCGCGTATGCGGGCCAACAAATGGAACCCCGATTATCCGTTCGATCACCTGAAAGAAAACATCGCAAAATACGATATCATCGCAGGGATTGGCGACGATGCACACTTTGCTCCCGATTACAAATTGGGGCTTTCGCTCGGTTGGCAGGGTATTCTGGATAAAATTGAACACTACCGGGGAATAAATGCGTTACCCGAACAAATTAAGTTTTATAATGCCCACGAGCGGGCTGTAAAAAGTATTCAGGGGTGGATAAAACGGCACATCGACCTGATTGAAAAACAGATTCAGGAACAAGCTGATCCGGTATTAAAAGCCAATTTGGAAGAGATGGTCGAAACCAACCGAAATATCGTTTCGGCTCCACCACAAACACTCCGGGAAGCAATCCAATGGATTATCTGGTACCATCTGGCATCACGCACCTACAACCGTGATGGGGCGGGAGGACAAATCGATGAGATGCTGAAGCCTTTTTATGAAAAAGATTTGGCAGAAGGGCGCATCGACCGTCAAAAAACCATCTACATGCTGGCCTGCTTCATGCTGAACGACACCATCTACTGGCAATTAGGTGGTCCGGATAAAGACGGCGTTGACCAGACTTCGGAAATTTCGTTCCTGATTCTGGACGCTGCCGATAAAGCCAACTGTTCCATTAACCTGACTGTACGCGTACACGACGGCATGAATCAGGAATTATTCGAAAAATCGCTGCATTACCTCATTAAAAATAAAAATGCCTGGCCTCGGTATTCTGGCGATAAAGCGTTGGTTGAAGGGTTCATGAAAAACGGATTTGATGCTCCATTGGCTCGTCAACGGATTGCTGTGGGTTGCAACTGGATGTCGCTTCCGGGGCTTGAATACACCATGAATGACCTGGTAAAAGTGAATATGGCCAAAGTTTTTGAAGTGGCTTATGAGGAAATGATACAGGATAAATCGACGAATCCGTCAACCGAACGCCTGTGGAATATTTACAAACCACATCTGGCAAAAGCCGTGAGGACAGCAGCTGATGGAATCCGGCACCAACTGAAATACCAAAAATACAACGAGCCGGAATTGATCCTGAATTTGCTTAGTCATGGCCCGTTGGAAAAGGGACTTGATGTAAGTGACGGGGGAGCGGAATATTACAACCTCGCTATTGACGGTGCAGGACTCGCCATTGTGGCCGATTCGTTTGCTGCACTTCAGCTGCGGATTGAAAAAGAAAAGAAATCAAACTGGGAAGAGGTGACTTACCATCTGAACAGCAATTTTGATGGATTGGAAGGTGAAAAAATCAGGCTTTTACTCAAAAACAGTCCGCGATATGGTCAGGGAAATTCGCCGGGAGACCGATGGGCTAAAACTATAGCCCAAGAGTTCACCCGATTGGTTCGTAATGAATCGAATGCGGCTCTTCGGCACGTGTTTATTCCGGGATTTTTCTCATGGGCCAACACCATTGGTTTTGGACAAAATGTGGGAGCAACCCCCAATGGACGAAAAAGCCATACTCCGATATCCCATGGAGCCAATCCTTGTCCCGGATTCTCAAAAGATGGGGCTTCACTGGCATTGGCCCGTGCCGTAGCTGATATTCAACCTGGTTTTGGGAATACCGCTCCGATGCAGTGGGAGCTCGACCCTACACTGGCAATTACCGATCACATCAACCTGATTGGTTCCATCATCAAAACCCATTTTGAACTGGGCGGAACCCTGATCAACGTGAACATCATGGATAAACAACAAATTCTTGATGCCCATATTGACCCGGCAAAATATCCGGAATTGGTCGTTCGGGTTACTGGTTTTACTGCCTATTTTTCAATGCTTACACCCGAATTCCGACAACTGGTTGTTGACCGGATTCTGGAAAGCTAAACCAGCTACTGGCGGCCAGTTGCTAGTAGCATAATTCAAAATCAATTATTTAAGACTACCAATGAATCAATCAAATCGACAAAAAAGTAATTTCTATTTAATCTTCATTGCGCTAACCGCAGCTTTTGGCGGTTTCCTTTTTGGCTACGACACCGCTGTTATTTCAGGAACCATCAGTCTGGTCAAACAACAATTTGCCTTATCAACCCTTACGGAAGGCTGGTTTGTGAGTTCAGCACTGGTAGGCTGTATTATCGGGGTAATAATGGCCGGCGAAATGGCTGACCGTTTTGGGCGTAAAGCTTCACTCATCGCTGCCGGCTTGTTGTTTTGTATTTCCGCTTTCGGCTGTGCCTTGTCCGGTTCGCATACCGGACTGATCTTGTTCAGGTTGATCGGCGGACTGGGAATTGGCATTGCTTCCATGCTTTCACCGCTTTATATTTCCGAAGTTTCTCCGGCAGAAATACGTGGGCGAATGGTTGCTTTGTATCAATTGGCCATCTGTATGGGCATTGTAGCTGCTTATTTTGCCAATGCCTGGCTGATGAAAATAAGTACTAATCCAACGCTGTTTTCCGATAGTGGAGTGTTTCACAAGGTTTTTGTTTCAGAAGTTTGGCGTTCGATGTTTGGGGCTTCTGCAATTCCGGCCATATTCTTTTTTCTGGCTATGTTTTTTGTTCCTGAAAGTCCTCGTTGGTTTGCTGCAAAAGGGAAAGACGAAAAAGCTAATCGTGTTTTGACGAAAATCAATGGTTCGGCAATTGCCGGCGAAGAGCTTCAATCCATTAAACTGGCTCTGGGAAAAGAAGAAAAAGGTTCATGGAAAGTACTGTTTCACCCCGGAATCCGGATTGCCATGTTCGCCGGGATTGTGCTGGCTTTACTATCGCAATTCACAGGGATCAATGCCATAATTTACTACGGTCCGCGTATCATGGAAGAAGCCGGGCTTAAACTGGGCGACGCATTGGGTGGACAAGTGATTATTGGTATCGTTAATGCCCTTGCTACCGTTTTCGCGATCTGGAAAATAGATCACTATGGTCGTAAAAAACTCCTGAATATTGGTGTTACCGGAATGTTCTTCTCCCTTTTGGCTGTTGGTATCCTGTTTTTACTGAAGCAAAGCGACGATATTTTGCTGATTACATTTATCACCAGCTTCATCATCTTTTTTGAGGTCGGTTTTGGTCCGGTTATCTGGGTACTGTTGTCTGAAATTTACCCCACAAACGTTCGTGGTCGTGCCATGTCGATTGCCACACTGATTTTATGGGTAGGTACAGCCATTATTGGCCAGGTCGTCCCCTGGATGCTCGAAACACTTACCCCCGGAGTAACTTTCATCGTTTTTGCCATTTGCTGTATACCTGTCTCATTTGTGCTGAAATTAATTCCCGAAACAAAAGGAATGTCATTGGAGGATATTGAAATGGAATGGCAAATCCATAAAGGTTAAGTCAAAATATGAAAAGCAATAGAATCCGGTTTTTGGGACCTATCATTTTTTCAGGCTGCCTGCTCTTGACGCATAGACCATTAAATGCACAAAGTGTTCCGGTCTGTAGCTTCAAAACTTCCATCCTGGCCCCTTCATCGTTGCTCGATGGCAAAAAACCAACAGCCAACTGGATCTGGAATTCTGGGGAAGCAAATCCGGAGAATTATTACCTGCTGATCCGGAAAACATTAGATCTGAAAAAGGTTCCAACTGAAGCGAAAGCGTTTATTTCGGCTTATTCGTATGCCGACGTGTACATCAATGGCAAGCTTGTGGAGCGTTGCCCGACGAACTGCGACCCGGAATACCAGGTTTACGAGCAATACGATTTGTCGGGTTACTTTCAGAAAGGCGAAAACACCATTTCAGCGTTGGTTTATAATTTTGGTATCGGAATGTCACACCGCATTAATGCAAGGGGTGGCTTCTTTTTTCAGGGCAAGCTCAGCTTCGGCAAAAACGATGTTTTACTGGTCAATACCGATCAGTCGTGGAAAGTGGCAAAAGCTGAAGCATGGAATAACGATGCGGAAATGCGCACCGGTTCCTCCGAACGGGGACCAAACCTGATTGGATTCATCGAAAAATTTGATGCCTGCAAGATGCCTGAAAACTGGAAAACAAATCGCCTGGACGATTCAAAATGGGAGGCCGCCAAACCTTTGGGAATTCCTCCGGTTGCTCCGTGGAACAGCATTGTTGAAGTCAATCGGCCTCCGCTTTTTCGCGAAACGGTTTATCCGGTGAAACACTGGTATGCAGAAGACAAAATCATTTATGATTTCGGAAAGGAAATCAGCGGAACTCCGGTTATCGAACTGTTTTCGAAGGCCGATGGGGCACGCTTTGAAATGGGAACATCGGAACGAGTTTTAGCCGACAGTACGATTTTGTACAAAAAACGGGTCAATTATACCGATTACTATCTAAGTAAAAAAGGGATTCAAAGCTGGAGCCCGTTGACTTGGCGTGGATTTCGCTACTTGTCGCTTTCGGCCAGCGATAGCCTGATTTTTAAAAATATTTCTGCCATCAGCCGGCATTATAACTACTCCAATGAAGGAAGCTTTGAGTGCTCCGACCCTTTGCTCAATCTCATTTTTGAAGCTGGAATATTTACGTTAAAACTTTGTGCTCAGGATACTTACATGGATACTCCATGGCGTGAACAAACCCAGTATATTGCCGGAGACAGTCGCTATTTGCAGAAATATGCCTATTACCCGTTTGGGTTAAGTTCTGAATTTCTGATGCATTATAATATTTTGTCGGGAGCCTGGTCCCAACGCTGGAAAGACGATGGTTCGATCCGCTCGCGTTATCCGACCGACTGGCTGCTCGGCAAAAATACGTCGGCCTATTTGGTCGATTATGAACTGGAATATGTAATCATGCTGGGAGAATATGATCTGTATTTTGGAAATACTGATCTGCTTTGTCAGATTTACCCTAACCTGAAAAAGCTTATGGGGTATTTTGAAACATTGGTGGGTCAGGAACATGGGTTATTGTATAAAGCTCCGGGATGGATTGTCCTGGACCATCCCCACACTTACCCGATGGATCAGAAAGAAGAAATAACCGGGTTGAACTGTCTTTATTATGGGGCACTGACTCAGGCTGCCCTAATTGCCGGAACCGTGGCTGGCGACAAGCAACAGGCAGCTGTGTGGACTAAAGAAGCGGCAACACTACGAGGAAATATTCGCAAATGGCTTTGGTCACCGGAGAAGAAACTTTTCCGGGATAGCTACGGAGGTGAAAAATGCAGCCAGCAAACACAGGTTTATGCGATGCTTTACGGCTTAGTTGACAAATCGGATAAATCGAATCTGGTTGAAAAAGTGGCTGCCGAAAATCGGAGCAGCGAACAATCATTCGCCTATTATGTCCTTTATTCAATGTTTGATGAAAAACCTCAATGGTCGCTTGATTATATCCGAAAATACTGGGGCGACCAAATGAAACTGCCACTATTTAACGGCGGATGGCACGAAGCCTGGGAAATTGAAAAATGGCCAAACGAAATAGCAACTACTTCTCATGCCTGGTGTTCCGGACCAACTGCACTTCTTCCTCAGAAGGTTCTGGGGGTTGAACCAGTTTCCTCCGGATGGAAAACTTTCTCGGTCAGGCCAAATCCATGCGATCTGAAATGGGCCAAAGGAACTGTGCCAACACCATCTGGAGCCATCAGCGTTGATTGGAAAATGGACGAAAAAGGCACATTCAATCTGTATGTGCTGGTTCCTGAAAATACTTCTGCCGAAATAACCATTCCTTCCGGAAATCCTCAAAAAGTTAGTGTCAACGGAAAACCAGTCAGTCAGTTCAGGAAAGAAAACGGGAAAGTTGTTTTTTCGGCTGTTTTTGGCGAATATGAAATAAAATCAATTCAATAGAAATAAGTGAACCACAATAGACACATCGAACACGAAGATCTTTTAATTACTTTTCTAATGTGACCTATGGGCCTATGTGGTTCTATAATGAAATTAAACCATGAAGAAATTACTATTAGTTACCGTCGCTATCCTGTCATTTTTAAGCGTAGCACAGGCCAAAGATTACCTGATCACCGCTTATGGTGCGAAGGCAGACGGAAAAACCAACAATGCTTCCTTTATCCAAAAGGCCATTGATGAAGCCTCGGCCAATGGCGGCGGCAAAGTGATTATTCCTCCCGGAAATTTTGTCTCGGGTGTACTGACCATGAAATCAGGTGTTAACCTTTATATTGAACAAGGAGCCTGCTTGCTGGGTAGTGTCAGTCGGATGGATTACAACAACCCTGTTGCGATGGCACTCCTGGTTGCCCGGGAACAAAAAAACATTTCCATCACTGGTCCAGGTGTCATTGATGGTCAGTCAGGCGAGCTGTTGCGAGATGTCATTGAACAGTTACGCGTTGGAAGCGTGAAAGATGAGCCCTTGTGGTCCTCCAAAAGACCCTCTGAAGGTGTCCGTCCTATGCTGATTCAGTTCAAAGGGTGCGATACGGTTAATATTTCGGGCATAACCCTGAAAAATGCAGCCAGCTGGGTGCAGGATTACAACCAATGTAACCATCTGACCATAGACGGGATCAAGGTTGAAAGCACCGCTTACTGGAACAATGATGGCATCGATATTTCGGATTGCCAGAATGTAAGAGTGGTGAATTGCTTTGTGAATGCCGCAGATGACGGTATTTGCCTGAAATCGGAAGATCCGAAAAGCCGGTGTGAAAATGTTTATGTGGCCAGTTGCACCATTCGATCCAGTGCGAGTGCCTTTAAGATGGGAACTGCTTCGTATGGCGGGTTCAAAAATATCACTGTGCGCGATCTGACGATTTATGATACCTATCGCTCAGCAATTGCCATTGAATCTGTGGATGGTGGTCCTATTGAAAACGTAGATATTCAGCATATCAAAGCTACCAATACTGGGAATGCCATTTTCATCCGACTTGGTCATCGTAACCTTAATGCGTTAGTCGGCTTTATCAAAGGGATCTATATTGCCCATGTAATAGCCGAAATTCCGCTTTACAAACCTGATCAGGGTTATCCGCTCGAGGGTCCGCCTGACGTTGCTGTGCCTGATCGACAGAAAATGCCTGCCCGTCGTTCCGGATATCCGTTTTTTGGTCACCCGTGGTTACCCTATAACCTTATTCCTTCTTCGATTACAGGTATCCCCGGTCACCCGGTACAGGATGTGTCGCTCGAAAATATTGAGATTACCTATGCAGGCAGAGCCAGTAAAGAAATTGCATGTATTCCACCCGATGAAATCACTACAATTCCAGAATACGAATCCAATTATCCGGAATTTTCAATGTTTGATGAGTTACCTGCCTGGGGGTTTTATGTGCGGCATGCCGCAGGAATACGCCTGAAAGATATCAAAATAAAATATCTGGAAAACGATTTCCGCCCGGCTATTGTGTTTGACGATGTCGAGGGAGTAGGACTGAAAAATGTGGAAATTCCGACTGTTTGTGAAATGCCGGTGCTATTGCTGAATAGGGTTTCAGGAGAAACATTTGAGGATTTAAAAATGCCCGTTGATCCGGCAAAGGCAATCTGGAAAATGAGTAAGTAGTCATACGCATAAATGAATCGTTGCAGCAGGAAATCTCATTAAAGGCGTTCCAATAAAAATATCTATATAAAATCGGTAGAACTGAACGGAAAACCTGTTAGTTTAAGTTTCTTTTCCCGTAACGAAATTGTTAATGAAGGACAACTGATTTTTGAGATGAGCAACCACCTAAAAAAAATGGGCTTCAAAATAAAGAACAAACCATACAGACACATAGAAAAAACCTATGTGCCTAAGAGTTAAAAATTTAATACCACATGAAATATTCAATAAAATTAATCTTAAATTTACTGTTGGCGACATTAGCCATTACAAGTCAGGCAGTTGTTAAGCCAGCACGCATTTTCAGCTCAAATATGGTTCTTCAAAAAGGGATCGAAAATGCCATTTGGGGTTGGGCCGATAAAAATGAGTCAGTTACAATTTCACTGAACGGAAAAACTGTAAAAACCAAAGCCGCCAAAGACGGGAAATGGTTGGCCAAACTTCCGAAGATGGAATATGGAGGACCTTATGCCCTGATTATCAGAGGTAAAAATAACATTGAAATTACCAATGTCATGATTGGCGAAGTGTGGGTTTGCTCAGGTCAATCCAACATGGAATTTCAGGTGCGTCAGGGGAAAAATCCAGTGGAAGAAATCAACAATGCCACCTACCCAAATATACGTTTATTCACGGTTCAGAAAAAGGTTGCCAAATCTCCTCTTACAGATCTCGAAAAGGGGGAATGGAACATTTGTTCTCCTGAAAATATCGGTAATTTTTCGGCTGTGGGTTACTTTTTCGGACGTAAAATTCATCAGGAATTGAATGTAGCCATTGGCTTAATTAATGCATCCTGGGGGGGAACCGTCGCTGAAACCTGGACCAGTTCCGAAACAATTAAAACTGATCCGGATTTTAAAAGCCGTTGGGACGAACTGCAAAAATTCGATTTTGAGAAACACGAGGCAACTGTAAAAGATCAGGTTACCAAACTGCTGGAGGAATTTCCCAAAAAAGACAACGGTTTATCCTTGAACTACCATAAAGCAGAATTCAATGATTCGGACTGGAAAAAAATTCAATCGCCGGGATACTGGGAAACTCAGGGATATTTGGGACTTGACGGCATAGCATGGTATCGCAAATCTTTTATCCTGACCAGAGAACAAGCCGCCAAAGAAGCATTGTTGTCACTCGCAAAAATTGACGATATGGATGTGTGTTGGGTTAATGGAACCGAAGTTGGACGATCTGCCTCGGTAACTGATGGCCGGAAATACAAAATACCCACCGGACTTCTTAAGGAAGGCATCAATGTGATTGCACTCAAAATTACAGATACTGGCGGAAATGGCGGGATTTTCGGAAATGCCGATGATCTGTGTATCCGCATCGGAGATTCTAAAACAACTTTGGCCGGAGAATGGAAAATTAAATTCACCGAAATCACCGCATTTAATCCCACTATTGGCCCGAATGATTACCCAACGTTGCTCTTTAACGGAATGATCCACCCTCTTTTGCCTTATGGTATTCGCGGAGCGATCTGGTATCAGGGTGAAGCAAATGTTCCCCGAGCCAGGCAATACCAACGTGTGTTTCCCAATATGATTACTGACTGGAGAACTCATTGGAAACTTGGGAATTTCCCGTTCTATTGGGTACAACTGGCCAATTATATGAACCCAGTTGATCAGCCGGCTGAAAGTTCATGGGCCGAATTGCGAGAAGCGCAAACCATGACCTTGAAATTACCCAATACCGGAATGGCTACGATCATCGATATTGGGGAAGGTAACAATATTCACCCGAAAAACAAACAGGACGTCGGCAAGCGACTGGCTCTTAATGCTCTACGACTGACCTACGCAAAAGATCTGGTTTATACCGGACCAACTTATCAAAAAATGAAGGTTACCGGAAAAGAAGTGGTTATTACCTTCAGCAATACCGGTTCAGGGCTAAAAACGAATAATCAGTATGGATATATCAATGGTTTTGCAGTTGCAGCCGCAGATAAAAAATTCCATTGGGCCAAAGCGAACCTGTTGAACAACAATTCAGTGGTGATTTATTCAGATGAAGTTCAATCACCGGAAGCGGTTCGTTACGGCTGGGCAGACAACCCGGATGATCTGAACTTATCCAATAGTGAAGAGCTTCCGGCCATTCCGTTCCGTACCGATACCTGGCCAGGAATCACTCATTTATAGGAATTTAAGGGAATTTTCCAAAGAAAAAATATCAATAGTACAAGTCATTAGTTCTTCCTTTTACTATAATCCGGTAATTTACGCACGACACATACTTCCTATCCCTTTCATTAAAATACCAGTTAAATGGTTATTGTATCCATTTATGCTACCCTTTTTGGGGATCCGTCGAATTTATCGACATTTCCCCCATAAGCGTTAAATCGATAGCAGTCGTTCGTTGGATATGGTAGTAGTAATGGAGGACCAACAACGAAACGCTAATATAGTATTTGCTGCTTTGCTGGCTGACGAAAAAATCTTCATCTTATTATTCGCTATCAGCAAGGATTACGGCAGATGAAATTCTATTCAACTTTTGTTCTTATCTTCATCATCAGTAATTTTATTGGGCTTCAGTTCCGGGCTTGACGTTACAAATTCCAGCACAGCATCAAGCTCTGTCCGTTATGCGTCACCCTAAACACTCTTTCTAAACTATAAAATAAATTTAGATACAACTCTTTAAAAGTCGAATTATTGTGGTGAAAAATAAAACACCTAAGTATTCAAACTGCCTTAAAATATTTTTATTGGTCTTATTATATGTTTTTTTGACTCACTATCTGAATCCACAATTAAGAATTACCTAAACGACCATCTGATTAATCCCTATTTATTTTTATTGTCCTTACGAATGCTTAACCAAACTCTAATTGCAACATATCCTAAAAATATAAAGGATGCAGAAAATATACAAAAAATAACTATTGGAGGAATACCCTTTGTGCTGTCTCCATATACACTACCACCAGTACTAATCGAAACACCAAGAAAAAAACAAATAATCCCTAAAAGATTAGAATGATACAACATAATTATATTTTTATTTTATTTAAATTTTATCGTTGATTTGTCCTGCAATGTTGTCGGCTGTCCACCCCTGAGACTGTCAGCGATAAAAAGTTGTCTGTCGAAAAAATTCTGTCAACTGTAACTGTGCCCTATTTAATCATCGGCAAGTACTTATCATAGTTCTCAATAATTACCCAAAGTTCAATTCCAAGAAGTACAAGTGCTATGGGCAGTCCTGATGGTGCAAAAAAGATGTGAGTTAAGATTATTCCTACAAGAACAGGAAAAATTATTATTGCTCCAAGAGCCCTAAATTTATTAGTGATGAAGAGTATGCCACCAACAATTTCAGCAAATCCAACAAGAGGGAGAAGCCAACCTATTTCTTTAATCGCCCCCATTATTTTAATCATGTTTTCTGGCATATCTTTAGGCATGGGGATGTAATTAAAAAATTTATTTAGACCAGAATTGATGAACATCAGTCCAAACAGGAGGCTTATACCGAATAAAATTTTCTTTTTCATATTTTTTCTTCTTTATGGTTAATGAATGCAAATATACAATTTTGTATCCTATCAATAAAAAAACCCCCATAATCTGTTGATTATAGAGGTTTTAGCAATCCATAAAATTACCCGGGGCGGGACTTCAAGAGTTTATATCTGTGTTTATGTAGATTTATTATAGTATTGAATATTAGATATTTATTAGTCAAATTTTTCTTTTAATTTTTATCATTTTCGCCCCTTTTTTACCATATTCTTTCCCCATTTCTTTCCCCACTTTTTGTACCTTTGGCAATATAAACCATCCATTATGCCAAATATCCAATAATATGTTAATTTGTGTATTTTACATTTTAAATCGGGGCGGCTCGGACTCAATAAAAGAAAAATAATAAAAATTTTGAAATATTTTTTCAATAGACTAATAATAAATGCTTTAATGCGTAAGTTTTTTATATTTTATATCAAAATATAGGCTTGTGACAAATATAATATGGTAGAATTCCCGCTTTGTCAGGGTGGAGTTTTAGTCGCTTTTGGGCTCAATCTTTAGTAATAGATCCCTTTCTGAACAATGTCATATGTAAATTGTATACAGTATAAGTGGCCTGTTGAGCAGATTTAATGAAGCAGAATCGGTTTCAACATCTTTCGTTCATAACCGGAAAGAGTTGAAGATGCAGGACTAAGTCGGCCAGATTTGCAAATCTGCTCAATTGAAGCGGAATTATTGATCAAACTG
>TBL_comb47_HYPODRAFT_10002714_pt1 | contig 21605 bp, 22 predicted proteins | sample TroBogypolimnion_40_FD_10682 | JGI IMG/M metagenome (IMG submission 10682) | reverse complement strand
AACTCTTCTTCGTCAAGATCCCGACATAATAATGGTAGGTGAGATTCGTGATGGAGAAACTGCTTCTCTTGCAGTGAATGCATCTTTAACTGGACATTTAGTCTTGTCTACTATTCACACGAATTCAGCCGCAGGAGCAATACCACGTATGGTTGATATGGGAGTTGAACCATTCCTCATAGTATCAACAGTTAAAACAGTAATAGCCCAGCGTTTAGTTCGTAAACTTTCAGAAGAAAAAGAGCAGTATTATTTGAGCGAAGTAGAATTAACTGCTTTAAGTAAAGTTGTTAATCTAGAAGTAGTTCTTGAAAATTTGAAAAAGGAAAATATAGTTCCTATGACAGCTACATGGAAAGACATTCCTTTTTACAAACCAAAGCCTAACAAAGAAACGCCTGATGGATATAAAGGACGTGTCGGTATACATGAAGTTCTAGAAGTTAGTACTACAATAAAAGAGATGATTTTGAAAAATTCTTCAACAGATGATATAGAAAAAGTGGCAAGAAAAGAAGGAATGATGACAATGCTCGAAGACGGTATATTTTTAGTTGCTTCTGGTATCACTTCTACTGAAGAAGTATTACGTGTGGTTTCAGAATAATATGAAATTTAAATTCAAAGAACAAAATAAAGAAGGTAAATTAGTAGAAGGACTTGCTGAGTCTTTAGATAAATTTTCTTTAGCAAGAGAAATAAGAGAAAGGGGAGGAACTCCTTTGTCTATAAAAGAAATAGGCTTAAAAGAAGTTGGTTTTTCGATGGATATAAAAATATTTAACAGGGTCTCATTATCTGAAAAGATAATGTTTACTAATAATCTAAGTGGAATGCTTTCAGCAGGATTATCATTAACTCGCGCTCTCTCAGTTTTAGAAAAACAAACCACAAATAAATATTTTAAAAGTATATTAAATGGACTCATCGAAGGTATAACAAAAGGAGATACTTTATCAGCAGGGATGAAGAAATTCCCAAAAGTTTTTTCTGGGGTTTTTATTTCTATGGTTCATTCAGGAGAAGAGTCGGGTGGCCTACCAAACACCCTTAAAGAAATAGGTGTTACTCTTAAAAAAACATATGATTTAAATAGAAAAATAAAAGGAGCAATGATATACCCAAGTGTTATTGTCTTTGCTATTTTTGCTATCGGGGTTTTGATGATGATATATGTCGTGCCTACTCTTACTAAAACTTTCGTCGATATAGGAGTTCCTTTACCAGCTACAACTCAATTTATTATTTTTATATCAGATACATTAAGCCAACATTTCCCAATTTTTGCTTTATTCATTGCGGTGCTAGTTGGTTTAGGTATTGGAATTTCTAAATTTTCTATTACAAAGAGGTATTTTGATTTGTTTATTTTAAAATTACCAGTCTTAGGAACTTTGATAAGAGAAATGAATACTGCTCGTACTGCTAGAACTTTGTCATCACTACTGTCTTCAGGAGTTGATCTGTCAAAGGCTTTATCTATAACAGAAGAAGTCTTGCAGAATGTTCATTATAAAGAGTTGATCCATGGTTCTGTAATTTCAATAGAGAAAGGTATTTCTCTCTCTTCTGCTTTTAAAGAACATACAAACCTTTATCCTGTAATGGTAGGAGAAATGATAGAGGTTGGAGAAGAAACTGGTAAATTATCACAAATGCTTATTGACATAGCAGACTTTTATGAAAATGAAGTAGATAATAAGACTAAAAATTTATCGACTATTATAGAACCGGTATTAATGATATTTATCGGAGTTGCTGTTGGTTTTTTTTGCTATAGCTATGATAAAGCCTATGTACTCAGTTATGGATAATATAAAATAAATATATATGTTTAATTTTTTTAAAATAAATAATAGAAATTTAAATTCCGGTTTCACTATTATTGAAATCTTCGCTGTAATAGCAATCATGGGTATAATTTCTACAATTATTTTATTTAATTTATCAGGTTTTAGAAATGAACAAGATTTAAAAAATACTACTACTGATATAGTGACATTACTTAACAAAGCAAGACAGGATACTCTTTCATCTATTAACTCCACTAATTATAGTGTTCATTTTGAAACAAATAAAGCTGTTCTTTTTTCAGGTGTTGTTTATTCTGCTTTAGACAAAAATAATGAAGTAGTTAATTTTAGTTCTACAGTTTCAATACCTATTTCTGGTGGAATTAATCTTGGTGGTGAAAATAATGTTATTTTTGAACGTTTAACGGGTGAAGCTACTTCAGGAAGTGTCATCATCAGACTAAATTCTGACGTATCTAAACAAAAAACAATTACTATTAGTAATACAGGTATAGTAAGTTTAGATTAAAATGATTTATTTTAAAAATAAAAAATTAACAAATAGTAAAAAGTGGGTGTGTGGTTTCACTATCATAGAGGTTCTTGTCGCTTGCTCAATAATTACGATTTCTATGTTTGCACTTATGCAGACAGCTCAAAAAGGAATAATTCTATAAGAATATGCTTTAAAAAAGTCACAAGTAAGTCTTCTTTTAGAAGAGGGGGCAGAAGCTGTTAAATCTATTCGTGATAATAATTGGGCAACTATAAATAATCTTACTCTCAATACTCCATATTATTTATTTTTTAATACAACTACAAAATTGTGGTTACTAGACAATACAATAACTACGACATTAGCAGGTACAATTCCTACTTATCCTATCGATGGAATTTTTAGACGCACAGTTATTTTTTATCCTGTTAGTAGAGATGTTAATGATGATATTGTATCTTCTGGTGGCACTATTGATGCTAGAACCAAGAAGGTTGTTGTAACAACAACATGGACTACAGGAGGAGTTTCAAATTCAAAAAGTTTATCATTTTATATAGCAGATATTTTTAATTAATTAAAATGAATTTTATACTAAAAAATAAAAAAATATTCATTTTCAAATCAAATCTTACAAAGAAGTTTGGTTTAGTACGGGGTTTTAGCTTATTAGAAATAATAGTTTATCTTGCTATTTTTACAGCTATATCTATAGTAGTCATAAATTCATTTATCATAGTTCTTTCTTCTTTTAGAGAAATAAGTTCAAATCAAGATTTATTGAATTCAGGATCTTTCTCAATGGAAAGAATTTCTAGAGAAATTAGACATGCCAAAAATATAGATTTGATTAATAGTCAAATAAATGGTGGAGAAATTTTACAGCTAAATAGCACTGATGATTATGAAAATCCTGAAATATTTAAATTTATAAAAGAAGGTAACGATTTAAATCTTTATGCAAATGGATCTCTTGTCGGTAATCTGTTAACTCAAAATGTAATTATCACCTCACTTACTTTTGATCGTATTTCAACCATAAAAAGTGAAGGAGTAAAAATAAAAATGACTTTGAAGGATGTTAAAAGCAAAACAGAAAAAATAGAATCTTTTTATGATACTGTTTCATTAAGAGGTAGTCTTAAAAATTAAATAATGAATAAAAACAATAAAATTAAATACAATGGAGGAGCTGCTATGATGGTCTTGGTTTTATTTTTTGTATTCATAAGTGTGACTATTCTAATAGGGGTAGTTAATCCAACGGTCCGTGAATATAAAATTTCTAATGATAGTTTTAATTCAAAACAAACATATTTTCTAGCAGAGTCTGGAGTAGAAGATGTGATATATCGATTAAGAAATAGTAAAAAAACAAGTAATAGTCAAACCTTAACTTTAGGTAGTTTTGAAGCTATAACAACTATTGCAAGTCTTGCTAACAATCAGAAAGAAATTACATCCTTGGGTAATGTAAATTCTATAGAAAGAAAATTGGGAATCATTTTAGACACAGGTGTGGGAGTTGCGTTTAGTTATGGAGTTCAAGTAGGAGCAGGTGGTTTCTCTATGGCGAATGGTTCTAAAATTATCGGTAGTGTTTATTCAAATGGTCATATAACAGGATCAGGTACAATAACTGGTAGTGCAACTTCTGCGAATGCTCCAGCTTTATCTTCAGATCAGTCAAACGGTTTTGGTGCTCCTACTTATGATGTATCTTTTGGTAATACTAACTCTACACAAGATTTTGCTCAAAGTTTTCAGGTTAATCAAACAGGAATATTAAATAAAATTCAATTATATATAAAAAAAGTTGGAGCTCCTTCTAGTATAACTGTACGTATAGTTGCAGATTCTAATAATAGTCCTAGTAATACGACCCTGACATCGGCAATTCTCGATACCTCCTTAGTTTCAGCAAATTATGGATGGGTAGATATTCCTTTCCCTGATTATATTCAACTTTCTTCGAGTACAAAGTATTGGATAGTAATAGATGCTTCAACCTCATCTTCAAAATATTTTAAAATCGGTTCAAATGATAACGGTTATCCAAATGGTGTAAGTAAGATAGGGACTTATAATACTTTGTGGAGTAATAATTCACCAGCAAATCTTGATGCTTTTTTTAGTATTTATCTTGGTGGTTTAACAGGCTTGATAGATGGTATTAATGTGGGGACAGGTTCGGCTGGTAATGCTTATTCTCATACAGTTACAAATGCGACAGTTAGTGGGATAAATTATTGTCAGGTCGGGTCTGGTAATAATAAGAGTTGCGACAAATCTAAGGGTGACCCTGGTCAAGTCGCAATGCCTATCTCAGAGCAAAATATACAAGATTGGAAAGATGCAGCTGCTTTAGGGGGGACTATTACTGGTAATTATTCTATTCCTTCTAGTATGACTTTTGGTCCAAAAAAGATAACAGGCAATCTGACTGTTGATAATGGACGCACTCTAACTATGAGTGGAAATATTTGGGTGCAAGGTAATTTGATATTATCAAATAATTCAACTATGAAGCTTAGCCCTGGTTATGGAACTTCTGAAGGAGTTATTATCGTAGATAGTACTATAACGATAAGTAATAATTCTACATTTCAAGGGTCGGGAAGTCCTGGTAGTTATATGATGGCATTAAGCACTTCTTCTTCAACTTCAGCAATAAATTTGTCGAACAATGGTGGTGCTGTCGCACTATATGCCTCAAATGGCACTATAAATGTAGATAATAATGGCACTGCTATATCTTTGACAGGTTATAATATTCATCTAAATAATAATGCAGTTATTACTTATGATAATGGTTTAGCAAATGCAAATTTTGTAAGTGGTCCTTCTGGGACTTGGAACATTGAAAGCTGGAAAGAAGTCGAATAACGATTTCGAACTTTTTATGGTAAAATAGGGAAATGAAAGAAATAAACAAGATGATAGTAGCTAATTGGAAGATGAATCCGCAATCAAAGAAAGAGGCGGAAATTATTTTTAGAGGCATATCTACTTCAATAAAAAATTTAAAGAATATAGATATCGTTGTCTGTCCTCCATTTCCATTTCTTTTTATCAAAGAAAAGATTAAAAATAAAAGTATAAAGTTAGGTAGCCAAGATATCTTCTATGAAAAAGAAGGTTCTTTTACTGGCGAAGTTTCAGCTTCTATACTTAAAAATATGGGAGTAGATTATGTTATAGTAGGACATTCTGAAAGGCGAGCAATAGGGGATACAAATAACATTGTTAATAAAAAGATATTAACTGCAATTAGATCAAAAATAACTCCGATCTTTTGTATTGGAGAAAGCAAAAGAGATACAAATGGTTTTTATCTTTCTTTCATAAAAGAACAATTAATAGAAGGATTATCGGAAGTCACTAAAGCTCAGGTTAAAAATATAGTTATCGCTTACGAACCTATATGGGCTATCGGAAGTCATGCTGTCAGAGAAGCCACACCTTCTGAATTTACTGAAATAAGAATTTTTATTAAAAAAATAATTTCAGATATGTATGATATCAAAACCGCAAATGAGATTCGAATTATTTACGGTGGTTCAGTCAATCCTTTTAATGCAGAACCATTTATAAAAGAAGGGGGAGCCTTGGGGTTGCTTGTTGGACGAGATAGTCTAAGTCCAAAGAAATTTAGTGCGATTATTAATTTGGCAAAATAAAAAATAAACATGAAATCTATTAAAGACATTGAAGTTTTGAAAGGGAAGCGTGTTCTCGTCCGCGTAGACTTTAATGTCCCAATGAAGGACGGAAAAATCTTGGATGATTTTAGAATTAAAGCAGCATTACCAACAATAGAGTATTTAAAGAAAAAAGGAGCAATAGTTATACTTATGGCGCACATCGGAGATGATGCTGTTTCTAGCTTAAAGCCTGTAGCTATAAGGCTTAAGAAGTATGTACCAGAACTTCATTTTATAGAGTCTTCTATTTTCTCAGATGAAACTAAAAAAACTATTTTTAGTTTAAAAAATGGAGATGTGGCAATGCTCGAGAATCTTCGCCGTGAAATAGGAGAGAAGAAAAATTCACCTTCTTTTGCTAGAGGAATATCTAGATATGGAGATATATATGTGAATGATGCTTTCTCTGTTTCTCATAGAGTCCATGCTTCTGTTGTTGGTATTACAAAGTGTCTACCTTCATATGCAGGACTACAATTGCTAGATGAAGTCAGTGAACTTTCTAAAGCTTTCAGTCCAAAGCATCCATTCCTCTTTATATTAGGTGGTTCGAAATTTGAAACAAAAATTCCTTTAATAAAAAAGTTTCTTCGTGATGCAGATGAAGTATTTATCGGAGGGGCAATAGCCAATGACTTCTTTAAAGGTAAGGGTTATGAAGTCGGTACTTCACTTGTAAGTGATGGTGTAGCTCCTGTTAAATCTTTTTTCAAGAATAAGAATTTGATTTTACCTATAGATGTATTTGCCGTAAAAGGAAGTGTATCAAGAAATATAAAGCCAGATGAAGTACAGAGTGATGAGAGTATACTTGATATCGGAAAAGGAACAGTAGAACTTCTTGATGGACTAATACAAAAAGCATCATTTATTTTATGGAACGGACCACTTGGTAAATACGAAAGTGGATTTGGTAGTGCTACTGAGAAAGTTTTAAAATCAATCGCTAAAAGTAAGGCCAATAGTATTGTCGGAGGAGGTGATACAGTTGCCCTTATAACTAAACTTAAGCTTGGAGATAAGATAGGATTTGTCTCGACTGGAGGTGGAGCTACTCTCGACTTTCTAGCAAAAGGAACTCTTCCTGGAATAAAAGCCTTAAAATAAAGATAAAGTATAAAACTCTCATGCAATGTATGGGAGTTTTATATTTATGTTACAATCATTATTATGCCGAATGAAATTGAATTTTTAGATTTACTTTTGAAAAATAGGGGAATAAAAGATGAAGATAAAGACAAGTTTTTATATCCTTCCTATGAGAATCATTTATATGATTCCTTTTTAATGAAAGATATGGAAAAAGTTTGTGTGCGTATTTTTGAAGCAGTAGAAGCTAAAGAGAAAATAGTTATCTATACTGACTATGACTGCGATGGTATTCCTGCTGCAGTCATAATGAATGACTTCTTTAAAAAGATTGGTTATGAAAATTTCTCAATATATATACCAGACAGACATGATGAAGGATATGGACTGCATATGGATGCAATTAAGAATTTTATTGATCAAGAAATAAAACTTTTAATAACTTTTGATTTAGGAATTACTGCTATAGCAGAAGTCATAGAAGCGACTGCTGGAGGTATCGATGTGGTAATCACAGATCATCATATACCAAGCACAGAAGGTCTTCCGAATGCTTATGCAATTCTTAATCCAAAGCAAGAAGGTTGTACTTATCCTGACAAGATGCTCTGCGGTGCGGGGATAGCTTTTAAGCTTATCCAAGCGATGATTACAAAATATGGAGAGTATTGGGGCATAAATAAAGGCTGGGAGAAGTGGCTACTTGATATGGTAGGTATAGCGACTCTAGCTGATCAAGTTCCATTATTAGATGAGAATAGAATATTAGCTACTTATGGTCTGAAAGTTTTACAAAAAGGACGAAGGCCTGGACTTGTAGAAATTTTCCGTAAAGCATCTGTTGATATAACAAGACTTAATGAAGAAGATATTACTTTTACTTTAGCTCCTCGTATAAATGCAGCCTCTCGTATGGCAGATCCGATGATGGCTTTTGAAGCACTTTCTGCTGTTGACCTAGTGATAGCAAAAGCGGCAGCAGATAATCTAGCCAAAATAAATGATGATCGTAAATACATGGTGGCGAATATAATGAAAGAAGTAAATAAAACTTTAAATAAAAGAGAAGATAAAAAAGTGATAGTCATAGGAAATCCAAGTTGGAGGATAGGAGTATTAGGAATTATCGCTTCAAAAATAGTTGAAGAATATAAAAGGCCTGTCTTTGTATGGGGCTCTGATGGAAGTGAGATGTTGAAAGGGTCTTGTCGTTCATGGGGAAATATAAACTTGGTAGACATAATGAATTCTTTACCAGAAAATACAATGACGTCTTTTGGTGGGCATGCTGGTGCAGGAGGGTTTGCTGTGTCTCATGAAGAAATACATTTCTTAGAAGAAAGAATATTAAAAGTATATGGTGAAGATAGAGAAGTAGAAGAAGATACAGTAGGGACCGAAGTAGAAGCATTTATAAGCATAGATGATGTTAATTCTGGAAACTTTAATGTTATAGATAAGCTCGCTCCTTATGGGGCAGGGAATCCAAAGCCAAGATTTCTTTTTAAAGAATTGCCGATACATACATTAAAAGAATTTGGAAAAGAAAAAAATCATTTAGAATTAAGTTTTTTAAATAGTAAGGGGAAGCAGATAAAAGCTATCGCTTTCTTTAAAACTAGAGATAGTTTTAAAAGTAAAATATCAGAAGGAGAGAGGATTAATCTTGTTGCTACATTTGAGAAAAGTACCTTTGCGGGGAGAACAGAATTAAGATTAAGAATTGTTGATATTATTTGATATAATAATAAAGTTAGAATTAAATCATATGAATAAAGAAATAGAAATATATACAGACGGATCATCATTGGGGAATCCTGGACCAGGTGGGTGGGGAACTGTTATCGTGGATGGAGGTAAAATAATAGAAGAGTTGGGAGGTTATCATAAAGATACGACAAATAATCGTATGGAGCTTCAGGCTGCCATAGAAGCACTTAAATATATTAATAAGCATCAGCATGAATATAAAGTAACTATTCATGCTGACTCAGCCTATGTTCTAGGAGGGGTAACGAATTGGATTTTCGGATGGGAGAAGAATGGATGGCGAACTTCTAAAAAGGAACCAGTTTTGAATCAAGATTTATGGCAAGAGCTTATTGGATTCGTCCGTGAATTTAAAGGTAAAATAATTTGGCAGAAGGTGAAGGGTCATTCGGGGCACGTGTATAATGATAAGGCAGATGAGATAGCGACAGAGTATGCAGCAAAGAAAAGATAAAACACTTCATAAGATTATCTCCGCTTTCATAGCTCCTCTCGAAGGACAAGTATATTGTGAGGATAAAAAATGTCCGCTAATGTCTGTCTAAGAAAACGACATTTGCCAAGGCATCGCCTAGAAAGCAAAGCAGTTTTCTTTCTAGTTACTCGGCTCGACAGCCTGCGCAAGTTCCTTCTCAGGGACTATGAAAAGCTACGATAAACATGTATGTCTAAAAAAGAAATTGTAATAGTTTTGATTTTGATAGCAGTCGTCATCGTGCGATTTTTCTTTTATCTACCGAAGGCTCCAGACTATAGTAGTACTGTAGGAAAGAATGTATCATTGGTGGGGCAGGTTAGCGAAGACCCAGATATACGTCTAAAGAATAAACATTTAAATATTAAATTAAAAGATAAAGATGTAAATATTTTAGTTTTTGTCGGAAGGGATGTGGAAGTATCTTATGGAGATGAAGTTAAAGTCAAAGGTGTATTAGAAGAGCCAGAAAACTTTACAACAGATGTCGGAAAAGAATTTAATTATAAAAGATATCTAGCTAATAAGGATATTTATTACTTAATTAAAAATGCTGACATAGAAATTATTTCTAGTGGTAATGGCAATAAGATAAAAACTTTATTATTTAAACTTCGTAATTCTTTTATAAGAAATATAAATAGAATTATACCCATGCCTGAAAGTGATTTGGCGAATGGCTTGATCTTAGGAGTTCGTGGTGGCTTTGATGAAGAAACCAATAAAGAATTTATCGATACGGGTACTATCCATATGATAGCTCTATCAGGATACAATGTATCTATTGTAGCCGATGGAGTGATGAAAACTTTTGGATCTATACTCACACAAACTCTTTCAATTGTCTTGGGTATAATTGTAATACTTTTATTTATTATAATGACAGGAGCTTCTTCTACTGCTATTCGTGCCGGCATCATGGCCACCATTATGCTCTTAGGTAGAATTACAGATAGGCGATACGTCGCAGGGCGGGCCCTCGTAGTAGCCGGGCTTTTGATGGTAGCTTATGATCCGAGAGTTCTATTCGATATGTCTTTCCAGTTATCATTTATAGCGACAGGAGGAGTACTCTTCCTAACACCGAAAGTTTTAAAGTGGTTCAAATTTTTACCTATGCGTTTTGGAATACGAGAAATGGTAGCCAGCACCGTCGCTGCTACCATTTCTGTCTTGCCTATACTTTTGTATTTAACTGGAGTTTTATCTTTAGTCTCCTTACCTTCTAATTTTCTAATACTACTTCTTATTCCTACAGCTATGTTATTTATATTTATAACAGGTATTTTGGGATTCATCTCACCGATATTGTCTATATCAGTAGGGTATATAACATATCTGATACTATTATATATACTAGTTGTGATTCATTTTTTTGGATCTTTATCTTTCGCAAGTATCTCTATCCAATCATTTCCACTAGTATTTACAATTTTAATTTATATCTATTTACTCTGGTTTGTGTTTAGTAAAAATAAAAGTACCTTATAAATTTTATGAGGTACTTTTATTTTTTATTTAAATTGCTTTTGTATAATTCTCTTCTATTACTTCCCAATTCAAGTTTGCGAAAAAACTTTCAATATATTTTTTCTTCTCTGATGGTGTGTAATCTAGGTAATATGAGTGTTCCCACATATCAAGACAAAGTATTAGAGATGTACCAGCGAGGTGTCCTATGTGTTGTTCATCTAGCCAAGTCAAGATAAGTTTATCACTCATTTTGTCGTAGTAGAGCATTGACCATCCTACACCTCTCGTTATCGCTACAAATTTGAAATGTATCAAAAATGCTTCATATGAACCCCAATCTTCCACTATTTTTTTATATAGTTCTCCTTCTTTATTTATTTCTTTACTTCCACCTGATAATGAAGAAAAGTAATATTCATGGTTACGCATACCACCAAACTCAAAACCCAAACGGCGTTGTAATTCTCCTAGTAAAAATGTATTTTTTTCTGGATCACCTTTTAATTCAGAAAGTTTATTGTAAATAATATTTGTATTATTTACATAACCTTTATAAAGTTTTAAATGTTCTTCTATTGTTTTCTCGCTTATACCTGACAATTTTGGTATATCAAATGTTTTTGCTGTAAATGTTTCCATAATGTTTTTGTTCTTTAATTAATGTTAATATTTATATTATAGCAATATATCATGAAGATGCCATGAAGCGATATAAAAAATATAAACCATATTTACTCCTTATCTTATTATTTATTTTAACTATTAGCATTTGGTTTTTTGTTTTTAAACATAAAAATAATCAATATTTAAAAGTGGTATTTCTAGATGTTGGGCAAGGTGATGCCATCTATATAGAGGCTCCCAACGGTAGGCAGATGCTTATAGATGGAGGTCCTGATGCAAAGCTCCTATCTAGTTTATCGAAAGTTATGCCTTTTGCTGACCGGTCTATAGATATGATAGTAGCTACTCATCCAGACCAAGATCATATCGGAGGATTTCCAATTCTAATTGATAATTATAAAGTAGGAAGCATTTTAGAAAATGGAGCGACATCGGATTCAAAAGTATATGAAAGTTTAGAAAATAAAATTGTAAAAAATAAAATAAAGAAAATAATTGCAAAGAGAGGAATGCATATCATACTAGATGATAAGAAAAATATTTATTTTGATATTATTTTCCCTGATAGAGATGTATCTAAATTTGATAGTAATGATGGCTCGATAGTAGGGAAACTTACTTATGGCAAAGATTCATTTATGCTCACAGGAGATGCGACAACATACACTGAGAATTTGATTGGATGGAACGAAAAAGATAGTACTTTAAAATCCGATGTTTTAAAACTCGGACATCATGGATCTCATACTTCGTCTGGCCTCTCTTGGCTTGAGAAAGTGAATCCGAGAGTTGCTATTATTTCAGTAGATAAAGGGAACAAGTATGGTCATCCACATAAAGATATACTAGACAGACTGACATCACTTCATATTCCATTTTTAAAAACTTCTGACTTAGGTAATATAATTTTTGAAAGTGATGGAGATAAACTAGTTGTAGTAAAATAGTCCCTGAAAAATGACTTACGCAGGCCGACGGACCGAGTACGAGCAAAAAATTCAGCAGAGTTTTTGATTCACCAGAATCACCTAAGGGATAAAATAATTTGAAGGGAGCTATTTTATGAAGACTAGTTTTGGAATAAAATCATTAAATAAAAAATCCTCACAATCGTGAGGATTTTTTATTTAATGATTCCAGCTTTCTTTAATACTGCATAGGCTCCGTGTTTGTTTATTGTTTTGATTGCCTTTGTTGATATAGTAAGAGGGAAGTATTTTTTAAGCTCTGGGACATATATACGCTTCTTCTGAAGGTTAGCATACTTACGAACCATGCCTGTAGGATTAAACTTGGTAGCACGAACAACGTTGGAGTATCCTCCACCCATGATTGAGCCCTTTTTTGTTATATCACAGACTTTTGCCATATGTGAGTTCCATGCTATCATATAGTTCATATAAATGCAAACTCATAAGTAAGGGAATCTTTTATATTAAAATATATGCAAATGATTGATGGAATATTCTATATAATTGTATTGATAATGTCTGTAGTAGTTCATGAAGTAGCTCATGGATATACGGCTTATCTTCTTGGCGATAATACAGCTCGCAATAGTGGACGTCTCACATTAAATCCTCTCAAGCATCTTGATCCTTTTGGTTCAGTTATACTCCCACTACTTCTTGTATTGATGAATGCTGGTTTTGTTATCGGATGGGCTAAGCCTGTTCCTTATAATCCTGCAAACTTGAGAGATGAGAAGAAGGGGACTTTCCTCGTAGCTATTGCTGGTATATTAGCCAATCTTGTTTTAGTTATTTTCTTTGGTTTACTTATAAGATTTGCTCCATTATTAGGTATACCTATGTCAGCTCCATTCTTTAAGATTACTTCTATTATAGTTATATTAAATTTGGTTCTTGCTTTATTTAATCTAATACCTATTCCTCCACTTGATGGATCTAAGATTTTATTTTCATTCTTGCCTTATAAATATAGACATATAGAAAACTTTTTAGAAAAGTGGGGTATGTTTTTGCTTTTGTTTTTTATAATTTTTCTTTGGGCTAAGGTTTCACCTATTATATTGATAGCCTTTCATCTAATAACTGGAATATAATAAACAGTTTTATTTATATGTATATAAAGATGATATAAAGAGCTTGTCCCCACACCTATATTTTCCTTTTAAAAAATATAGGTGTGGGGGCTTGCTTTATTTAATACTTTATAGTAAAGTGTCTGGACTAGTCGTTTCGACTATTTTTTTTAAAAACATGCCTACAATCAATCAATTGGTTCGTAAGAACCGTAAAATAATCAAGAGAAAGTCTAAAGCAGTTGCTTTGGCTCGTGGTTTCAATTCAATTAAAAACAAGCCTGTATATTATCCAGCTCCTTTTAAGCGTGGAGTTTGTACTAAAGTTTCTACTACTACACCTAAGAAGCCTAACTCAGCTCTCCGAAAGATTGCCCGCGTAAGACTTACAAATGGTATGGAAGTCACAGCTTATATTCCAGGAGAAGGACACAACCTACAAGAACACTCAGTTGTTATGATCCGTGGAGGACGCGTTAAAGACCTTATTGGAGTTCGTTATCACATAGTTCGTGGACGTCTCGATACTACAGGAGTAGAGAAGCGTCGCCAGTCAAGAAGTCTCTATGGTACAAAGACACCTAAAAAAGCAGTTGCTAAAAAATAATTTTTAAAAAATATGAGAAGAAAAATAAAAAACAGAAATATAGTTGAACCAGATATAATGTATAACTCTCAAAAGTTAGCAAAGTTCATAAACAACATAATGCTTCACGGAAAGAAGGAGACAGCAAGAAAGTCAGTTTATAAAGCTTTTGAAATTATCAAAGAAAAGACTGGCAACCCAAATCCTCTAGAAGTTTTTGATACAGCTTTAAAGAATGCAGGTCCTACAGTTGAAGTTCGTTCTCGTCGTATCGGTGGTGCAAACTACCAGGTCCCTCGTGAAGTTCGTCCTGAAAGACGTCTAGCATTAGCAATGCGTTGGATGATAGATGCAGCTCGCTCAAAGAAAGGGGCACCTATACATGAAAAGCTAGCAGAAGAATTGATACTTGCTTCAAAGAATGAAGGTTCAGCCATTAAGAAACGTGATGATACTCACAGAATGGCAGAAGCAAACAAGGCCTTCGCTCACTTTGCTTGGTAATAAATTTTAAACAAACTAAAACTCCCCGCAAGGGGATTTTTAGTTGCAAAAATGGGGGAAATATTGTATATTTGGGGGACAAAAGACTTGAGTGTCTACCTGTATAAATCAGGTATTTTATTTTTAGCAACATAATTAATATATATGGAAAGAGATTATCCACTAGAGAAAGTTAGAAATATTGGTATTATTGCCCACATTGATGCGGGTAAGACTACTACTACAGAGCGTGTACTTTTTTACACAGGAGTATCACATAAGATAGGTGAAGTTCACGATGGGGAAACAACCACAGACTGGATGGAGCAAGAGCGCGAGAGAGGTATCACTATTACTTCTGCGGCTGTTACTTGTTTCTGGACTCCAACTTATGCAAGTATAACTGATAAAAGTAAAAAGCATCGTTTCAATATTATTGACACACCAGGTCACATTGACTTCACCGTAGAAGTAAAAAGATCTCTTCGTGTTCTCGACGGAGCGGTAGTTGTGTTCGACGGTGTTGCTGGAGTAGAACCTCAGTCAGAAACTAACTGGCGTTATGCAGATGAAGCAAGTGTTCCTCGAATTTGTTTTATAAATAAATTAGACAGAACCGGTGCATCTTTTGAACACTCATATTCTACTATTCTTGATCGTCTTACAAAGAAAGCTATCAGAATGCAAATACCAATAGGTCTAGAAGAACATCATGAAGGAGTTATAGATCTTTTAAAGATGAAGGCATATTACTTCGAAGGGGAGATGGGTAATAAAGTTATAGAAAAAGAAATTCCTGAAAATATGAAAGCTGATGCTGAAAAGTATCATAATGAATTGTTGGAAAAAATTGTTGAACAAGATGATCAGGTCATGAATGATTATTTAGAAGGAAAAATTCCTGATATCGATACTCTAAAGAAATTGATGAGAAAGGGTGTAATTGCCAATGAGATTTTCCCAGTCTTTGCTGGTTCAGCATTAAAAAATAAAGGAGTTCAACTAGTTCTCGACGCTGTTGTTGATTATCTTCCAAGTCCTCTTGATATTCCAGCAATCCAAGGAATAAATCCAGAGACCGAAGAAGTAATGGACCGTAAAGCCTCAGATGCAGAACCTTTCTCAGCTTTGGCTTTCAAAGTTGCGACAGATCCATTCGTAGGACAGATTATTTTCTTCCGTGTTTATTCCGGATCTCTCTCTGCAGGAAGTTATGTTTACAATCCTCGTACAAGAAATAAAGAAAGAATCGGACGTATACTCCGTATGCATGCTAACGACCGTGAAGAAGTGAAGAAAGTTTACGCAGGGGAGATAGCTGCTGCAGTCGGACTTAAAGATACTATCACTTCGGATACACTATGTGATGAAGAACACCCAATCGAACTTTACCGTATTATTTTCCCAGAACCAGTTATTCAACTACGTGTTGAACCAAAGACAAAAGCAGATCAAGAGAAAATGGGTATGGCCTTATCTCGTCTAGCACAAGAAGACCCAACATTTCGAGTTACAACAGATGCTGAGACTAACGAGACAATCATTGCAGGTATGGGAGAACTTCACCTTGAAATTATTGTTGACCGTATGAAGCGTGAATTTTCAGTTGAGACAAACGTTGGTAAGCCACAAGTTGCTTACCGTGAGACTATTACAGGTACAGCTGAAGTAGAAGGTAAGTACATCAAGCAGTCAGGAGGCCGTGGTAACTATGGTCACGTAAAGATTCGTATTAAACCTATGGATCAGACAGTAGATGTAGAAGATCTTCCAAAGAATACAAAGAGAGAAAAAGGATTTGAATTCATCAATACTATTAAAGGAGGAGCTATTCCTCAAGAATATATTCCTGCTTGTGAAAAAGGATTTAAGGAAGGATTGGATAGGGGAGTGCTTGCTGGATTCAAGCTTGAAAATGTTTCTGTAGAACTTTATGATGGATCATTTCATGATGTCGACTCAAATGAAATGGCCTTCAAGATTGCCGCTTCTATGGCAGTACAAGATGCATGTAAGATGGCTCGTCCAGTTATCCTTGAGCCTATGATGAAAGTTGAAGTTGTTACTCCAGATAAATTCATGGGTGACGTCACCGGATCTCTTTCTTCAAAGCGTGGACTTATCGAAGGTATGGAAGCTCGTGGTATGAATCAGGCAGTCAAAGCAGTTGTGCCTCTATCTGAAATGTTTGGATACATGACAACTCTTCGTTCTATGACAGAAGGACGCGCAGGATTCACTATGGAATTTTTGAGATACGATATCGTTCCACAGAGTGTTGCAACATCTATCATTGAATCAAGAAAATAATTTTTTCAAAAAATAAATTAAATTCGAAATACAAAATGCCCCGCGGTAACCCGCGGGGCATTTTGTATACTTGTATTTTTTTTTCTTAGTGATAGTATTGTATTAAATTTAATAAATTCTTAATTATGGAAAAATCTGAAATGAAGCCAAACGTTGGCCAAGATTATTTGTTAATTGAACACATGAGAAAAGTAAAGAGTGAAGAGAGAAATCTTTTAAGTAAGAATTCATTTGTTTCTATTTTTTCTTCTGTTGGCGAAAAAAAGAAAAAATGCAATTGCTTACTCGATGTCATCCCGTGTCCGGAATGCACAGACAGTGCTTTGATAAAAGAATCAAAGTATGTCGAGCTCGAATGTCTTTTGGGCATTTTAAATGCCGAACAATATTATGTCATATCCAGACGTTATGAACTGGATGGGTGTGAAAAGAAATCTTTTGAGGCGATTGCTGATTGTCTTGGAATTACAAAAAAAGAAGTGCATCAAATTCACGACGACGCTCTTTTTGTTTTAAGGCAGAAAGATAATGCAAAAGTTTTGAAGACATGTTTGTGTTAATAATTAAAATTTAAAAAAGAGATTTTGTGAAAACGAAATCTCTTTTTTTATTCACAAGTTATGCACATGTATTTACACTTTTTGAATTGCTTTAAAATTTTATATTTGCAATAATATAAATATCAAATTTTAATCAAATGAAAAACATATCTCTAAAAAAAGTTACAGCATCAACTATTATCTCCCTTATGTTCTTACAGATTTTTTACTCTGTAATTATTGAGCCAACAACAGCTTTAGCTACTGCCGTTACAAATAACGTTATAGTTACTTTGAACGTTACTTCAGGTGTTACTATCAGTACTGGTGCTGCAGTAACAATGCTACCTAATATCGGTATAGCTTCCAATGCAGCGGTAGGAGGATCTGCTTGGACAGTTGCAACAAACAGTGCGACAGGATATACTCTCGCTGTTCACTCGACTACAACTCCAGCATTAAAGAATGCCGCTATAGATAGTTTTGCTGATTATACAGAAGCGATTACCGGTACTCCAGATCTATGGGGAGGGGTTGCCGCTGGAACAAAAGAGTTCGGATATGGAGCTTATGGTACAGATACACCTACAGCTACTTGGGGAACACCTACAACTTGTGGAAACACAAGTACAGGAGCACCGGATGTAGCTGGTAAATTCAGAGGATTTACTGGTACAGATGTTACTATAGCTAGCCGTGCGACTGTTACACCTACAACAGGTATAACCACAAATATATGTTTTGCAGCTCAACAAAATGCTACATATGCTGCTGCTGGAGCTTATACTGCTACCGTTATGGCTACGGCTACGGCTGTTTAAATTAATTTATATGAAATTTAATTACATAAAAAAAATAGTTTACTCATTAATAGTATTGTCCGTTATATCTTTTTCAAATCATGCTTTAGCTTTTGAGAAAACAAAATCAAGCTCAATACCTATGAATGATTTTGTTGTTGAACCAGGAAAAACAGAAATTTTTGTAAATCCAGGAGAAACAGTAACTAAAGAAGTAAAAATCACAAACCGCATTGGTAAAACAATGAAGTTTAAATTAACGACAGAGGATATGGAGGGTACTAATGATGCGAATTCCCCAATTAAACTTATGGGAGATGAACAAGGTCCATATTCACTCAAAAATTTCATAGTTCCAGAAATAAATGAGTTCTCTCTTGATACAGGAGAGAGTATTTCTATCTCTGTAAAAGTTTCTGTCCCTGCTGATGCAGAACCGAAAGGATATTATGGAGCTCTGATTGTTTCAGATGAACCAGATGTTATAAGTTCTGATCAACAAACAAAAGATTCAGAAGGTCAAGCTCGTCTAGTTTCTCGTATAGGATCTCTCTTTCTTTTGAGAATAAATGGAGAGGGAAAGGAATCAGGATCATTACAAAGTTTTAAAATACTTGGACCAGCTAAATCTTTCTATGAAAATAGGCCTTCAGGTTTTGAGATTTTATTTAAGAATGATGGTAATGTCCATCTAGTTCCTCATGGTATGATAATAATCAAAAATATTTTAGGAAAAGAAATTGCTGAAATTCCAGTAGATGCTTATTTCTCACTTCCTGGTTCTACTCGTTATCGTGAAGTATTATGGGGTGACGGATCAGGTCTTGGACGTTATACCGCAAATCTGTCTTTATATAAAGGATATGGTAATGATAATGTAAATTCTACTATTTCATTTTGGATAATTCCATGGAAAATACTCGTAGCAGTATTGGTAGGACTAGTAGTATTTATATCTCTAGTTTACTATGTGCTTACACGTTTCGAGCTTAAGAAAAAATAATTTTTTGGTATGAATTTTTTAAACTTTTTTTCAAAAAGTAAAAAATACGCTATTTTAACGTTGGTTATTATTTGTACTTTATTTTTTCATAAAAATATTAATGCAGATTTAATGCAAAGTACTACATATAAAATAACTCAAGATAGTATAAATCTTGGAGGAGCAAATGGGTCAAGTACGAACTATCAATTAAATGATACTTTGGGTGAGTCAGGAACAGGAGATTCGAATAGTGCAAATTATTATTTACATGCTGGTTATTGGCAAATGGGAGAAAGTTATATTTCTATATCAACTCCTTCTTCTCTTGTGATGACTTCTATGAGTGGTCTTTCTGGTGCATCTAGTGAGGGGACTATGTCATGGACAGTTATTACAGATAACCCAGCTGGATATTCTATGTCTATAGCATCGACTACAACTCCTGCTCTTCAATCCGCAGCTGACTCTCTTTCTGATTATACTCCTGCAGGTTCTGATCCAGATTATAATTTTATAAATTTACCAGCCAATTCAACTTTTGGTTTTTCTCCTGAAGGTACTGATACAATACCACGTTTTAAAGATAATGGATCTATTTGTAATACAGGAACACTAGAAACTACTGATAAATGTTGGGATGGTCTTTCTACTACCCCTAAAATGATTGCTGGTTCTAGTATTTCAAATCATCCATCAGGTACGGTAGTCACAGCTAGACTTAGAGCTGAATCAGGAGCAAGCCATGTCCAGACTTCAGGAGTATACAACGTAACTTTAGTAGCTACTGCTACTACTTTGTAATATGAAGAAAATTATTTTAATATTATTTATATTTACTTTTATTTTTAGTAATAGTAGAGATTTTATTTTTGCAGCATCTAATGGTATAGATGTAAATATGCATGTTGGTGGTGTTTGTAATAATGATGGTATCTGTGAAGCCGGAACCGAAGATATGTATAATTGTCCTGCTGACTGCACTCCTATTGTCGTACCTCCGACTCCAAGTAATGGAGGTGGTACTTCTCACTCTGGTGGTAGTAATTTAGTCATGGATAATGTTTTCAATGACTTAACAGTTTTAGTAAGCTATAATTCTGCTACTATAAAATGGAAAAGTGTCATACCTACAATGTCTAATCTAAAGTGGGGTACTAGTCCTGATTATAAAGATGGAGTAATAAAAAATGTAAATTTTATTGTTGATCATAAAGTAGAGTTGACCAATCTAAAAGATGGAACCATTTATTATTTTAATATTCAAGCAGGTAATCTTCTTGGTAAGACAAATTCTCTAGAGAATCAAGAATTTAGAACTCTCTCTCTACTTGATACAACACCACCTGGTAATCCTACAAATGTGGAAGCGGACTCTTCAGCTGTAGGTATCACAGTCTCTTGGAATAATCCTCTAGATCCAGATTTTGATTTTATTAGAGTTCTTCGAAGCACTGACCGCTTTTACGGTAGTCCATTCGTAGGATTAGTAGTTTATGAAGGACGGGGAACATATTTTGTTGACAGTAACGTAAAAGCAGATACTAGATATTACTATTCACTATTTAGTCGTGATAGAGCAGGGAACTACTCTTCTGGTTCTATGGTAGATATAATTCACAATCCATCTGGGATGGATAATTGGGGCAATGTTCTTACTCCTCCTATCAAGGTTATTCCGATACCAGGAACTAAGTTTGTTGTTGTACAGAATTCTTCTAGTTATGATTTTAACCTAGGTACTATTTTACCTCTTAGTGGTGATGAACCAATAGATATTAAGACCAATTATGTTTCTGTAACAAAGGATGATGATATGTGGGTAGAGATAAGAAATAGTGACGGAGAAATAGTGAGCCAATATTTCTTTTTTAGATTAAAAGATAATGATGGATATACCAATGTAGAGATACCGTCATTTGAAAAGAGTGACTATTATTCTGTCATGATACACAGGTATTCTAATGGGATAGATCAGATTATAAATCAGGGAGCATTTCAGATAACCAAGGTTCAGACAGAGGTAAAGAGTCATCTAAGCTTTTGGTATACAATTATATTTATTATATTAGTAATCTTTTTGATTCTTATATTAATTTGGTTAATTTCTATTATTTTATCAAAGAGATCTTCTCGTAATAAAAAAGTTTTAAATAAAATTGACTAGTTATACACCTTTTCATTTTTTTTGAGTTTTAAAATATCTAATTATGTGCTAAAATATAAGCACGAATGAAAAATATTCCTTTAAAAAAGGTTATAGCAACTTCTACTATCTCTCTTATAATATTGCCCGCTTTTTACTCTCTCATTATTGAGCCAACAACAGCTTTAGCTACTGCCGTTACAAATAACGTTATAGTTACTTTGAACGTTACTTCAGGTGTTACTATCAGTACTGGTGCTGCAGTAACAATGCTACCTAATATCGGTATAG
>TBL_comb47_HYPODRAFT_10002712_pt1 | contig 21632 bp, 23 predicted proteins | sample TroBogypolimnion_40_FD_10682 | JGI IMG/M metagenome (IMG submission 10682) | reverse complement strand
TTCAGCTGAAAACTTAAATTAGCTTTAGGCATTAAAAATTGTTCACCGTTATATAACGCAGAATATACTCCCGCTCCAACCTGTACACCGTATGCCGGCTTTAACTTAAGAAGTGCAGAGGTTTCCCATAAATAATTTGATGTATTGTTAAGAGTATCATTCCCTGTTAATTGGTATTTATAATCTGATTTAACCTCAAGGTTAAAAGAATTGGATTTGTATTCAACAACGCCAAAACCAGTTAAGTCAATATCCTTAGTGCCGTCTTCACTCAGATAGGTATGTTTTCCTTCAAATGACAAGCTGTAGTTAAAGTTTCTAAATGATTCATTCCCGAAATAGAATTTTTCACTATATATATCTATGCCCCTTTGAAGTGAAGGAGTATTTGAAGCATACATTCTGAACATATTTTTAGAATATCCGCCTGATAAACTTAACTTTGCATTATTAAAGAAGTCTGCTCCGCTTTTTACATAATAATCGCCGTTTGCGGAAATATGGGTGCTGTTGAAATCGGAATAAGGCAGAAAGGCATTCTGATTTCTCCCCCCGATATTAAAATTAAAAATTATATCCGATTGTTCTTTCAGGAAATTAAACTCACCGCTCGGAAAAGTATAATTGCCTAATTCAAGTTCAATTTTGCCTGTGTAATAAGGATTCGGCTCGAATAATTTTATATCCTTATTGAAAGGGACTTCCAAAACAGCCGGGACAAAATCTTCAGGAGAAAAGACAGGCATATAAAAATCGTTTGCAAGAACAGGAAGCAATTTTGGCTTTTTCTTCTGGAGAACAGGGATATCTACTCCTCTCGTGCCGGTTATAATAAAATCGGGCAGTTCCAGGGTCTGTTTTTTTTCATTTTGCGCCCATAAGGCGAACGGGAACAATAAAACTATTAGTAATTTTTTCATAAGCTTTTCAATTTTTTATTAGCTTCGGTTGAAAAATCATCATTTTTATGTCTGCTTAGAACTTCATTAAAGAACTGTCTGGCTCTCTGTTTATCATTTAATTTAGTATAACAATCACCAAGTTTAAGCAGTGATCTTGTTAACCATTCATCATACATACCAAAAACATTACGTACGCGGACAAATGCAGATATAGCATCATCAATCTTATTCTGGTTAAAGAGAACTGTCCCCAGATAAAATTGTGCTTTAGCTGAAAGATCATCAACTTTGCCTTCAGCCTGGCTTCGGAATAATTGCTCGGCAGCATCAAGTCTTCCATTAGCAAGATCAAGCAGCCCTAATTCTATTTTTGCCTTTGAAGCAAAAACCGAATTATCATAATAATTTATCAAGTCGGTATATGCCTGATATGCCCTTGACATGTCATTAGTCTTTACATATATACCGGCTTTCATAAAGAGGACTTCGGGAATACGTTTAGAATCGGGTAAAGCAGTGATTGCTTTATCATATACTGCTTCGGCATTTTTATATGAACTTTCTTTTATATAGATATTACCAAGTTCCAGTGCGGCATCAATACCCACTTCGGAGGTAAGATAACCATCCGTTACAATTCTAAAATTACTTTTAGCATTATCGGTATTATTCAACATTAAAAAACTTTTCCCTACCCAATAATATGCATTGGGGATAAAAAAGCTTTTGGGATAAGTATGTATAAAGACCATATAATCATGAATTGCACTTTCATAAGACCCGCTGCTGTAATAAACCTCCCCTTTTTTGAATAATGCCTGATCAACATACTTTGATTTTGGATTTGAAGCTACAAATTTGTCTATCTCAGCAATGGCATATTCAGGTTTATCCTGCATCATATAGCAGTCCTGAATTCCGCGTATTGCATCAAAAACATATTGTGTATTAGGGAATTCAGCAAAAATCTTTCTGTAAGAAACCACAGCGGAATCGTAATTTCCAAGGTTGTAATAGCAATCCCCAATCCCGGAATAAGCAACCGGCTTAAGGCTTGAATTTGGGTTAATGATATATATTTTTTTGTAATTGGAAATTGCGCTCTGATATTCTGTTTTCTGAAAATGAATCCATCCTATAAGATATTGAGCGTTATCAAAATATTTTGATTTTGGAAATTTCTTTTTGAACGCTTCCAGTTCATCAATGGCTTTATTCTTTTTATCTGACATATAAAGAGTCTTCGCATATTGATAATAAGCAGCATCGTCATCAAGATCAACATTCTGTTTTGCAATTATATCATTATAAATAGCACTTGCTTTATCAAAACTTTTCAGCCCGAAATAACAATCTGCAAGGCGGAGATATGCATCAAGGTATTCATCGCTCTTTTTATATTTTGTAGTATAATCCTTAAAGAATACCGAAGCATTGGCATAGTCTTTCAAATCAAGGCATGCGTAAGCTTTGCCATAGAGCGCCTGCCTGCTTAAATCATCATCTACCATCTTAATGAGTTTATAATGTTTAAGTGCTTTTGAATAATCATTTGCTGCAAAATAAGTTTCAGCAAGATAAAAATTCACTTTGTTGCTTTCAAAGTTTTCTGCATTTGAATATAAAGGTTGTAAATTCGTTAATGCTTCATCATATTTATTCAGATAAAACTTTGTAATTCCAAGCCCAAGGTTCGCTCTAAGCTTCAGATCATCAGTTATGGAATTTTCTTCAAGAGCATTCCTAAAATTTGTTTCTGCTTCGGTAAATTCTTTTTTATTAAGGCTTATTTCCCCTAATAATGTATAGGCTTTTGCTTTAGTAGTTTCGTCATTGGTGGCCAGAATAGCCTTTAATTTACTTTCTGCATCAACAGGGCGGCCATTATTAAAATCCATAGAGCCTAAACTGAATTTTGCTCTTGAAGTTAAATAGTTATTCGGATATTTCTTAATAAAATCTTCAGATATTTCACGTGCTGTTTTAACATCGCCGGAATATCTTTTTGCTTCACCGCTCCAGAAATAAGAATTAACAGCAATTGTATCAGTGCCGGTTTTTGCCAGATCATTAAAAAGCTTATACGCTTCCTGAAAATCCTGAGATTGGAAATTAGTCCATGCCAATCCATATAGTGCCAACCTCTTCAGCTGTCCCGAAGGAGCTGAAAATATTACATTCTGATAAGATTCCTTTGCAGTGGCATATTCTTTAAGCCTATAATTGGCACTTGCAATGTAATACTGTGCATCTATCTGATACTCCTTGCCCAATCGTTTAATGGGCGCTTCCGATAATTCTAAAATGGTATTATCATAATTTTTCAGCTGGAAATAACAAACCCCTATGCGGAACTGCGTTACCGGGATAAATTTACTGTTTCTGTAATAAGTAAGGAGCTGGTCATAAAAAGTAATTGCCTGCTGATATTTACTAAGCTTTTCATACAAGCCTGCCAGAGAAAAAATTGTTTCCTCTATGTAAGGATTACTTTCTTTAAGTGTAATAGCAGTTTTATAAAAATCCTCGGCTTCTCTAAACCTATATTCAGCGCAATAGGCTTCGCCGATAAAATAATTTGAAGGAGCAATATAATTACTGTTTGGAAATTCGTTTAGTAAGATAACAAGTTTTTCTCTTGACTTAATAAATTCCTTTTGTGAATAATAAATAACCCCAAGTCTGTAAAGAGCAATATCCCTAAAACCGGAATATTTATATTTCTCAATGAACTTTTCATACTCGGCAACAGCATCATCTATTTTATTAAGATTAAGAAGACTTTCTGCTAAATAGAAAGACGCAGCAGAAAGTGAATTGCCGTCGGCATTATTATTATCCAAAACTATTTTAAGCTTTTCATAGGCAAAAGAAAATTCATTTCTATTAAATGCGTCAATTCCCTTGGCTAAATCATCTGTATATGATTGGGAATATATTGATGATGAAGCCAGCAGAATTATTAAAAAAGCTAAATGTTTTATTTTCATTATACTAGCACCTTTTATTTCACAATTTATACGAAGTATAATTTCTAAATGTTCCGCTTCAAAATTACTAAAATATGAAGAGAAAAATTAGAGTCAAATAGAAATGATACATTTTTTTAGGTGTCAAAAAAGGGGGGTATTTAAGGTTTGGTGCGGAAGAGGGGACTCGAACCCCTACGCCCTACCGGGCACTACCCCCTCAAAGTAGCGTGTATACCAATTTCACCACTTCCGCAAAAAATGTGTCTGGAAAAATATCTTTCCTCAAGAAAAAAATCAAGGTAATATAAAACTATTTTTTACTGCCCTTTGGGTCTCATTTGCAAACTCTGGAGTTCTTCCCTAAAACGGGTTTCAAACAATAGATATTTAGCAATTTGCTCAGGGTTAAACATACTTTTTAATGCACCAATAAATTTATCCCGTGCATTATTCATTTTATGTTCAATTTCCATAACTTTTTTAATTTCGGATTTATAGTATGTTTCGCCTAATTTCTTGTTGGTCTTAATATCTTTCTCCATATTATCAAGAAGTTCATTCTTTTCTTTACGCAGTTTGCTGTAAGTATCGAATAATTCATTCCTTCTTGCGTAAAATTCATTTACTTTTTCGTGGCTAATATTAAGTACTTCAATTAACCGTTTCATTTCCAACTGCTCAATTTTTTGGCGTTGATTATCTCTTTGATTTTTATCCTGCCCGTTATGGTCATTACGCCTGTTATCCTGTGCTGCAATAAGCAGGGGTATAATAAAAAGTAAAATAAATAAATTCCGTTTCATTGTGGTTCCTCTTATTTTCCCTGATTGGAAGCTAGCATAAACTCTTCCAAATATGGAATATTAAAATGTGTATCTATGAGTTCTTGTATGTTTTCTCTATTAATCAATCCGCTAACCCCCACTTTAAAAGATAAATGGTCAACGCCCTGTTCTTCGGTTAGAGTGTTTTCAGGTATCGGATTATATTCATTATAAACTTCAGAAAGGTCCGTATCGGAAGCTGATGCATTTACTTCAGCAGAAGTTTGGGTGTTATTGATATTATTCACTGAAGCGTGGCTTGGTGCATATTTTACAGTATTAAACAGAATTAAGAAAACTGCCGCCGCTGTAGGAAGTAAATAAGCGAATTGCGGATATAATTTTCTTATGGCCCGTTTTTCTATTTTCTGTCTTACGCGCGGTAATAGATTCTGAAAATAAGGAGAATCTTCTTTAATATCCTTTAATGAGCATATTTCAGCTAACTTATTATTTAATTTTGCAAAATCATTTTGCAAATCGGCGGATGCAGACATTTTATTCTCAAAATCCGACTTCTCTGTGTCATTCATCATACCTGAAAGGTATTTCAAAATTTCATCATTCTTTTTCATTCATCATCTCCGTTACTTTTTTTATCGCATGGAAATAATTTGCTTTAAGGCCTCCTACGCTTCTGCCGGTTATTTTGGCAATTTCTTCATAAGAAAGGCTTTCAAAATTCCTTAAAATAAATACTTCTTTTTGTTTTATGGCTAATTTGCTCAATACTCTATCAAGTTTTTCCAATCTTTCTTTATTTTCAATGTTTCTTACAATGTCTTCATTACTGACGAATCTTTCTTCTTCATCTTCATCATCCTTGTATAAGAATAGTTTCTTTACTTTTCCTTTCCGAAGATGATTAAGGCTTCTGGTAGAAACAATTTTAAAAATCCAGGTAAATAAGGAAGACTGGAAATTAAACGTATTAAGCTTTTTATAAAGAACAATTAATACTTCCTGTGTAACTTCATCGGCATCCATATGGTTTCCAAGAAGCCTTCTGGCATGCCAGTATATCTTATTCTGATATTTCTGCACGATCTTATTAAAAGCATATTCATTGCCTGCAATAAATTCCTTTACTAACTCATGATCCTGCAGTTCAGTCATTCTTATACTTAATCCTTAGACAAAACTAAATAAACAGAGGTTTAATTAAAACAATAGCGATAGATTAAATTTTATCTATCAAATTCATTAAAATTCTTTTAATAATTTTTTTAAACTCTTTTGTTAATATCTGTGTCCAAAAGATGAAAAACAAAAATAATTTTCAAAAAATTAGAGGTACGCCATGAAAATAAGACAAATTATCATTTTATTGTTTGTCTCTTTAATCCTTTCTTTTGGGTCTATCTTTGCCCAGAATGGAAATAAGCAAAATAATAAAGATAAAAGTGTTATTAAACCTCAACCCGGTTTTGGAATGGGAATGATGAGGGGCGAAGGCCGAGGATTGGCTGCTCTTAAGCTGACTGATGATCAAAAGACAAAAATTGAAGACCTTAAACTTAATTTGCAGAAAGAAATCATAAAACTTAACAGCGAAATTCAATTAAATAAAGTTGAATTGGAAAAAATTTATAAAGAAAAGGAATTTAACACAACAAAACTGTTAAGTTTATCGGAAGCAATCGATAAAACCCAGTCCCAAATAAAGAAATTAAGGTTAGAAAACTGGATTAAGGTTTATAATTTACTTGATAAAGACCAGCAAGTAATTTGGAAGAAATTAGGCCCTGCATTGAAAGTTATGGCAGAAAGAGGCGATATGATGAAACGCGGAAATATGCGCCAGGGAATGATGGGACGTGGTGTTCAAGGCCGTCCCGGTCCACGAAATGGAATGGGAATGATGCAAAATAGAATGCCCCGCCCAAGTATGCAAGGCAGAAGAATGAATTTTCCTCCACGACAGTTTAATGTCCAAAAAGATACAACTTCTCAGAAACAAAACTAGATTCACTTAATTAGCCCTCTCAACCCCTTATATATATCTCCCCGAAAATAGGCAAGGCAGGTCGCAAGGCCTGCCTCGGGGGGAAAGATTATATTTCTAAGGGGTATCAAGATTATCGAGATTCCACTCTAAAAGTTTAGTCCATTACAAATGATTTTTGCAATTAATTTTTAAAAATGCAGGGTTTTCAAGTTTATCGTTATTCGGGGTTTAAAAAGGAAGGAATGTTACTCCTCAATTCGATTTATTGTTCTGTTTTAGGTTGTTCAGTTCGGATTGCAATTTAGCTTTATCACTTAATACCTTTACAATATACCGATCTTTCCAAAATACCAGTTCTTCAAGCAAGCCGAATTTGGAATTCCTGAAAATCATTTGTTTATAATTAATAATTGATACTTTTTTACTGAATTCAATATTATCAAGATCAATTTCTCCATCCAGCGATTCAATATCTTTGGCAATTGAATCCAGTTTGTTTTTTAATTCCTTCAGTTTCAATTCAATGTAGGAGATTTTATCTTCAACCCTCACAACCTCAGAAAGTTTTTGTTTAATAGCAAGTAAATCAAAATCCTTGATTTCTTCTATTGCTTGTTCGTTAAGGGTAAAATTATCAGCCATGCGAGTAATTATCTATTTATATTCAGTAAAATTAAACAAATTCTGAATCAGCTGAAAGTGACTATAGATCTCCTTTTAAAGGCCTCAATGTTATTTCCTCCGGCACCATATCTCTTTCAAGATTATAGACATAAAGGATCATACCTGCAACATCAAGGGGAGACATCATTCTTTCACTGTATTTTTCCAGTGCAGAATTAGGCCAGATTGGAGTCTTAGTTGCTCCGGGAATAATATTTACTACTTTAATGTTATTCTTTCTTAATTCTTCCCTCAACACATCCGCATAAGCCAATAAACCGGCTTTCGATGCCGAATATGTGCTGCTGGCTATAAATATTTTTTTTGTAACCACTGAGATTATATTAATCAGCAATCCTTTATTAGCGTTAACCATTTCTGGAATAACCGACTTTGTAGTATATATAGAACCGAGAAGATTAGTATTAATAATATTTTGAATTTCTTCAATAGAATCATCCACAGCAGGTTTGAATGACGTAACGCCTGCATCGTTTATTAAAGCTGAAACAAAATACTCTTTTGAAATTTTATTGTAAGTATCATTTACATTCTCGTAACTAGAAACGTCGCATGGAAAAATTCTAAAAAATTTTTTCATGTCCCCAAGTGAATCTTTTAATTTTTCGAGCATTTCAGTGTTGCGGGCTGAAGCAGCGATTGTAATGCCCGATTTGACAAACAATAATGCAGTCTCTCTACCTATACCCGAACTTGCCCCGGTTATCCAGACAATCTCATTTTTCATAGCTCTATATTCTCTTTTGATCAAGTAAATTTAAAAATTCTGCTCTGGTTCTTGAATCTTCCTTAAATATTCCATGCATGGCACTCGTAGTTGTAATTGAATTCTGTTTTTGTACTCCTCTCATCATCATGCACATATGGTACCCTTCGCAAACAACGGCAACACCGCGGGGGGTTAAATGTTTTTCAAGTGCATCGCATATCTGCCGGGTCATTCTTTCCTGTACCTGCAGCCTTCTGGAATAAATTTCCACTACTCTTGGAATCTTGCTTAACCCGACAATTTTAAGGTTAGGAATATATGCCACATGAACTTTTCCGAAAAACGGAAGCATATGGTGTTCGCAAAGGCTGTAAAAATCAATATCCTTAACAATAACCATTTCATCATACTTTTCTTCAAAAATGGCACTTTTAAATAATTGATCAACATCCTGGTTATATCCCTGGGTTAAGAATTCGTATGCCCTTGCTACTCTTTCGGGTGTTCTTTTAAGTCCCTCCCTGTCAGCATCTTCCCCTAACTCCACCAAAATATTATGAATATTCTTTTCAATTTCACTAAGGTTCAAACCTATTCTCCTCTATACTCCAAAAAATTATTTTCCGTTTCCGCAATTTTAACTGCATAAAGTTTTCCGCTCGGTATTTTATCTTTAAGCAAGTTCCATATACCTACGGCAAGATTTTCCGTTGTGGGAATTATCCCTTTAAGAAAATCAACATCCATGTTTAGATTTTTATGATCCAGTAAATTAATAACATTTTCTATTATTATTTTTTTGAGCAATTTTAAATCTATCACATAACCGCTTAAAGGGTCAATTTCACCTGCTACAACTACTTCAAGGATGTAATTATGCCCATGCCCGTTAGGTGAATTGCATTTACCGAAAATATTAATATTTTCCTCATCAGAAATGGACGGATTATGCAACCTGTGGGATGCACTGAATGTTTCTCTTCTTGAAACGTAGATCATTTATTAAATCTCTTTTAATGCCTTTTTCACTTCTTCAATATGCCCGGAAACTTTAACTTTTGGAAATACTTTTTTCACTATCCCCTTTGCATCAATAAGAAAGGTAGTCCTTTCTATGCCCATATATTTTTTTCCGTACATACTCTTTTCTTTCCATACACCATACTTTTCAAGTACTGTTTTATCTTCGTCGCTCAATAATTCAAACGGCAAATCATATTTTTGAATAAACTTTTTGTGCAAATCAGTTGAATCTGCGCTTATGCCTATTACAACTGCGCCAAGTTTATTGAAATCGGGAAATTTATCCCTGAAATCGCATGCTTCGGCTGTACACCCCGAAGTCATATCTTTAGGGTAGAAATATAAAACAACTTTTTTACCTAAAAAATCCTTTAATGAAACTTTTTTACCTTCGGCATTCTTAAGTGAAAAAGCGGGAGCTTTCTTTCCTTCCATATTTTCCTCATAAAAAAAGCTGCCCTTATTAAGGACAGCTTGTATTATTAATTATAACTTATTTAAGACTTCCTGAATAGCGCCATAATTAGGTTCATCGCCGGGGCTTTCCAGAACTTCTGCATATTGAATAACACCATTCTTATCAATTACGAATGCAGATCTCTTTGCAACGCCTTTATAATCGAATTTACCGGGGACAAATACATCAAAATAAGAACCATATTTCTGGCAAACTTCCTTATTAAAATCGCTAAGAAGCAGAAAATTAAATTTATGCTTATCTACCCACAACTTTTGTGAAAAAGGGCTGTCAACACTAATAGCCAATAACTGTGCATTAAGATTTTCATAATCTTTCATACTATCGCGTGTAGAACATAGTTCTTTTTCGCAAACTGCCGTGCCAACCATAGGAAAGAATAATAATACTACATTGTTTTTCCCTTTGAAACTGCTCAATGAAACATCATCCAATAAATGACTTTTCAAGGTAAAATCAGGTGCTGCGCTGCCAACTTTTAAAGACATAATTACTCCTTTTATTTTAGTTTAATTTTCTACCAATTTTTACTTTTATCTGAAATTCTACTTCCCCTTCGGGTGTTACCCTGCCCCTTTGTTCTTCAACTTCAAACCAGGCAACTTTCTTTTCTTTATTAGCTTCCAATACTGCCGATTTTACTGCGTCTGCCATAGACGTATTTGATACTCCAACTCTTTCTATTACTTCAAATGTACCGGACATTTTTTCCTCCAAAATTTAATTCGTTTAATTACTTTAATAATATAACCTATAAAAGTGGTGAAAAAGTTTCTCTTTTCTTAAATATTATTTGTAAAAAGAGGAAATTATCCTTATTATTATATAGACTAAATCTAAATAATAAGGGCCGAATTGTATTCTGAAAAAGCACACGAAAAATTCAGGGAATTCCTCAAGGATGGAGGATTCAGAATTACGCCCGAAAGATTTGAAATCCTTGATTCAATAATAAAATATCCGGGACATTTTCTTGCCGATGAGCTCTTTATTGATATGAAAAAGAGCAATTCGGAAATTTCACGCGCAACTGTTTATAACACTCTTGAACTACTTACCCAATGCGGGCTTCTTTCAAAACGCAATTTCGGCGAAAATAAAACACGCTATGAATCTAATTTCGAAAGAGTTTCCCATGATCATTTAATTTGTACCGACTGCGGTACCATTATGGAATTTTCATCTCCAAAAGTAAAAAAGATTATCGAAGAAATTAGCACCGAGCTTGGTTTCCAACCGACCGGCTACTCATTTAATATTTTCGGTAAATGTAATAAAAGTAATAAATGCAAGAATGCTAAAAATGGGCAATGATACTTTAGATAAATCGAAGAAAGGAATTTCTTTAAAAATAGTTAAGCTGCCTGACGGCACTTATAAGTCACAACTTATCAGGCTCGGTATTTCCGAGGGAGATACTTTGCAATGCCTGCAAAGGCTGCCCGGTGGAACTGTAGTAGTGCAGAAACACAGACAGGAGATTGCCGTAGGCTTTGACCTCGCAAAGAAAATAAAAGTTTTATTTCTAACTAATGAAAAATAATGCCTTGAATTACAAAGAAAATAAATCCGAAGTTAAAATAGACAAACAAAAAGTAGCTCTTGTGGGCAACCCTAACGTTGGTAAGTCCTGCTTTTTTAATTATTTCAGCGGTGTATATGTAGATGTTTCAAATTTTCCCGGCACTACAGTTTCTATTTCAAATTGCTCATATAAAGGGTTTGAAATATACGATACTCCCGGCATTTATGGTGTATCATCCTTTAACGAGGAAGAAAGAGTTGCCCGCGAAATAATTCTGGAATCGGATGTTGTCCTAAACGTAGTAAATTCACTGCATCTTGAAAGAGACCTGTTTTTAACATTACAGTTAATAGAGATGGGAAAGAAAGTATCTGTTGTTTTAAATTTCTGTGATGAACTTAAAAAAAGAAAAATTAAAATAGATACAAAAAAACTTTCTGAATTGCTTGGCGTTGAAGTATATGAAACGACAGCCATAAACAAGGCCGGTTTTGAAAACATGGACGATGCCCTTAGACAGGCAAGAATAGGTAAACAATCCTCTGAAATAAGCGAACTACTAAAAACAGTTAAAACAAAATCAGGCAGTATTAGCGATACCCTCCTCTTCCTTGAAGGGGAAATTCCCGCAAATGATAATTTTGAAACTATTCACAATGTAACCGATAGCCGTGAGAAAATTTATCTTAGCCGCAGGGCACGTGTTAATGAGATAGTTGATCAGATTGAATGGGAAGATTCAAAAAAAGGAGAATTTTTTAATTTCATTGGCAGGCTTGTACTTAACCCATGGACTGCTTTTCCAATTATGATCATTGTGCTTTCTTTAATGTACTTTTTAATTGGAGACCTGGTTTCACAACGGTTTGTAGCCTTTACAGAGAAGCAGATAGGCAAAAAGATTTTTGAATACAATGTAAAATCTTTTATAGCAAAAAGTACAGGTTCAGAAATTAATATTACATTTAAAGATGACTCCGGTAAAATAATTGATACAAAAACCTTTTTATTCCCTGATGGTTTCAATGCAAACAATGCACTTGTAAATGAATTTAGATCCTATGCCTTAAGGCCCGATGCTGAGGTAAATTTTATTTTTACAAACCCTATTCTAAAACTATTTTTTGGCGAATTCGGTGTAATAACAATGACAATTACCTATCTTCTGTTTTTGCTATTCCCACTGGTAATTGCATTTTATTTTGCTATGGCTTTACTTGAAGACAGCGGCTACCTGCCCCGGCTTGCTGCTATGCTTGACCGTACTTTCAATAAGCTTGGTTTAAATGGCAAGGCTGTAATTCCTATTATTTTAGGATTTGGCTGTATAACGATGGCAAATATTACTACTCGCTTACTCGGCACCGAGAAAGAAAAAACTATTGTTACTGCAATTTTACAGTTTGTAATTCCATGTTCAGCACAGCTGGCAGTCGTAACTGTACTGCTTACAAGCGCGGGACTTGTACCTATGTTAATATATGTTTCAGTGATTGGAACAATTTTAATATTACTATCTACAATATTAAGCAAGTTCCTGCCGGGAGAAAGCTCTCCCCTCCTTCTCGATTTACCGGCTATGAGGCTCCCTAGAATAAGTAATGTCCTTAAAAAAACCTTTTACCGTTCTATTGGCTTTATGAAAGAAGCCGGATTCTGGTTTTTTGTGGGAGCGCTTGGAATTGGAATTATGCAGATTACAGGGCTTTTAAAAATTTGGACTATTATACTTGAGCCTCTTACAACTGTCTGGCTGAAATTACCTAAAGAAGCTGCTACTGCTTTTGTCATGGGCATGGTAAGGCGCGATTTTGGTGCCGCAGGTTTATTTGACCTTCATCTTACAAGAATGCAAATTACAGTTGCAATTATTACAATTACTTTATTCGTTCCCTGTATTGCCTCATTTGTTGTTATGCTTAAAGAAAGAGGCTGGAAAGAAGGAATGAGTATCTGGTTTGGAACATGGATTACCGCCTTTCTTGTAGGAGGCATTGTGGCACAAATAATTATATAGGCAGTTTGATGAAGATTAATTCGCTAAATAAATATCCTCTTGTCTGGCAAAAAGAAGATTTTATGATAAAAATTTTCTGTTCAATTCCTGCTGTTGCCACTGGTATTCTGCTTAAAACAAAAAAAGCTTCATTTGTAATTGACCCCGGTGACGGCATTTTAAGAGACCTTCATAATGAGATTGGGCCTGAAAACATTTTAATTATTTCAGATATTTTTATTTCGCACGGGCACCATGACCATGTAGGCGGAATTTGGTCTCTGCTTACGTATCTTTCGGTTATGAAAAGAAAAGATGATCTGAATATTTATTATCCAAAAGGATGCAGCGAAATTATCTCTATTTATAAAGCTTTTAAGGAAGTATATTCTAAAGAAATTTCTTACAAAATAAATTTACAGCCTATAAACAGTGAAAAAATATTTACCCGGCAGAGCATAAAAATTAAACCTTTCAAGGTTAATCATAATGAAATTATAAATGGGAACAAGAAAGTCGCTGTTCCTTCAATAGGTTTCAAATTTTCTTATCAGGGGAAATCAATTTGCTACGGAGGAGACACCTCATATTGTGATGCCCTTGTGAAAAATGCAAAAGGATGCGATCTTTCTATAATTGAAGCAGGTGCACGAAACAATGAAACTTCTGAAATGCATCTTACCATAAATGAAGCAACTAACATCGGAAAACTTTCCAAAGAATATTTTCTGGTACATATACCTAAATAAAAGAGGCCAACATGAAAAAACTATCTTTGCTTTTCATTCTTCTCTTTCTTCCAATATTAACATTTTCGCAGAAGAATTACTCCAATCCCGAAATCTCAGCTAAAGACCTTTACAATCATCTTAAATATATTGCATCGGATGAACTTGAAGGGAGATTTACAGGCAGCAATGGTGAAAAATTAGCTTATGAATATATTATTAATCAATACAAACAATATGGTTTGAAGCCTGCTTATAAAGATGGGTACATCCAGTCCTTTCCATTTGTTGAAAAGGTGGAACTGACCCCGGATAATAATGTAAGCATCACTTCTGCAGGTAAGACAAATGATCTTGTAATAAAAGAGAATTATATTACTGCACCTTTTTCAGGCACGGTAAAAATTAATACCCAGCTCGTCTTTGCAGGTTACGGCATTTCAGCGCCAAAACTTAACTATGATGATTATAGCGGCATTGACGTAAAAGGCAAAATTGTTGTGGTAATGAAATATCACCCTGAATATGACAAAGCAAGCTCTGATTTTGATTCATATTCATCATTCAGGCTTAAAGCAGGTACGGCAAAAGAGCATGGAGCTATCGGAATTATTATGGTTAACGGCTTTTACCCTGAAAACCCGGATGATAACCTCCCCGAATTCCGTTATGAAGAAGCGCCTTTAATGGCAAATTTCGCAGCTATACAGGTGAAAAGAAGTTTTATTGATGAATTATTTAAATCTGAAAATTTAAACTTTGCAGATTACCAGAAGAACATTACCCAGAATAAAAAACCTGCTTCATTTTTATTTAAAGACGCATCAGCATTATTGCAAACAGGAGTAGTTGAAAAAATTGGTACCGGACATAATATTGCTGTTGTTCTTGAAGGCACAGACCCGGTTCTGAAGAATGAGTATATAGTTATCGGCGCACATTACGATCACCTTGGATGGGGTACTTCATCCTCTCTGTACAAAGGCCCTCCTGCAATACACAACGGCGCAGATGATAACGGTTCCGGCACTGTAGGCGTGCTTGAATTAGCTGAGAAATATGCATCTGTACATAATAATAGAAGAAGCATCATCTTCGTAAACTTTTCGGGCGAAGAGCTTGGCATTCTCGGTTCATCTTTCTTTGTAAATAATTCCCCTATCCCTCTTGATAAGATAACTGCTATGTTAAACCTTGATATGGTTGGTAGGCTTGCAGATGATAACACACTAAACGTAATAGGCGCGGCTACTGCAAAGGAATTCAAGAATATTCTTAACAGGCGTAACAACTACAACTTTAAATTAATGCTAACTGATGACGGCAACGGCGGCAGCGATCAGCAGGCATTTGTAAACAAAAAAATCCCCGTTCTCTTTTTCTTTACAGCTATGCACCAGGATTACCACAGGCCATCCGATAAATATGATAAAATAAATTATCCCGGTGAAGAAAAGGCTTTGAAATTTGTTTATGACGTTTCCACTTCCATAGATTCACTTAATAACATGCTTCAATATGTTCAGGTTTCTGCATCCCCTTCAAAAAGAATTACCAATAATTCCAAAGTAACATTCGGTACGATGCCCGAATTCAGTTATAAAGGAAAAGGGTATAAAATTTCAGGTGTTTCCGATAATAAACCGGCTCAAAAAGCAGGTCTGAAAGGGGGCGACATAATTATTAAGGTTGGCACGAAAACTATTGATGATATATATGATTTTATGAACTCTATGAATGACCTTAAAATTGGAGATAATGTTGACGTTATTGTTATGAGAGATGATAAGGAAATGACCTTCAAAGTAAAATTGGAAGGGAAATAAAAAATTATTTTCTATTTCATGCCCGCATTTGCGGGCATGATATTTTAATATTATAGTTTGGGGAATGGAAATGATACCGGAAAATGAAGAAGTTAAAATTGAAGATTTGAATTTACAGACTTCCCGGATTTCAAGATTAAATTATATTTTAAATTACAGCTTATCAACTAGCACGCTTTATATACTAAGTTACTTTTATGGTTTATTATTTATCTTAGTTACCATCGCAGCAATTATTTTTACCCCTTATTTAATTATTACTTTATATAATGAAAAGAAAACAGGCTGGCTCATTACTTTCTTTGTCATGGTTATGTTCCCAGTAGTTTTAGGAGCAACATTATTCACTTCACTTTTTGTAATGTTTGTATGGCCAATTTCACTTGGATTTTTCTATTTTTATTGTTTTCTTCTCAAATTACAGGCACGGGATTGGGTAGAAGATGAATCTGAAAGAAACCGGCGCAATTTACAATTAATACAGTCAAAACTTGAAGAAGATGCTTTTAATAGAAGGTACATGAAATAATACCAAACGGTATAAGACTTTATTCTTTTGAATTTTGTTTTAATCTGAAGTAAATTTCATTTATTAATTTTTGGAAACAATGAAAAAATTTTCTCCCCTTTTCGTGATAATAGCTGCTTCCCTCTGGGGCATTGACGGCATAATCCTCCGCCCTTCTTTGTATAATCTGCCTGTGCCATTTGTCGTATTTGTGGGTTGTGCAATAATTTCAATTTTACTTACACCAGTCCTGATAAAGAATTTTGATGTAATTAAGAAACTTCCCAGGAAGGACCTTCTCGTGTTTGCCGGAGTTGCATTATTCGGCGAAGCAATTGGAACAATGGCAATAACAAAAGCTCTCTTTTATGTCAATTACATAAATCTTTCTGTTGTAATATTAATACAAAAATTACAGCCGGTTTTTGCTTTGCTTCTTGCTTCAATTTTGTTAAAAGAGAAATTATCAAAAGAATTTTTCCTGTGGGCATTTCTTGCTATAATAGGTGCTTACCTTATGACTTTCGGTTATAACCTGCCTGCATTCAGCACCGGGGATAAAACAACTATTGCAGCAATATTCGCATTCATAGCGGCATTTTCATTCGGCTCTTCTACCGTATTAAGCAAATTGGCATTGAAAGATGTGTCTTTTGAAGTAGGCACTTACCTCCGCTTTGCATTCGCGGCTCTCATAATGCTTGTTATATCTGCAATTGCTAAAGATATTAATTCATTTAGTATGGTTTCATATTCCCAATGGCTTATCTTTGGTTTGGTAGCAATACTTACCGGCGGCCCGGCAATATTTCTGTATTATTACGGGTTAAAACGTATTTCTGCATCTGTAGCAACAATTTGCGAACTTGCTTTCCCACTAACAGCAGTAATACTTGAATATATTATCCACAGAAATATACTTAGTGCAGTGCAATGGATAGGTGCAATAATTCTTTTTACAGGCATTCTAAGAGTAAGCTCAATAAAATTTAATAAAAATGGGGGATAATATTTATCAATCCAATTGAAAAATATTGAAATTTGATTTTTACTTTTAAAAGGGAAAATCATATTTTAAAAACAACAGATCAAAACTGGCATTGCTTAAATAAAATAATATGTAATCAAACTAGGGAGAGTGGATTATGTTATTAAGAAAATTATTTTTATTACTGATTTTATCTTCTGCTATTATTTATTGCCAGAATTCGGGAGATTTAAAATCTGATTCTACTAAAAAGGGATTTCCCTTAATATTAGTAAAAAGCACAATTGGCTATAGCTTTGTAAACGGGGATTATTATAATAGTTACAATTCAGGAATAGCTTTTAGATTGGGGGGATATTTTCTTTTTAACCGCGATGATCCGGCTGCAGGCAGATTCTTTATCGGAGTATCATACAGCCATGCATTTAATACAGGAGGTAAAATTTTCGGCTTTGCGGATAATTTAGCCTTGAATGAGTACAGCCTTGAATTCGGCAGATCTACAAATCTCTTTTCAAGCGGCATTTATTTATACGGTTTAATCGGCTTTGTACTTGTTGATAACGATGCATCTCAAGCTAACACCCCATACTATTTTAAAGAGCCAAAATTTGCTTTACGGGCAGAAGGAGGCATTTCTTTTTCAGTATCCGATAATTGTGCAATTTTACTTTCTGCTTCGGTAGACCCGGTTATGGGTAAGAATGACCAGATAAACACAGATGTTTATTTTTCCGGCAATCAATCTCTATTCAACTTTGCGGGTTATATTTTTAATGTGGGAATTGGGTTGTCTTATGGTTTATAAAACCTAATTTGTTTTATCTTTTTCTAAATGAAAACCGGTGTCAAACGCCGGCTTTTTTATGAAAAATTATAATATTAGCATTATCACTGGAAGTAAAATAAACCTGTTTTTCATTTCGGTCCGATATCTTCTATTATATCCTGCTTTTAAGAATATCCGGATGCTCTTCATAAATTTTTAGGATCAATTCTCCAAAGATTGTATTAGCCCATGCAAACCAGCTGCGTGTATAGTTTGCAGGATTATCTTTATTAAATGATTCATGCATAAATCCGGTACCGGCATCAGTTGTCTTTAACATCTTAAGACAATATTTTATTTCTTTTTCATCATCCGAAGTCATTGCTCTTATTATTATTCCAAGAGGCCAGATCAAGTCCATTCCCGTATGAGGCCCGCCAAGCCCTTCGGCAGCTTTCCCTTTAAAGTAGTAAGGATTGTACTCAGAAAATAAATATTTTCGAGTGTTTTGATACAAAGGATCGTTATTTTTAATAGCACCAAGGTAAGGCAGAGAAAGTAAACTTGGTACATTTGCATCATCCATAAAACTATGGTTGCCGAATCCATCTACTTCATAAGGAATTATTTTACCCATTTTATAATGTTCTGCAACTGCATATTCTTTCAATGCGTCTTCAACTTCCTGAGCTAAAGCAGCGCATTTATCAGCAAAATTCTTATCATTAAAAATTACTGTAAACATTTCAGAAAGCTGCTTTAATGATACAACTGCAAAGTAGTTTGAAGGAATTAAGAATGGAAATATTGTTGCATCATCCGAAGGACGGAAAATAGAACAGATCAATCCAACCGGCTTGCATGGGTTGCCCCACCCGCCCCCTGCTACTGTATCGGTCTGCCATCCGGTAACTCTCTCGAAAGAATATGGGCCGCGTCCGTTTTTCCTCTGCTGTGTAATAAAGGTATCTACTACAAGTTTCATTGCCTTAACCCAATTTGCATCGAGGCATGAAACGTCCCCTGTTGCCTTCCAATATGCATAAGCAAGACGAATAGGATAACAGAGTGAATCCACTTCCCACTTCCTTTCGTGAAGTTCCGGTTTCATATCGGTAATATCTTTTGCCCAGGGACTTTCAGCCGGGCCGTCATTAAATGCATTAGCATAGGGATCAATTAAAATACATTTTGCCTGCCTGTTAATTACTCCGGCAATCAAATTTTTCAATTTAGGATCTTTTTTGGCAAGAGGAACATAAGGCCATACCTGTGCCGATGAATCGCGCAGCCACATGGCATTTATATCCCCTGTTATAACAAAAGTATCCGGTTTACCCTCTATCATTTTAAAATTGACAGTAGTATCAAGAGTATTAGGGAAGCAATTTTCGAAAAGCATTCCTAAATCTTCATCCGCTGTAAATGACTTTATTTCTTTTATCTTTTCTTCAACTGCTTCACTGATAAATTTTCGTTTAGCGGGTATTGGCCTTTTATTTTCGCTTACATGAATAAATGCAGGCATTTTGTTGGCTTTAACCAGCATTCCCGCAGAAGCCAAAGCTGATACTTTTAAAAAATCCCTTCTTGAAATCATAATTAAATTCCCTAACGGACTTCACCGTCATCTTTAATTGAAATTTTTTCTTTGCCATCTGTGCTTGTAATGGTTGCCATAAATAAATTTTTGGTAGCTTCAAATTCAGGTGGCCAAGTATAGCCTTCAACTTTATAATTTTCAAGCCCTAACTTTTTAATATCACTTGTAAATGAACCATATTTAAGCTGATAATCATGTTCAGCGTAATAAACTTTTCTTAAAGCCCATTTTGCTTTTTCCTTAGGGTAAGATATAAATTCATCCTTTCCTGTTCCGGCAATTTTGGTAGAGAACTGAACAAATCCCCACATTTCAGGGTAATGCACATTGATGACACCTTGGGGCGACCACAACCAATTATCTTCAGGGTATGGCTGATTTGTTTTCGGGTCTGTTTCTTTTACATACTTACCATTAATAACTTTAGTTTTCCATTCAACTCTGGAAAAATTTAATCTGAATTGCTCTCCATTTTTCGGAGTACTATCATTGACATAACTTTCTTTAAGAACTGACCATGGTATTGCTATTTCAGCAGTCCATCCTTTATCTATATCGTTTGGATTATTTATCGTTCCTAATATTTTTACTGCAACTTTCAAACCTCTAATATCCCATGAATTAATTGCAGCACTTCCGGCATCACGGTAAGGTTTTACGAGAAATAAATCCCACGCCGTAGCAAAAGCATTAATTTCAAGTTCATAATATTTATGTGTAGTTCCGTGTGTATCTATAAAAATTTCAAAGTCGTTGTCATGGAATATTACAGCGTCCCTTTTTTTAATTGTAGCCCAGACTTGCGGATCTTCAATTTCAGCAGCGATATAGAGATAATTTTCATCCCACAACATTTTTGCCCTTGTCTTGAAACGTGGAACGGGCTTAGAGTTTCCTTCTATATCAATGAAGTAATCTGTCCATTCTGCTTTTGACCATGCAGGCTTAGTAATATTCCCGTCTATTTTTATCGGTTTATCGGTTTTATAACATACATAATGCCTGGGATTAAATTCTATCTTTGGTTCGGGTATCGGGTTACTTACTTGTGCCGATATAATGGCTGCGAAGAAAAAAAACATTATAAATTTTTTCATATTAAATTCCTTGAAAATAATAGTAAAAATTAAGAATCTCTTTTTAAAAATAATTATTCAATTTTATCAGATTTAGCCAAATTATGTCTGGCACAAAGAATACGTACATTAGATGCGTCAATACTTGTTCCTCCTTTAGAAAAGGGCACGTCATGATCAAAATGCAACTCATCTTTTGAACCACAAAGGACACATTTGCCCCCATCACGTTTCCAAACTTCTTTTTTTACATTACTAGGAATAATCCGAGTCCTTGGTTTTAAAACATCCTTAATTATTTTATCACCCTCTAATTCATAATCCGTTTCTTGTAAAATAAATTTATATACTTGCCTTCCATGTTCGATTATGTATTTATAATCCTTAAGAATAAAAAATCCTTTGTCTGACCAGATGCCTGGATATATTTTTTCATATACTCTAACTATTTCCGCAATTGACATGCCATTCTTATACTTTTCCACAGCTTGTACAAATTTACCGTTCTCGGTCAAGCTATTATTTTTTGTAAATTTCTGTTGATCAAAGTTTTTTGGGTTGTCTATACCAGAAGTTTTTGGAATGTCATGTCCTTCGTACTCAATAGTAATTCCGTCAGAGAATATTTTATCATTATATGGAGCATTATTCTTTTGTGACATTAGTATAACAGAATAATTAGGATTGAAGCGATAATTCATCCCTTTTTGTAGTGCATTAGTATTTTCTAAATTGCACATTTCATGATACGAAAGAATTTCATCTCTCATTTAAATTACACTGCTTTTGCTTCATCAATTAGTTCTTTAACTGTTGTTTCAAGTAAACCTACGGAGGTATCCGCAGCACCGTAATAAATCAGTACTTTGCTTTCCGGTTTGGCATATCCTTCTTTATCAAATTCTTCCACAATCATTCCGCTTGGGAAACATACATTAGGCACCTGTCCTGCAAGTTCATAAATTTCACGGGGCTCAAGAATATTATATTTACCTCGTGCAAGCACTTTAGCAGGATTAGTCAGGTCAAGCAAAGAAACTCCCCCTTGATAAATATTCGCACTTCCAAAATGT
>TBL_comb47_HYPODRAFT_10002711_pt1 | contig 21634 bp, 17 predicted proteins | sample TroBogypolimnion_40_FD_10682 | JGI IMG/M metagenome (IMG submission 10682) | reverse complement strand
ATCCCGACGGGTTCTGGACCGAGCAGTCCAGGCTGGTCGACTGGATGGAGCCGTTCACCGAAGTGAGCCGGTTCGACCCGCCCCGCCACGAATGGTTCGTCGGCGGCAAGCTCAACGTGACCGTCAACTGCATCGACCGCCACGTCTACTCCGAGCGGCGCAACAAGGCCGCGCTCATCTGGGTGGGCGAGGACGGCGAAGAGCAGACCTACACCTACGGCCGGCTCTACCGGGAAGTCAACCGGCTGGCCAACACCCTCAAGCGCCTGGGCCTGAACAAGGGCGACCGGGTGATCATCTACATGCCGCTCACGCCCGAAGGGGTGATCTCCATGCTCGCCTGCGCCCGCATGGGCGCCATCCACTCCGTGGTCTACGCCGGCATGGGCACCCAGGCGCTGCGCGCCCGGATCGAGGACTGCCACGCCAGCATCGTGATCTGTTCCGACTACACCTTCCGCCGCGGCAAGAAGGTGGCGCTCAAGCCCACCGTGGACGAGGCCGTGCGCGACCTGATCTTCGTGGACCACGTCATCGTCCACCGGCGCGGCTCCCGCCCGGGCGACGAGCCCTACAGCTTCGAATCCGAGCGCGAGCACGACTTCTACGACATCCAGGAGGCCCGGGGCATCCACTACGATCCCGAGCCCATGGACTCCGAGGACCCGCTCTTCATCCTGTACACCTCCGGCACCACCGGCACCCCCAAGGGCGTGGTCCACACCACCGGCGGCTACCTGGTGGGCGTGACCTACCTGGCCAAGGCCTTCTACCAGATCACCGACCGGGACATCTACTGGAGCACCTCCGACATCGGCTGGATCGTCGGCCACTCCTTCATCGTCTACGGCCCGCTCTCCTGCGGCGCCACCGTGTTCTGCCGGGAGGGCGTGCCCGACTATCCCAGCGCCGACGTCACCTGGGAGCTCTGCGAGCGGTTCGGGGTCAACATCATGTTCACCGCGCCCACCGCCGTGCGCATGTGGATGAGCCACGGCCCCCAGGCCCCCAGCAAGTACGACCTGTCCCGCCTGCGCCTGATCGCCTGCGCCGGCGAGCCGCTCAACCCCGAGGCCCACGCCTGGGCCCAGAAGTACCTCGCCGGCCAGAGCGGCGGCATGGTGGTGGACAACTGGTGGCAGACCGAGATCGCCGCGCCGGTGCTGGGCACCCTGCCCACCTTCGACGCCCGTCCGGGCAAGGTCGGCAAGGCCATGCCCGGGGTGTCGGCGGAGGTGGTGGACGCCCAGGGCAACCCCGTGCCCGACGGCCACGGCGGCCTGCTGATCCTGCGCAAGCCCCTGCCCTACATGATGCGCACCATCTGGAACGACCACCCCCGCTACGAGCGCTACTGGCAGCAGATCCCCGGCGGGGTCTACACCGCCGGCGACATCGCCGTGCGCGACCGGGACGGCTATTTCGCCGTGCTGGGCCGGTCCGACGACGTGATGAACGTGGCCGGGCACCGCATCGGCACCGCCGACGTGGAAGGCGCCCTGGCGCGCCATCCCGCGGTGGCCGAAGCCGCCGTCATCGGCCTGCCCGACCCGCTCAAGGGCGAGCGGATCAAGGCCTTCGTGGTGCTGCGTCCCGGCATCGAAAGCGGCCACGGCCTGATCGCCTCCCTGAAGGACCACGTCCGCCAGGACCTCGGTCCCATCGCCACGCCTTCGGAGATCGAGATCCGGACCGCGCTGCCCAAGACCCGGTCCGGCAAGATCGTCCGCCGCTACCTGAAGGCCATCGAGATGGGCGAGGACCCGGGGGATCTCTCCACCCTGGCGGATTGACCAGGGAAGGTCCTTTGACCATGAAACTTATATAATTCTCGCGGCATCTCCTTTCCAGCCCCCATGGGGGTGCTGGAGAGGATATGTTCAAAAATTATAAATGCGTCGGTTATGTCATTCTTGCCGCCGCCCTGGGCCAAGCCTTGCCCCTTCCGGCCGGCAACACCTGCTGCAGGACCAGACTGGGCAAAGCCAAACCCGACTACGCCAGCCCGAGCTACCAAGCCTTCGCCAGGTCCTTCATCCTGGAAAGCTACCACACCTGGCGCCGGAGCACTTTGGAAGCGCGCCTGCGCAACGCCAAGGGAAAGTCCCCGGCGGATTGCCTGGCCCTGTGGGGCGGGCTGACCGTGGCGGATTACCGCAGGGAGCTTGAACACGCCGTCGCTTCCGCCCAGAAGCTGCTGGATGACTGGCCGCAAAGGCCGGACATCGGAGAGGGCATCTGGCTTGCCGCGGCCGGCGGCCGGCTGGAGCTCGCCCTGGAACGCCTGAATGCGGAAGAGGGGCTGGCGGCGACGGCTTCCCCCAGGGAGGAGGAACAGCGGGAATCCGGCTGGGCCGGCCGAGGCGGAGGAGAACGGAAGAAGGGCAGGTATTAACGACTGGCGCAAGATCGCAGGTTATTTCAGCCTGTAGAGAGACCGATACCTGAAATCCAATTTCAACTTCTTTTAATCCAGTTTTTATCCCCGTTCATCACTGTTCATCCCCGGCTGATTTCTTTGTTTGGTGTCAACGCGCTCCTGCCCCTGTACGTCCCGAACATTGACCTCGGCAGCTTGTATCTCTTGCTTTTGCCGGGGATGAACAGTGATGAACGAGGATGAATGAGGATAGGGATATTTCAACGTGCTTGCGCCACCCTATAGTAGTCAGTGGCCCGGCCCCCGGCCGATGGGTCCGAACTGGGCGTCGATGAGGGCCCGGAGGTGGTCGGCGTCGTGGAGGAAGCCGTCGTGCCCGGTCTGTCGGGCCAGGTCCCTGAGCTGCCGCTCGAGGTATTCGGCGAAATCGAGCGGGACGTGCAGCTGGGGTTCGCGCAAGGTGGCCATGCCGGCGCCTCCGGTCGGGGTTGAGGACTCAGGTGACCATACCTGGATGTGGCCCGCCAGTCGACTCGCTAGAATGATCTTCTCGGGAGGAAGCATGAAGGTGGTGGTTCGGGATGCGGCCGTGGCCCTGATCGAGGATTCGGACCGGGAGCCCCAGCAGACGGTGCTGTTCCTGGACCAGGCGGTGGAGATCCACCGTCCCGGCCCCCAGGCCGTCATCGGGATCGACGGCCACACCAGCCGGTGGAACGAGCTGGTGGAAATCCGCTGGGAAGGCTCCCACCAGCAGGAGCTCGAGCGCATCACCCGGGTCGAGGTCCGGGAAAAGGGCCGGGACGTGTTCGGCACCCTGCCCGTGGACAAGACCCGCCGTCCGTTCGAGGCGGACGGCGAGACGGTGTTCTTCCTATGCGACGAAGAGTAGCGGTCAGACCTGGGCCAGGGCCTGGTCCAGGTCGGCGATGAGGTCGGCCAGGTCCTCGATGCCCACGGCGTAGCGCACCAGCCCGTCCGAGACGCCCCCCGCCAGCCGCGCTTCCTTGCCCATGCTCGCGTGGGTCATGGACGCCGGGTGGCAGATCAGGGTCTCCACCCCGCCCAGGGAGACCGCCAGGGCCGCCAGCTTGACCGAATCCATGAGCCGGGCGCCGGCTTCGACCCCGCCCTTCACCCCGAACGAGATCATGGCGCCGGGGCCGGACATCTGCCGCCGGGCCAGCTCGTACTGGGGGTGGCTGGGCAGGCCCAGGTAGCTCACCCACTCGACCTTGGGGTGCTGCTCCAGCCACTTGGCGATCTCCATGCAGTTGGCCTGGGCCCGCTCCACCCGGATGGCGAGGGTCTTGAGGCCCCTGCTGACCATGGACGCCTGGTGCGGGTCCATATTGCAGCCCATGATCACCACCATGGCCCGCAGCTGCTTGTACAGCGCCTCGGTCCTGGCCACCAGGATGCCGCCCACCACGTCCGCATGGCCGTTGATGAACTTGGTCACCGAGTGCAGCACCACGTCCGCCCCCAGGTCCAGGGGCTTCTGCAGGTACGGGCTGGCGAAGGTGTTGTCCACCACCAGCAGGGCCCCCGCGGCGTGGGCGATCTCGGCCGCCGCCGCCAGGTCGGTCACCAGCATGGCCGGGTTGGACGGGGATTCCACGTAGACGATCTTCGTGTTGGGCTTGATCGAACGCTTCAGCAGCTCCAGGTCGGTGGTGTCGATGAAGGTGGATTCCACCCCGAACCGGCCCATGTGCTTTTCCATCAGCACCCGGGACGGCCCGTAGACCGAGGCGGTGCTCACCATGTGGTCGCCCTGGTTCAGCAGCGCCATGTAGACCGTGGAGATGGCGCCCATGCCCGAGGCGGTGGCGGTGGCGCCGAAGCCGTTCTCCAGCTGGGCCACGTTCTGCTCCAGGGCGCTGGTGGTGGGGTTGCCGATCCGGCTGTAGATGAACCCGTCCGCCTGGCCGGCGAACCGGTCCGCGCCCTGCTTGGCGTTGCGGAAGGCGAAGGTGGAGGTCTGGTAGATGGGCGTGACCACGCTGCCGAGGGGATCGTCCGGAATGCCGGCGTGCACCAGCTTGGTGTTGAAACCCATCTTTCGAGTGTCCATGACGATCTCCGGGGGAAGCGCGGCCGGCCCTGGAATCATTTCCAGGAAAGGGGTTAAAGGATTTGTAACAAGGTTGTCGCAACCCCATGGGACAATTGACAATCGGTCCTTCGCGCCTTCCTTCCATCTTCGTCCCTGGAACCCACAATGTTCAACCAGATCTTTGAGAGCGTGTGGGGGCAGGCCAACGCCCTCTTCTACCCCTTCCGGCGCCGGCGCTACATGGACGTGGTGGTCGTCCTGGCCGGGCTTTCGATCCTGTTCGGCCTGGTCACCCTGGGCCGCCAGTGGACCGGCATCCACCGCCCGGTGGTGGAGATCAACCTCTCGCCCTGGGCCCTGCCCAAGTACACCTTCTTCTCCATGATGCGCGGCCTGGCCGCCTACGCCATCTCCCTGGGCTTCACCCTGGTCTACGCGTTCTGGGCCGCCAAGGACAGCCGGGCCGAAAAGCTGCTGATCCCCATCCTGGACATCCTCCAGAGCATCCCGGTGCTGGGCTTCATGCCCGGGCTGGTGCTGGCCCTGGTCGGGCTGTTCCCGCACAGCAACCTGGGGCTCGAGCTCGCCGCGGTGATCATGATCTTCACCGGCCAGGCCTGGAACATGACCTTCAGCCTCTACCACTCCTTCAAGTCGGTGCCGCTGGAATTCCAGGAGGCCGGCACGGTATACGGCTTCACTTGGTGGCAGCGGCTGAAGTGGATCGAACTGCCGTTCGGCACCACCGGGCTGGTCTGGAACAGCATGATGAGCATGGCCGGCGGCTGGTTCTTCCTCATGATCACCGAGGCGTTCCAGCTGGGCGACCAGGATTTCCGCCTGCCCGGGCTCGGCTCCTACATGAGCGTGGCGGTGGAGAAGGCCAACATGCCGGCCATGCTCTGGGCCATCCTGGCCATGGTCACCATGATCGTCTTCCTCGACCAGGTGCTCTGGCGGCCCATCGTGGTCCTGGCCCAGCGGTTCCGGATCGAGGACACCAGCCAGGGCGACGCCCCGCGCAGCTGGCTGCTGCGGCTGCTCCGGCGCTCCCGGCTGATCCGGCTGTGGGAGGCCCGGCGGGTGCACCGCAAGCACGCGCCGCCGCCGGCCGCCCCGAAGAAGAAGGCCGCCTCCGGCGGGCTCAAGGGCCAGGCCCTGTTCCGCTGGCTGGCCAACCTCGCCCTGGCCGCGCTGGCCGGGGTGATCGTCTGGGGCGCCGTGGCCCTGGTGCTGTTCCTGGGCGCCATCACCCGGGGCACCTGGTTCACCCTGGCCAAGGCCGGCGGCCTCACCCTGTCCCGGGTCCTGATCTCCACGGTCATCGGCACCCTCTGGGCGGTGCCCGCGGGCCTGGCCATCGGCCTTTCCGACCGCCTGTCGCGGATCTTCCAGCCGGTGGTCCAGGTGGCGGCCTCGTTCCCCGCGCCCATGCTGTTCCCCATGGTGATCCTGGTCCTGGCCAAGTTCGGCATCGGGCTCAACTACGGCTGCATCCTGCTGATGCTGCTGGGCACCCAGTGGTACATCCTGTTCAACGTGATCGCGGGGGCCATGGCCATTCCCGGCGACATGAAGGAAGCCGCCACCAGCTTCCACTTCTCCCGCTGGCAGCGGCTCAAGGTGCTGTACCTCCCGGCCAGCTTCCCCTACCTGGTGACGGGCTGGGTGACGGCGGCCGGCGGCGCCTGGAACGCCAGCATCGTGGCCGAATACTACAACCTCAACGGCGCCACCCTCCAGACCTTCGGGCTGGGGGCCACCATCAGCAAGGCGGCCTACGACCGCAACCTGCCCATGCTGGCGGCCAGCTGCCTGCTCATGTCCACGATCGTGGTCATCTTCAACCGGCTGGTCTGGAAGCGCTGCTACAAGCTGGCCTTCACCCGCTATTCCCTGGACAAGTGAGGCGAACATGGATGTCAAGACGGCGAAGGCCGACAACATCATTCTGGAACTCAAGGGCGTGCAGAAATCCTACGACCGGGGCACCGGCAAGCCCCTGCGGGTCCTGGAAGACATCAACCTGGCCATCAAGCGCAACGAGTTCGTCTGCCTGATCGGCCCTTCCGGCTGCGGCAAATCCACCATCATGCGCATCTTCGCCGGGCTCATCGCGCCGACCAAGGGCCAGGTGTTCTTCCACGGCAAGGCCACCGAAGGCCTGCTGGACAACGTCGCCATCGTGTTCCAGGCCTTCGCCCTCTATCCCTGGATGACGGTGGAGGCCAACGTCGAGAACGTCCTGAAGGCCAAGGGCCTGGACCGGAACGACATCAAGGAGCGGACCAACCACGCCATCCAGATGGTGGGCCTGGAGGGGTTCGAGGAGGCCTATCCGCGCGAGCTGTCCGGCGGCATGAAGCAGCGGGTGGGCATGGCCCGGGCGCTGTCGGTGGATCCGGAAGTCCTGTTCATGGACGAGCCGTTCAGCTCGGTGGACGCCCTCACCGCCGAGGGTCTGCGGGCCGAGGTGCTGGACATCTGGGACGACACCGGGCGGAATCCCTCCTCGGTGCTCATGGTGAGCCACGATATCCCGGAAGTTGTGTTCATGGCCGACCGGATCGTGGTGCTCTCGGCCAACCCGGGCCGGATCCGCACCATCGTCGAGAACCCCCTGCCCCGGCCCCGGGACCCCCGCTCTCCGGAGTTCCTGCGCCTGGTGGACGAATTGCACGACATCATCACCAGCACGGAACTGCCGGACATCCAGGTGACCACGGTGGAGCCTTCGGTGGAGTCGGACATCGTGGAACCCCTGCCCAACGGCCAGTACGCCGACATGCTCGGCCTGCTGGAGCTGCTGGAGGCCCGCGGCGGGGCCAGCGACCTGTTCCAGGTGGTCGCCCACACCCACGTGGCGTTCGAGAAGGTGCTCACCACGGTGAAGGGCCTGGAGATGCTGGAGCTGGTGGAGACCCCCAAGCGCATGGTGCAGCTCACCCCGCTGGGCCTGGAATTCGTCCAGGCCGGCATGGACGACCGCAAGGTGATCTGGCGCAAGCAGCTGCTGGAGCTCAAGCTGTTCCGGGTGGTGAAGCAGCTGCTGGACCTGCGCGAAGGCGAGCTGAGCCGGGAGGAAGTGATCCAGGAGATCAGCGGCCGCCTGCCCATGGAGGATCCCGAGCTCACCTTCGAGACCATTGTCGCCTGGGGCCGGTTCGGCGAGCTGTTCGCCTACCACAAGCACCGCGGCGTGCTGACCTTCGAGTAGCGGCTATTCCGGCGCCTGTCCCAGGAGGGTGGCCACCATGTCCACCAGGGCCTGGGGCTCGAAGGGCTTGAACATCACCTCCGAGACGCCCATGTTCATCAGGCGCTTGGTGACGTCGAAGTCCCGGTGCGCGGTCAGCACCAGCACCCGCATGTCGCGCAGTTCCGAGTCCTCGTGGCAGACCCGGGCCAGGCTGGTGCCGGGGCAGTTGGGCATCAGGAAGTCCATGATCAGCAGGTCGGGCCTCCACTCCTTGGCGGCCTTGAGCACATCGAAGATGCTGGTGGGGTCCACCTCCTGCACCTCGTGGTCCTGCTTGCGCAGGCAGGCAGCGGTAAAGGTTCGGGCCAGCCGGCTGTCATCCACGATCATGATCTTGCCCATGGGATCCTCATGCGAATGGAAGGGCCATTCCTTAAGAGCCTATATCCGTAACACCCTGGCCGGGACATTATTGATCAGGTATGGGGGTTTCCATGACGTCACTGTTCGAACCGCTGACCCTGCGCGGCCTCACCCTGCCCAACCGGATCGCAGTGTCGCCCATGTGCCAGTATTCGGCCGTGGACGGGATGGCCGGCGACTGGCACCTGGTCCACCTGGGCGGGCTGGCCCAGGGCGGGGCCGGCCTGGTCCTCACCGAGGCCGCCGCCGTGGCCGCCGAGGGGCGCATCAGCCCCCAGGACGTGGGCCTCTGGCGGGACGACCAGGTGGAGCCCCTGGCCCGGGCGGTGCGCTTCGTGGTCGCCCAGGGCGCCGTGCCCGGCATCCAGCTGGCCCATGCCGGGCGCAAGGCCGGCACCGCGGCCCCCTGGCGCGGCGGCGGGGTCATCCCCCCGGACCAGGGCGGCTGGCAGGGCGCCGGGCCCAGCCCCATCCCCTTCGACGCCGGCTGGGCCGAGCCCCGGGTCCTGGATGAACCGGGCATCATGCAGGTGATCGCCGACTTCGCCCGGGCCGCCCAGCGCGCCCTTGCCGCCGGCTTCCAGGTGGCGGAAGTGCACGGAGCCCACGGCTACCTGCTGCACCAGTTCCTGTCCCCCCTCTCCAACCGCCGGGAGGACCGCTGGGGCGGCTCCTTCGAGAACCGCACCCGGCTGCTCCGGGAGGTGGTCTCGGCCGTGCGGGCGGTGTGGCCCGGCCACCTGCCCGTGCTGCTGCGCCTGTCCGCCACCGACTGGACCGAGGGCGGCTGGGACCTGGACCAGTCGGTGCGGCTGGCCGGGATGCTCGGACCCCTGGGGGTGGACCTGCTGGACTGCTCCTCGGGCGGCAACGTGCCCCGGGCCCGGATCCCCCTGGAACCGGGCTACCAGGTGCCCCTTGCCGCGCGGATCCGCAAGGAGACCGGGATGGCCACCGGGGCGGTGGGGCTCATCACCCGGCCGGCCCAGGCCCAGGCGATCCTGGACGAAGGCGCGGCGGACCTGGTCCTGCTGGGCCGGGAACTGCTCCGGCACCCCCGCTGGCCGCTGGCCGCCGCCCAGGAACTGGGCGTCACGGTCCCGTGGCCCGGACAGTACGCCCGGGCCGCCGCGGGCCCCGTGCCCTTCCGCTAGCTCACTTCTTCCGCAGCAGGGCCGCGCAGGCCTCGAAGCGGAACTGCACGGCGTAGTCCAGGGCCACCTTGCCTTCGTTGTCGGCGATGCTCCGGTCCGCCCGTTTCTTCAGGAGCGCCGTCAGGGGCTCCTCGTAGCCGTAGTAGGCGGTGATGACCAGCGGGGTGGAACCCGGCTTGATGTGGCCGTACGACTTGGTGGTCCTGGTGTTGGGGTCGGCGCCCTGGTCCAGCAGGTAGACGAGGGCGGGGACCTTGTTGTAGTAGACCGCCCAGTGCAGGGGGGTCCAGCCCCACTTGTCGAAGCTGCCGGCGGCCGCGCCGGCCGCGATCAGCCCCTTCAGCTTGTCCACATCGCCCTTCATGGCGGCCTCGGACAGCGCGGTCCCGTCCGGGCCCGGCTGGGCCGCCCCGGCGGGGGACTTCTTCAGTTTGGAGGTCAGGCTGGTCCACATGGTCTTGTTCGCCGGGGCCGGCGCGTCGGCGCCCTTGACCAGGACGAACCGGGCCTGGGTCCACTGGCCTTCCTGGACGTCGAGGGTCTGGGTGCCGGACTGGTATCCGGGCGCCTCCACCTTCACGGTCACCCGGCCGGCGGGCAGATCCCTCAGGTTCAAGGCCTCCTTGGGCGAGGCGGCGCCCTTCTCGGCCCCGTCCACGAAGACCTTCGCCCCCGGGACGTTCACCGACACCTGCAGCCCGCCCACCAGGACCGAGGCCGCCGGCGGGGCACCCAGGGCCGGGAGCGGCTGGGGCTGGGGCTGGACCGCAGGCGCGGGCTGCGCCGATCCCGTCGGGGGGATGAAGTAGAATTCGCCCAGGGCCTGGTCATACAGGGCGGGCACCTGCTCCTGGCCCGCGCCCTGGGACAGCCGGACCACCTCGTCGCGGACGCTGCGCAGCACCCGGTCCACCGGGACCCCCGGCTTCTCCATCTCCTTCAGCAGCACCCGGGTGAACAGCCCGTTGGGGTTCTTGTCCCCGGGACCGAGGGAATCCAGGGCCTGCTGGCCCGCCCCGGCGGAAAAGAGCACCATCTGCCCGGTCGCCGCCGCCGTCACCGCCAGGCCCCGGCCGCTCAAGGCCCGGCCCGCGCCCTTGAAGGGGTTGTTGCGGCAGGCGTCGATGATGGCCAGGGAGAACCGGGCCCGCTGGTCCTGGAGGTCGTCCAGGACCCGCTGGAGCGGCACCGCCTCGTCCTTGACCTGGTCCTCGTTGTCGCCGCGGATGTCGATCGGCAGGAGGTAATTGGCCCCTCCGAGCTGGACCCCGTGGCCGGAGAAGTAGAACACCGCCACGTCACCGCCGGTCACCTGGCCCTTGAAGGTGCGGATGGCGTCCTTCATGGCCTTTTCGTTCACGTCCAGCTTGAGCTGGACCTTGTAGCCCACCCGTTCGAAGGCCCGGGCGATGGCGCGGGCGTCGGCCCGGGCGTTCCTGAGGCCGGCCACGTGCTGGTATGAATCATTGCCGATCACCAGGGCCACCCGGTTCTGGGAGGCCGGGGCGGACGGCAGGGGGGCGGCGGGCAGGGTCGAGCCCGGCCAGGCCAGCAAGGCGCACCCAAGGACAAGGGACCGAGGGAACCGGAACATCGCGACCTCCTTGCTGGGCTGAGCCACCCATTTTAATCGTACCCATCCAGGGTGGCGGGTATTGATTTGAACGGCTGGTCTAATCTTCCGGAGGCTCGTCGCCAATCTCCGGATCCATCCCGGCCCACCGGGCCTGGCCATGGAAACCGGGGTCCTCCAGCCGTGCCAGGAAGTCCGCCATGCGCTTGCCCCAGCTCGAGCCGGCGGCGCTCCCCGGCGGAGTGAAGGGCAGCAGCTCGGCGGGGGCCTCCTCCAGGCAGAGCTGGACCAGGGTGAGCTGCTGCTGGTAGGTGGCGCCCACCGGCAGGAGATTGGCCGACAGGGTCCCCAGGACCTCCGCCAGGTCCCCTTCGCAGGCCCCGGACAGGCCGTCCAGGACCTCGGAGGCCTCATGGCAGGCCTTCACCAGCTTCAGGTGCAGCTTCTCCAGGGCGGCCGCCGCGGCGCCGGTCCTGAGCGCGTGGGCCGCGTCCTCGAGGTGGGGATGCAGCTTCTTGAAGAGAAGCTGGAGGGCTTGTTCGGCGGGGGTGAGAGGCTCCATCCAGAAATTCTAACCGCTCGAGGCCTTGTCCCACGCCCGAATCACCGGGAATTCGATCTATTAATTATCCAGAAAAAGAGTAGGCTGTCCGCCACCACCCACCTTCTTTGACTGGAGTTTCCATGACCCAAACCCCTGAAGGCGAAATCCGTGACCCCCTATATCCACCTTCCGCCGCCAGCAGCGAAGGGGCGCACGTCGGGTCGATCCAGGAATACCAGAAGATGTACGACCGGAGCATCAACGAACCGGAGGCGTTCTGGGGGGAGCAGGCGGCATCGACCCTGGACTGGTTCCATCCGTTCGGCCGGGTGCGGATGTTCGACTGGGAGTGGGGCCAGGTCCAGTGGTTCCTCAACGGCCGGCTCAACGCCTGCCACAACTGCGTGGACCGGCACGTGGCCACCAAGGGCGAGCAGATAGCCCTGATCTGGGAATCGGACACCCCGGGCGAAGGCCGCCAGGTGGACTACCGGGAACTCCAGCGGGAAGTCTGCCGCCTGGCCAACGTGCTGCGCCACCATGGGATCAGGAAAGGCGACCGGGTCGCCATCTACATGCCGATGATGCTGGAGGCGGTCTACGCCATGCTGGCCTGCGCCCGCATCGGCGCCGTGCACAACGTCATCTTCGCCGGGTTCAGCGCCGAAAGCCTGCGCGACCGCATCAACGATTCCCGCTGCAAAGCCGTCATCACCGCCGACGAAGGCCTCCGGGGCGGCAAGATCATCCCCCTGAAGCGGACCGTGGACGAGGCGGTGATGGCCTGCCCCACCGTCAAGTTCGTGTTCATCGTCCAGCGCACCGGCAACAAGATCCCCTTCTACCCCCAGCACGACGTCTGGCTCCGCCAGGCCATGGACGGCGAGCGCCCGTACTGCCCCATCGAGCACATGGACAGCGAGGACACGCTGTTCCTGCTCTACACCTCCGGGTCCACCGGCAAGCCCAAGGGCGTGGCCCACACCACCGGGGGCTATCTGCTGCACGCCGCCATGAGCCACCGATACGTGTTCGACTACCGGGAGGGCGACATCTACGCCTGCGTGGCCGACATCGGCTGGATCACCGGGCATTCCTACGTGGTCTACGGCCCGCTCTGCAACGGCGCCACCACGGTGCTGTTCGAAAGCGTCCCCACCTACCCCAACGCCGGCCGCTACTGGGAGATGGTCCAGCGCCTGGGCATCACCCAGTTCTACACCGCGCCCACCGCCATCCGGGCCATCGCCCGGGAAGGGGACAAGTTCGTCAAGCCCTACGACCTCTCCTCCCTGCGGGTGCTGGGCAGCGTGGGCGAGCCCATCAACCCCGAAGCCTGGCGCTGGTACTACAACGTGGTGGGCCAGGGCCGCTGCCCGGTGGTGGACACCTGGTGGCAGACCGAGACCGGCGGCATCCTCATCAGTCCCCTGCCCGGGGCCACCCCGCTCAAGCCCGGCTCGGCCACCCTGCCCTTCTTCGGGATCGAACCGGTGGTGCTGGACGAAAAGGGGGTGGAGATCGAAGGCAACGGCGTCTCCGGCCTGCTGGCCATCAAGCATCCCTGGCCCGGCATGGCCCGGACCATCCAGAACGACCACCAGCGCTTCGTCGACACCTACCTGCGCCCCTTCCCCGGCTACTACATCACCGGCGACGGCTGCCGCCGGGACGAGGACGGCTACTACTGGATCACCGGCCGGGTGGACGACGTGATCAACGTCTCCGGCCACCGCCTGGGCACCGCCGAGGTGGAGAGCGCCCTGGTCACCCATCCCGCCTGCGCCGAAGCCGCCGTGGTGGGCTACCCCCACGACATCAAGGGCCAGGGCATCTTCGCCTACGTGATCCTCAACGCCGAATGGGAAGAGAACCAGGAGCTCATCGGCGAGCTCAAGAACGAGGTCCGCCACCACATCGGCCCGTTCGCCAGCCCGGACCTGATCATGGTGGTTCCCGGCCTGCCCAAGACCCGGTCCGGCAAGATCATGCGCCGTATCCTGCGAAACATCGCCGCCAGGAACTACCACGACCTGGGCGACACTTCTACCCTGGCAGATCCCACCGTGGTGGAAGCCCTCATCGCCAAGCGAGATTCCATGTAGGGACAACAATAAAGTGACTCAGGTCACTAACTTGGATAGACTTCCCAGAAGCCGGTGCGTCTCGTGTGGGTCCATTTTTACCTTGACATTGTTAAAAAACATGGAATTCTCTTAACCCAGATCCAAAATGTAATTTTCTTCTCATGTCAGGTGGTATCCGGCATTCCATCAGGATGCCCATATCCGCTCTCCTTGTTCTCACCCCGGACCGGTTGAGATGCCGGGAAGGGCCGCCACTTCGACTCACTTCCAACCCCACAGGGAGGTCTCATGAAGTTCAACGCAATCACCGCGGCCATGGCCGTCATCGTCGCCGGCTCGTTCCTGGCCTGCGACAAGGGCGGATCGACCTTCAACCTCGGCGGCGTCGCTCCGGTCACCGGTGAAGCCGCCACCTTCGGCCTGGCCTCCCACAACGGCATGGACATGGCCGTCGCCGAATGGAACGCCAAGGGCGGCGTCCTGGGCAAGCAGATCAAGCTGTCCTTCGCCGACGACAAGGGCGATCCCGCGGAAGGCGCCACCGTCTTCACCAAGCTGATCGAGCAGGACAAGGTTTCGGCCATCGTCGGCACCGTCATGTCCAAGGTCTCCCTCGCGGGCGCCCCGATCTGCCAGAACGCCAAGGTACCGATGATCAGCCCCACCTCGACCAACCCCAAGGTGACCCTGGTCGGCGACTACATCTTCCGCGCCTGCTTCATCGATCCCTTCCAGGGCACGGTCGGCGCCAAGTTCGCCATCGAAGAGCTGAAGTCCAAGAAGGCCGCCTGCCTCTTCGACGTGGGCAACGACTACACCAAGGGTCTGGCCGAGTTCTTCAAGGCCAAGTACACCGCCATGGGCGGCGAGCTGACCGGGTTCGAAGGCCACGCCACCGGCACCACCGACTTCAAGGCCCAGCTGACCAAGATCCTGGCCACCAAGCCCGACACCCTCTACGTCTCCGACTACTACAACGACGTGGCCCTGATCGCCAAGCAGGCCCGCGAACTGGGCTTCAAGGGCCCCCTGATCGGCGGCGACGGCTGGGATTCCCCCAAGCTCTGCGAAGTGGGCGGACCGGCCCTGGAAGGCTGCTTCTTCACCAACCACTACGCTGCTGACGACACCCGTCCGATCATCCAGGAATTCGTGAAGAAGTACAAGGAAAAGTACACCGCCAGCCCCGACGCCCTCGCCTGCCTCGCCTATGACGCCACCTACCTGGTCCTCGACGCCGTCAAGCGCGCCGGCAAGGCTGAAGGCCCGGCGATCAAGGACGCCCTCAAGGCGACCGACATGGCCGTGGTTTCCGGCCAGGTCAAGTTCGACGCCGACCGCAACCCCGTGAAGTCGGCCGTGGTCATCGAGATCAAGAACGCCAAGTTCGTCTATCGCTCCACCGTCAACCCGTAGCGCCAAGCTTCAAGGCCTGACCGGTTTCCGGCCAGCAAGGATCGAGGTTCCGAATCCACGGGGAATTCCCCGGGCCTTCGGAACCTCGATGGTCGTACTTCAGAACCCGTTTTTTTATCCCTCTTCATCCCCGTTCATCACTGTTCATCCCCGGCTTTAAAAAGGCCGATGGAGCCGATCTGCTGGGCACAGTTCGTGCCGAAGCACTCAACTGCTCATTTAGCCGGGGATGAACGGAGATGGACGGGGATGGAAAAGATGGGATAAGGAATGGCATCCGGTATGTACACCGGTGCCATCACTGCTTCAGAAATAAAAGAGAGCGGTGGATCGGATCGCTCCGGTCCACCGCTCTTCATACCATCCAAATCCCTGCTTAAACGCCCAGGTAGGCTTCCCTGACCCGGGGGTCGGCTGCGATCTGCTTGGCCGGACCGGAGATGGTGGTGTAACCCACTTCCAGCACGTAGGCGAAATCGGCGATCTCCAGGGCCTCGGTGGCGTTCTGTTCCACCAGCAGGACGGTGGTCCCGCGCTTGTTGATGGCGATGATCTTGTCGAAGATCTCGTCCACCAGCACCGGGGCCAGGCCCATGGAGGGCTCGTCCAGCAGGAGGATGTCCCCGCCGGTGACCATGGCGCGGCCCACTGCGAGCATCTGCTGCTCGCCGCCGGAGAGGGTTCCCCCCAGCTGGTTGATGCGTTCCTTGATGCGGGGCAGCATCTCGAACACTTCATCCATGCGCCGCTTCACTTCCAGCTTGTCCTTGACGGTCCAGCCGGCGAGCTCGAGGTTTTCCCGCACGGTGAGGGTCGGGAAGATCTTCCGGCCTTCGGGAACGTGGGAGATGCCCCGGGCGACCAGCTGGTGGGCCGGAACGCCGGTGATGTCCTGGCCCTTGAAGATGACCGAACCGCCGGCGGGCTTTTCCAGGCCGCTGATGGCCCGGAGGGTCGTGGTCTTGCCGGCGCCGTTGGCGCCGATCAGGCAGACGATCTTGCCTTCGGGAACTTCGAAGGAGACGTCGGTGATGGCCGCGATCTGCCCGTAGGTGACTTTGAGGTTGCTGACCTTTAGCATACGACCGCCTTCCGCCCGAGGTAGGCCTCGAGCACCTTGACATCCTTGACCACATCCTCGGGTTTGCCTTCGGCGATGGTCTCGCCGAAATCGATCACCTTCACCCGTTCGCAGATACCCGTCACGAACTTCATGTGGTGCTCGATCAGGAAGATCGTGACCTTGAATTCGTCCCGGACGCGCCGGACCAGCTTCATGAGGTCTTCGGTCTCCTTGGGGTTCATGCCGGCCGCGGGCTCGTCCAGGAGGATGAGCTTGGGGTGGGTGGCCAGGGCGCGGGCGACTTCCAGCCGGCGCAGTTCGCCGTAGGGCAGGTTCTTGGCCACGTCGTAGGCGCGGTGCTCGAGGTTCATCAGCTTGATGAGCTCCATGCACTCTTCCCGGACCTGCTCCGTCTCCTTGATGAAGCTGGGCAGGCGCAGGAAGGAGGCGAACACGCCGGACTTGGTGGTGAAGTGCCGGGCCACCCGGATGTTGTCCATCACCGTCAGGTTGGCGAAGATGCGCAGATTCTGGAAGGTCCGGGCGATGCCCTTGTGGACGATCTTGTAAGGCTTCTCGCCGACGATTTCCTCGCCCTGGAACAGGATCTTGCCCTCGGTGGGGGTGTAGATGCCGGTGACCAGGTTGAAGGTGGTGGTCTTGCCCGAACCGTTGGGGCCGATCAGGCCGTAGATCACGCCTTCGGGAACATCAAAGGTGAAATCCGAAACAGCCTTCAGTCCGCCAAAGTAGTGGGACATTTTCTGGATCGAAAGAACAGGAACGCTCATACGCGCTTCTCCTCAATGATGAGGATCTTGGATTCCCGCATGCCCATGAATCCTTCGGTCTTGAACAGCATGATGAAGATCAGGAGGAGTGCATAGATCACCATGGTCCATTCCGTCCCGATCGGGATGCCGACCGAGTCCCGGAGCCAGTCGATGCCCACCCGGAGGCCTTCGGTGAGGAAGGTCAGGGAGAAGGCCGCGATCATGGAACCGGTCAGGGAGCCCATGCCGCCCGCATACACCATGATGAGGAGGATGCTGGAAGCGTAGAAGCCGTACTGGGTGGGATGGGCGATCTGCAGCAGGTGGGCCAGGAGGCCGCCCGCGATGCCGGCGAAGAAGGCGCCGACCACGAAGCCGAGCACCTTGTATTTGGTGGTGTCGACCCCGGCCAGTTCCGAAGCGAGCTCGTTCTCGCGGATGGACAGCATCGCCCGGCCGTGGGAGGAGCACACCAGGTTGCGCAGGAGCACCATGGTGAAGAAGGTGAAGAGGAAGATCACCGTGAAGTTGGAGAACTTGGGGATGCCCAGGAGGCCCCGGGGTCCGCCGACGTAGGCGATGTTGTTGAGGATGGTGCGGATGATCTCACCGAAGCCCAGGGTCACGATGGCGAGGTAGTCGCCCTTGAGCCGCAGGGAGGGGAAGCCGATGAGGAAGCCCACCACCGCCGCCGCGATCCCGCCGATGATGATGGCCGCGATGAAGATCAGGTTGTCGCCGAAGACGTGGGGGCTCAGCTTGAAGATGATCGTGGTGATGGTGCCGGAGACGTAGGCCCCGACGGCCGCGAACCCCATGTGCCCCAGGGAGAACTGCCCCGTGATGCCGTTGATGAGGTTGAGGGTGCAGGCGAGGATGACGAAGAGCAGGGAACGGTTGATGATGACGACGAAATAACCGTTCAGGACACCGGTGAGGATCAGGATCTGGACGACCGCGTAGAAGATCGCTCCCGAGATGAGCATTTTTGGAAGTTTGAATTTATCCATGCCATATCCCCTAAATCTTATCGGCGGTCTTTTCGCCGAGAATGCCATTCGGCCTCAGGAGGAGGACGACGATAAGAATCACGAAGGCAATGCCTTCACCCAGGAGGGAATTGTAAGCGGTGGCGCAGGTTTCGGCGATGCCCATGATGAAGGCGCCGAGGACGGCTCCGGGGACGTTGCCGATGCCTCCGAGCACTGCGGCGATGAAGGCCTTGAGCCCGGGCAGGATGCCCATGTAGGGCCCGATGCGGGGGTAGGTCAGGCCGGCCAGGAGGCCGGCGGCGCCGGCGAAACTGCCGCCGATGAGGAAGGTGAAGGAGATGACCTTCTCCACGTCGATGCCCATGAGCTTGGCGGCATCCTTGTCCTGGGACACGGCGCGCATGGCCTTGCCCATGGGGGTCTTCTGGATCAGGAGGGTGAGGCCGATCATGAGCACGGCGGCCACGAGCAGGTCGATCATCACGTAGTTCGAGACCTGGGCCGATCCGATGGTGAACATGTGCTTCTTCATCAGTTCCGGGAAGCCCCGGGGGGACGGGCCGATGAAGGGGGTGGCGGAGAAGAGGTATTCGAGCAGCATGGAGACGCCGATGGCGGTCACCAAGGAAGACAGTCTAGGCTTGTAGCGCAATGGCTTGTATGCGAACTGGTTGGAGAGCAGGGCCACGGCTCCGCCGCCGAGCATGGCGAGGATGAGCACCACGAAGGCCATCCCCCCGCCCTGGGGCAGGAAGAAGTTGAACAGATAGAAGGCTCCGTAGGCTGCATAGGCGCCGACCATGAAGAAGTCACCGTGGGCGAAGTTGATCAGCCGCACGATGCCGTACACCATGGTGTAGCCCAGCGCGATCAGCGCGTAGATTGCTCCCAGTTGGAGACCGTTGACGATCTGCTGGAAACTGAAGATTGAACCCATAGGGTATCCCCTCTCTTTGAAAGGGGGTGCCCGTGCGGGCACCCCTCTCTGTTGGAATTCCGCGGTTTACGGGTTGACGGTAGTCTTGAAGACGAGCTTGCCGCCCTTGATTTCGATGATGACCGCGGACTTCACGGGGTTGCGGTCGCCGTCGAACTTGACCTGGCCGGTGACGGTCTTGAGGTCGGTCTTCTGCAGGGCGTCCTTGATCTTGGCGCCGTCGGTGTCGCCGGCGCGCTGGATGGCGTCCAGCATGATGTTGGTGGCGTCGTAGCCCAGGGCCGCGAGGGCATCCGGATCCGCGCCGTACTTGGTCTTGTAGCTCTTCACGAACGCCTGCACCATGGGCGCGGTGTCGTCCTGGGAGTAGTGGTTGGTGAAGAAGCAGCCTTCAACCGCAGAGCCGCCGACTTCCATGAGCTTGGGGGAATCCCAGCCGTCGCCGCCGACCAGGGGGCCCTTGAAGCCCAGTTCGCGGGCCTGCTTGGCGATGAGGGCGACGTCGTTGTAGTAGTCGGATACGTAGAGGATGTCGGGGCCGGCCGCGAGGACCTTGGTCAGCTGGGCCTTGAAGTCGGTGGTGCCGGTGGCGTGGCCTTCATAGCCGACGACCTGGCCGCCGAGGGCGGTGAACTTGGCCTTGAAGAACTCGGAGAGGCCCTTGGTGTAGTCGTTGCCCACATCGAACAGGCAGGCGGCCTTCTTGGCCTTCAGGTCGTCGAAGGCGAACTTGGCGCCGACGGTGCCCTGGAAGGGATCGATGAAGCAGGCGCGGAAGATGTAGTCGCCGACCAGGGTGACCTTGGGGTTGGTCGAGGAGGTGGCGATCATGGGGATCTTGGCGTTCTGGCAGATGGGGGCGCCCGCCAGGGAGACCTTGGACATGACGGTGCCGACCACGGCGATCGACTTGTCCTGCTCGATCAGCTTGGTGAAGACGGTGGCGCCTTCCGCGGGATCGCCCTTGTCGTCGGCGAACGTCATCTTGACCTGCTTGCCCAGCACGCCGCCCTTGGCGTTCCACTCTGCCACGGCCATATCGTAACCATTCTTGGTGGAGGCGCCGAAAGTCGCCGCTTCGCCGGTGAGAGGGCCAACGCCACCGATCTTGATTTCCTTGGCGCCCTTGTCGCACGCCAAGAAGCTTCCTGCGAGAGCGACGGCGACGAACGCCGACACGAGAGACGATTTCATGGTGCCTCCTGAGACCTACTGTTAAAGGAAATGACATGTCCAAGGTGCCGATGGTCTTCCGCCCCGTTCGGGCTGAACCAAATCGCAACTTGGACACGGTGCACGAAAAAGCATGATTAGAATGAAGGACCAGAGTGTCAGCGACCCCGGTCGGGGTGGTGTTTTCAGAATTATCAACCAAAAGGGAATATTAGGAAAGACAAAATTGCCTCGGCCCGGTCTGCCCGGTTGTGCTGGGAAGTGCTTAAGAACTGTATGGGTTCGGCGTGCAATACCCCTTTCCCTGCTGCCTCTGTCGATGCCAGGAGTGACTTATATCACCTCCCTCACCATGGCCGGGCCGGTTGCCCGTATGATTCGCGCGGACAAGCCGGTTGGAGTTCTGCCATCCTTCCATTCATGCGCACCATGATCGGCAAATTCGAGATCCTGCGAACCCTGGGCAACGGCACCATGGGAGAGGTTTTCCTGGCGCGGGATCCGGACCTGGACCGCGAGGTGGCCATCAAGACCATCCTCCAGGGCAGCGCCTTCGGCGCCGAGAGCGGCGCCCGCTTCCTGCGCGAGGCCAAGGCGATGGCGGCGCTGAACCATCCCCACATCGTCACGCTGTTCGGCTCCGGCGTGGACGACGGCGTCACCTACCTGGTCATGGAATACATGGACGGGGATGACCTGGCCAGCCTCATCGGGCAGGGCCGGCCGGGCAAGGCCGAGCTGCTGGAAGCCCTGGCCCAGGCCTGCGAAGGGATGGCCTATGCCCACAGCCAGGGCGTGATCCACCGGGACGTCAAGCCCGGCAACATCCTGGTGTCCCGCCGGAGCGGCCGGCTCATGGCCAAGCTCATGGATTTCGGCATCGCCGCCGTGGACCGCTCCGACCTCACCCAGGACGGCGCCTGGATGGGCACCATCAACTACATGGCCCCGGAGTACCTGGATTCCGGGAAGGCCACGCCCAGCGCCGACATCTTCGCGGCGGGCGTGATCATCTACGAGATCCTCGCCGGCGGGCGCAAACCGTTCGCCGGGACGAGCCCCACCGCGATCCTCAACGCCATCCTGCGCCAGGATCCGGCGCCGCTGCAGCCGGAGGATTCCCTGGGGCTTCCGGGGGAGATCCTGCGGGTGATGGCCAGGGCCCTGGCCAAGGATCCCGGCCAGCGCTACGCCAGCGCCGACGATCTGGCCGCGGCCATCCGCGGGGCCCTTTCCGCTCCGGCCGCGGTCCCGGCCCGGCCCGAGGCGGCCCCGGCGATCGTCGCCGGCAAGGGCGACCAGGGCCTGGGCGCGGCCATGGCCCAGGCCGCGCCGGGCGCCACCATCAGGGTGCTCCCAGGGCTCTATGCGGAGCCGGTCGTGGTGGACATGGAGCTCTGCCTCCAGGGCGAGGGGGATTCCGCCGACGTCCTGTTTTCCGCCGGCGTGACCGTGGCGGCGGGAGGGGCGCTCACCCTGGTCAACCTCACGCTGGGCAACGGCCTGGGGTCGGGGCTCCGGGTCCTGCCCGGCGGCCGGGCCAAGGCGGTGGACGCCTGGTTCCAGGGCGCGGCGGCCGGAGGCGCGGAGCTGGGCCCCGGAACCGAGGCCAGCTTCCTCCGCTGCCAGTTCCACGACAACGGTTTCGCGGGCCTGCTGGCCCTGGAGGGCGCCCGGGCCGAACTGGAGGAATGCGGCCTGGACCGGAACCGGGGGGCCGGCGTCCACGCCTGCCGCGCCGCCAGCGTCCAGCTGCGTTCCTGCCGGCTGACCGGGAACGCCGGCCAGGGCCTGTCGGCGGTGGACGCGGCCGCCCTGGTGCTGAAGGATTGCGACCTGCAGGGAAACGCGGGCCCGGGCG
>TBL_comb47_HYPODRAFT_10002710_pt1 | contig 21636 bp, 18 predicted proteins | sample TroBogypolimnion_40_FD_10682 | JGI IMG/M metagenome (IMG submission 10682) | reverse complement strand
AGAAGTTTTTTTGCGGCTTCCACCAAAGACCGACCGTCCTCCACCACGCCCACCAGCTCAAACTCGGAAAGGAGCAGGCTGCGCAATCCATCGGCCACCAAGCGATGGTCGTCGGCCAATAATATGCGCGGTCGGTTCATGTGGTGATTGCAGCCGTAGGCAATTGAACGCGGACGATTGTGCCTGCTCCGGGTTGACTTTCAATCTCAATGCTGCCGCCCACGAGATTGGCTCTTTCCCTCATGCCGGTCAGTCCCAAACTCGGCCGTAGTTGCCGGCGTGCGGCATCGAACCCGATGCCGTTGTCGCGGACGGAGAGACTCAATCCTGTCGTTGAGCGTTTTAACGCGATCTGAACCTGGGTCGCCTTGGCATGGCGCGCAATATTGAAGAGTGCCTCCTGAGTGATGCGATATAAACCCAGCGCGGTCACCGGCGGAAGACTGGAGGGAATATAGTCGAGTTGTAGATCCACGGCAATCGCTTCGCGCCGGGAGAATCGGTCGGCTTCCGTTCGCAAGGCTTCCACCAAGCCGAGGTAATCGAGAATCGAAGGATGCAATTGATAAGACAAGGCATGAACGTCATCCGTAAGGCGAACCAATTCCTCGCGAACCGTAGGTCGGTTACCGTCGGTTTTCAAGCCGGTCGGTGTCAGTCCGGCGGCCCCCATATCGATGGCGAGTCGAACCAGCCGCTGGGTGATGTCGTCGTGCAATTCCCGCGCGAGACGCGAGCGCTCTTCTTCGTGGGCATTGATCAACAAGCCCTTGAATTCCCGCTGCTGCTGCTCCATTTCCTTCCGCTCGGTGATGTCGATGATGGAAGCCAGAAAAGCTTGTCCCTGCGACGTGCTGACGGGGTTGAGCCCGATTTCAATCGGCACTTCGCTTCCGTTCTTGCGCCGCCCGAACAAATCCCGGCCCGCGCCCATTGGCCGCATCTCTGGGCTGCGGGCGAAACCGGCTCGATGGCTTTCATGTGCGCCGCGAAACCGGTCCGGAACCAGGATTTCAACCGGTTGACCTAGCAATTCCTCCCGGGCATAGCCAAACACTTTTTCCACTTGGGCGTTGATGAGCGTGATCCGCCCCTCCTGATTGACGATGACCATGGCATTGGGTGACGCCTCGACCGCCAGGCGAAACTTCTCCTCGGCGCGAAGGCTTTCAGTGATGTCGATGCAAGACCCGATATATCCGGCAAAAATTTTATGCGGGTCAAACCGTGGCACGCCATGGTCCGAAATCCACCGATACTCGCCGTCATTTCGACGCAGCCGATATTGCAACGTGAAGGGTTGCCGCGCCGCGAACGCCTTTTCGTAGGCTTCCACACACTGATGACGATCCTCCGGATGCACGCCCTCCACCCAGCCGTTGCCGAGCTCCTGTTCCAGCGTGCGACCGGTGAAATCCAGCCAGGGCTTGTTAAAAAAATTGCAGAGCTTGTCCACGCCCGCCATCCAGATAAGCACCGGAGCCGAATTGGCCACGATTCGAAATCGGGCTTCACTTTCCCGCGCCACTTTCTCCGCCCGAATCCGTTTTGAGCGGCTGATGGTAAGGCCGATGATCAAGCCGGTCTGGAGCAGACAAATCGCCGCGACGAACAAAATTCTTCCCCGGTAGAGCTGCCAAAAGCTCGGCTGCCGAAACTGAACGAGGCTGCCCGCCGGCAGCCGTGACTCACTGATGTTCCAGCGATGCAGTTCGCGCCAGTCATAGACCGGTGTCGGCGATTCAAAAATGAGGGGAGGAATGCTTTCCGGCTTTTCCCCGGAAAGAATTCTCACCGCCGCGCGCGCAGCACTGACGCCCACCTCCGAATCCCGATAGAGCCGGCCGCCCACCGCACCTTTACCAAACTGGCTTCCGAAATAGCCGAAGACGGGCGCATTGGCCGCGGCATGAATCCGTTTCATCGCCTCGTCATTGTCGTAGGGCACTCCACCGGCATCCACCACGAGCATCCCGAAAACGATGAACGAATGTGGCGGCAGGGTGTCCACCCGCTTGAGCATTTGCTCCAGCGACAAATTATTCAGCCAGGTGAAACCGACGCGATTGGTGAAGGTCTCGAATTCATTACGGCATTGCCCGACCCAAAACTTTTCCAGCGGCGAAGCCCCAAACACGACGACGACATTTGTGGTGTCAGGTTTCAATTGTAGGACATCCTCAACGATGTCGGGCAGATGGACGCGTTGCGTGACGAGAGTGGCATTGGTTTTAAGGAGGCCCGGCGCCAATAACCGCGGATCCACGGCCATGAACAAGATTGGGGTGCTGGGAAAGAGTAATTCGCGATACTTGGCGATGAATTTTACCGCTGGCGCGCCCACGGGCACAATCAAGTCGAGCTGCCGGCTCTCGAAACGTGATTTTAAGAATTCCACAAAGGGTAATTCTTTTTCTGGCTCGGCAAAGCGTGCGGCGTCCAGCGACGCTTCATAAATATCCACTGGCGTTCCGAGTTCTTTTGCCAGCGTGGTGCGGAAGGCCGAAACCCCGGCATTGAACGGGGCAACGTCCCGCCCAAATGAATCCAAGATGAGCACCCGGGCGGGCGCGGTTTCAGCAGCATGTCCAGCTACCGCAACAATCAGGATCAAAACCGCCATCATCCATCTCGGACGCAGAAGAAGAAGGATGAGGTTGCACTCCGATTTCATTGTAGTTGAACTCTCATTCGTCACGTCGGGCGGGAGTATTTAATAACTAGAGGCATCGTATCTAGACAAATTTGTCAATTTGGCGCTCCCTTGAAATAGCAGGATCTCGTCAGATGCGAGTTGATACTATAATTCAGTTGGAACAAATGGACCAAGCTTCGCAGGTAAAAAGACCCCTAATTATTGATAATTGCGCTGATCTCTGGGCCAGATTTTGGACTATTCACCACCGGCATTCCTAAGCTTTTGCAGCAATTCCAAACAATCCCGGAGCTGGTTCCCACCATCTTCGATGGAAATTAGCCTTCGCAATTGCCGTTCACTGAATGAATGAATTTGAAGCGGTGGGGGCAAGTTTTGTAGCTCAGTTTGAATCTGTTCAGGCAATCGAAGTAGATTCATGACCTTTGTGACGCGGGCGCGTGATAGCCCTTCACGAGCCGCATTACGGGCCTGATTCAGCTTTGCGTCCTCGGCGATCTGCTGCTTCCAATGCAGAGCCAGTTGGAACGGATGCGTCGGCAAGTTCTTCTTTTCGGGCAGTGCGGGCGACTCTGCTTTGAACCGTGCGTCAGGTGGAAATGTATCACGAAAGGCCTCGCACTCCCGCTTAAAAATGGCATTGCCATTGTGATGGTTAGATCCCAAAAACTTCGGTTTCCCCCCATGCCAGCGAAGCCTCATCGTGTAATTGTTACACCAAGTAGTTTTCTCATTTTTTCCCATTTTGAAAATTTCAGCCAGCTTCCCCGTCATCAACGCCAGCCCATCTGAATCTCGCCATGTTTAATGGAAAGCAGTTTCGACAAATGACGGAACCGCATCATTGGGTCGAAGTATCCATCTGAATCTGATGAGCATCGTGTTTACCGCAGTTCCGGTGGGAGTGACTTGATTGCTGCGGCGAATTGCTGGTGTTGACGTGGATCCACCGGGCGATGTTTGACGGTCGTGCTGGCAGGATATGCGCCGAGATAGTCGCCGCCTTTCCAGTTGTTCTTTGGCCGTATGGGCCGGGGACAAAAACCGCCGCCACAATTCGGGCAGACATTGTCCAGAATCTTTTCGACACAGGGACGGCAGAACGTGCATTCAAACGTGCAAATCATCGCGTCCGTGGAATCCGGCGGCAACGCCACGTTACAGTTCTCGCATGTGGGTCTTATTTCAAGCATGGCAGAGTTTTATTCCGCAGGCTGAGCTGTGTTGCAACCTCGGCCTGCTTAGACCGCGTCGGTCTTGCCATACGCTCTTTCCACCTTTGCGATTCTGACTTGATAATCGGCATACCACTTCCGTCTTCCGGCTTCCTGGGCGGGCTTGTGGTCCATGTGAGACTTCCATGCGACTATCGCCTCCTCGCTTGACCAATATGAAACGGTGATGCCGAAACCATTTGCATCTCGCGCGCTCTCAACTCCAAGAAATCCAGGCTGCGTAGATGCAAGCTCGAACATGCGGTCGGCCATATGGCCGTAACCACGATCTCCATCCGTTCGCTGCGACGAAAAGATGGCCGCATAATAGGGTGGTTCGGGTGCCGTGGTGAATAATGTCGATTTGGCAGTCATAAATGTGTAGTTCAGTTTTGCCTCCTCACCCCGGCCCAGTGAGCCGGCTCACAACCGGCGTGAATTGGAATCATGCCGTTATGGACTGGCTCACGGGGGCAAGGGCGCGGATCGGTGTATTGGCTTGGCGACGAGCGCCTTTATATTCAATTCTCCACGATCACAGGCGAATCAAAGAATTCGATGGTCGCATCGACATGAAACTTTTCGCGAATCATCGGTGCGACGCTCCCCTTCATGAACGCACGGGCGGCACTTTCATTGTTCCACAAATAGACTCCGCCAGCAATCCGGCAGTCCCGCGAATGCAAGAATTGCTTCCGGACTAAGCCGGGCACGTTGCGGAATCTTGGTGCGACTTCGTCAAACGCAGCGCAAATCTGATCGGCGGTAACACCCGCCGGCAACTGGAAGCGAGCGACGACAGTGATCGATTTGTTAATGGGAGCATTGTCTATTAACGGCATAGTAATCTAACCTTTCATTTGAGTTGCTTTGGTTGTTCGGCACGCGCTGCAACTCTCACGCGCGGGCCAAATGGTTCGGCTTTTCAACTTGCGCTTCGATTGTGCATAACCCACCGGCTTGGCCTGCTGTCGCAGAATTGTTCGAAAGCCGGTCGAGATCGGGAGCGGAGAAGAAAGTCCGGCGCAAACGATCCAGCGTGTAGGCTTCCCGGCTGTTCCACGGCAGCAGCGACAAAACGCGGGTCAAGAAGCAATAGCCGAATACGATGAGCGCAAATGTTCCCGCAGCGATCAGCCAATATAACCAGCGCGTGCAGGGCAGATAACAAATCAGCAGCAGAACTAGATACGCCGCACGAAGTTGAACGGAATACGCAAACACGCTTCGATCGCGCACGAGGACGATCAGTCCGTGCGCGGCCGTCACGACGATCGCACCGGTGAGGGCGGCATCGTAACCGCACAGACCCGCAACGAGCAGGGCGGTGGTGAGCGTCCACGTCCACCATACCCAGTCGTTGAACTTGATGTGAAAGAGTCGTCGGGAACCTTTTTTCATATTGTTGGCGAAGCGAAGGGGCTCGTTCTGCCGGGCTATGAAAGCTGCTTTCATTTTGGCTGGATGTTTTGATTCAGCCGGAAGAAATTTTCCGGATCGTAGGTTTTCTTGACTTGTGCGAGGCGCGCGTAGTTTGCACCGAAGGCAGACTTCACTCGGTCGGTTTCTTCGGCGGTGAGAAAGTTCGAATAAGCTCCGCCGGTTGCGAACGGGAGAGTGCTCCGGTAAAATTCCCGCGCCCAGGCGATTCCAGCCTCGTCCTCGTCGGGCGAGTTCCAGCGGCCATGGACGTTCATCACGAAATTCGCGTCGCGATTGCCATAAGCGGTCGCGTCCGCAGCCACGCGTCCAACCTGCCCACCGAGTTGACCAATGAAGATCTCAGTGTGCGGCGAGGGTAGTATTCCCGCGAACTCCACAAGCCTATCGAACAACCCGTCCTTGAATTCGCGAAAATTGTGCGACTTCCAATAATTGCGCGCGCCCGGAGTGAGCAGCGGGTCGAAAGCCTGCTGCCACGCCGTGAACGGCTGCATGCCGACGTGTTGGCCGAGAACCGTCCCAAATTCCGCAAGCGGGGCGCTGAGTTTTCGACCGTTTTCCTTTGAACCAAGGTAACAGAGGGCGAGCACCAGGACATCTTGTCCGTGAACCTCCCGAGGAAGGAACGGCAGTGGCGGCGCCTTGCGCATGACTATCCACACGCTCAACTCATCCGGTGCGGCGGCAACGAACTTCCGATATTTCCGGAGCACCATGGCGGCTTCTGAGCGGGGAAACACGGTCAGACCGCTAAACACCTGCGGCCCGACGGGATGGAGGGCGAACTCAAACTCGGTGACAACGCCAAAGTTTCCGCCGCCACCGCGCAAGGCCCAGTGCAAATCCGCATGAGAAGTCGCGCTGGCCTTAATGCATTTCGCCTCGGCGGTGACGATGCGAGCGGAGATGAGGTTGTCGGAAGTGAGTCCGAATTTGCGGCTCAGCCAGCCAAAACCACCGCCGAGGGCGAGGCCGGCGATTCCGGTCGTGGAATTAATTCCGGTCGGCGTGGCGAGACCGTGGGCCTGGGTCGCGCGATCCACATCGAACAAAGTGGCTCCCGGCTGGACGTAAGCGCGGCGGGCGGGTGCGTCAACCCGGACTTCTTTCATAGCGGAGAGGTCAATCATCAAGCCGCCGTCGCACACGGCGTGACCGGCGATATTGTGCCCGCCGCCCCGAATGGCCACGACGAGCCGGTTTTCTTGGGCATACTTGACGGCGTGCGCCACATCAGCCTCAGTGCGGCAACGCACGATGACCGCAGGCTTGCGGTTAATCATGGCGTTCCAGATTGACCGAGCTTCGTCGTAGGCGGGATCGCTCGGCAGAATGACCGTTCCGTCGAGACGTTGTTTGAGTATTTCTATGTTGTGCATTTGTGTTTTTGATTTCGTTGTTAATTTTTAAGTTTTACCTGCCGACCGCATTGTGATTAATGAGTCATCGAGTAGTTCCGGCGACAGACCGGGGCTTGCATCCTGTCCGGCGCAACCGTGTTAATGGCCTCCGAAGTGTTTTAGATCTTTGGAGATCATTTTATTCGTGAAAGACTGGACCACGATCTTGCCGTCCTTCACGACGAACGTGTCTGTGCCGAGGTCATAAAAATTATCAGCCGTCTCTGCTGTCCAGAGAATGTAAGCATATCCAGGTTCGATGATTTTCTGTTTCAGACTGAACTTGGCGCCGGGTTTCGCGAACTCGGCAATCATCGCCTCGAACAAGGGCCTGATCTCATCTTTGCCCCTGAGCGGCCCGCCCCGCGTGAAGAGGACGGCCTCAGGCGCGTAGTCGGAAAGGAGGCCGTTGAGGTCGCCCTCAAAAAAGCACTTCAAGTGGCGGTCCACAACACTCTCGGTCGAAGCGGTTGCCTGGGCGTCGATCGTTGGTTCCGGGTTGTTGGATTGGGGAATCGGTGTTCGCTGATTCACATTTTGCAGGGCCGGGTTTTGCCGGTGGATAAGCGTCGAGTTCATATTTGTGTTATTTGTTTTCATGTTTGAGTTAGCGCCGCAGTCAAACGTGACTGTGACTTCAATATGAGCCCAACTGTGCGTTTTGGTTCCAGCGAGACACTGGAACTAAAGACCCAATCTGCGCCTCGGTATCAAGGGGAGTTGAAGCACCCGATTCGCCCGACAGCAAAATTTCGCGGAGTTGCGCGATGCCCCGGGCTACGCGCGATTTGACCGTCCCGACCGGCACATCGAGCCGCAAAGCGATGTCGCTGTAGGAGCAGTTTTCCAGATAGTAGAGCGTCACAGCGGTCTGGTAAGTCTCGTCCAACTTGGCGAGCGCCAGCAACAACTGCAGCGAGTCCGCAGGATCGGACGCAACCGGTGAGACGGTTGGCAATTCGTCAATAACTTCCTCCAAATCCTGATGAGGAAACCGGTTTTGCGTTCGCCGCACACGGAGGAACGCGCGATGCAGCGTCGTGTATAACCACGCCTTCACTTTGGCGATGTCGCGCAGTTGATGTCCTTTCGTCGCCCAGACCTGGAAAGTGTGCTGCGTCAAATCCAACGCATCGGGTTCCGTCCGCGTCAGGCTCATGGCGAATCGCAACAGTGGTTCGTAATGTTCGCTTACTATTGCTTCAAATTGATCAGCTGAATTCATTGTTGATTTGGAACTGGACTTACTTACTTTTTAAGCTGGTCATTATTCCCTTGAGGAGTGCGCTGACGCAATGGGACTAAGGAGTAAGTCGTTTCGGGCCACGCTTGCCACCAAACCTGGTGGCACTAAAGACCCATTGTCCGATCCTGAGTAGCGACTACCCTTTCGCTAGAAAGGATTGCTGTGAGCGTCGCGCAGAATAACCGAGCGGTTGCCATTGATTCCAAACTATGAGACAAACGGATTTTATCATCACGGTGGAAATCCCTGCGCCGCCGCCGCTGGTGTGGTCGGTGATGGCGGACGTGGAGCGCTGGCCGGAATGGACTGCGAGCATCTCGCGCGTCAAACGGCTTTCGCCCGGTCCGCTGCGCGTCGGTAGCCGCGTGTGGATTCATCAGCCCAAGCTGCCACCGGCGTTTTGGCAGGTCACGGAACTGAATCCCGGCGTGGGCTTCAGTTGGGTCAACGTCGCGCCCGGCATGCGGATCACGGGGCGGCACGCGATGGAAGCCACCGCCACCGGGACTCGCGTAACCTTGTCCATTCATTACGCAGGTTGGCTGGGCGCACTGGTGGCCCGGTGGAAGCGCGATTTGAACGAGCGTTATCTCGCGCTGGAAGCAAACGGTTTGAAAGCGCGCTGTCTCGAACTCGCGGCGACACCATGCCCCATTACATTCTCACAGCAACCGACACGCGCCGCACATTGCGGCGCTAATGGAGCTGGGTTATGATAATCATCAGTCGTGCTGAACACCATTTCCCGCGCACTTGATGAACTCGTTTGCGATAGAACATGACCGGGACCAAAGTCCCAGTGCGATGGATCAAATCATCGGCCATACTGGGTCCGTGTTTGAAAGCTTTTTTGAACGGAGCGTTGAAGCAGTGTGGTTGCTTGATCCGCAGATGGGCGTGTTTGTGGATTGCAATCAAGCGGCGATCAAACTCATTGGCGCCCAGAACAAGCAGGAGCTTCTGCGGATGCGGCCCGAAGATCTTTCACCGCCATTTCAACCGGATGGCTCGCCGAGCGCCAAGACCATCGGCGAGATTATTTCCCTGATTCAGAAGCTGAAGACGCATCGCTTCGAATGGACGATGCGGCGACAGGATGGCCGGGATATTCCGATCGAGGTCTCAGCGACCGCAGTAATCATTAACAGCAGGAGCACGCACATCATCATTTCCCGCGACATCAGCGAGCGCAAAAACGCCGAGCGCGAGCTGCGGGACCTGACGCAGGCGCTGGAACGCCGGGTGACGGAACGCACGGCCGAACTCAGCGCCAGCGAAACGCGCTTTCGTGTCATGGTCGAACATGCACCCGAAGCTATTGTTGTTTATAGCGCGGACACCGGCCGATTCCTGTTCGGGAACCAGCATGCCTGCGATCTCTACGGCGTGCCGATGTCGAAGCTCGCGGAGTTAACGCCCGCCGATGTCAGCCCGGAATTTCAAGCGGATGGCCGGGCCACCAGCGAAGTTGCGAGAGAGAAAGTGGCGGAGGCGCTGGCCGGAAAAAATCCTGTTTTCGAATGGGTCCACCGGCGGCCAGACGGCCAGTTGATTCCCACCGAAGTGCGCCTGTTGCATTTGCCTGCCGGGGGACAAAACTTGATTCGCGCGAGCATCATTGACAACACCGAACGCAAACGTGCCGAGCGAGCGCTGCGCGAATCAGAAGCGAAGTTTCGCGCGTTGTTCGAAGGCTCCAGCCAGGGGGTCATGCTGCATGACGAAAATAAATTCCTGGAAGTTAACCCCGCGGCGGTGCGGATCATGGGTTACTCGAGCGCGCAGGAATTGTTGGGCAAATATCCCACCGATACTTCGCCACCATTCCAGCCGAATGGAGAAAGTTCCGCTTTGCTGGCCCGGATCCATATTCAGGAATGCATGACCATGGGGAGTGCGCGTTTCGAATGGATGTGCTGCACGCCGCAAGGCGCGGAGGTGCCGCTGGAAGTTGCCTTGACGCGCATTCAATGGAGTGGACGCGAGGTGATCCAGGCATTCATCACTGACATTTCGGAACGTAAGCGCGCTCAAGCGGCATTGGCCGAAAGCGAAGCGCGCTTCAGCGCGGCTTTCCATGCGAGCCCGGCGTTCCTTAGCGTCTTCCGCGTGAGCGACGAGAAATACGTCCTGGTGAATGATGCTTACCTGAAGTGGCTGGGCTACTCGCGAGAGGAGGTTTTGGGGCGCACTTGCCTCGAACTCGGCGTTTGGGAGAACCTTGCCGAACGGGATTCGGTCGTGAAAGAGATGCGTGATTGTGGTTCGATCCGGCAAAGGGAGTGCCGCTGGCGTAACCGACGAGGTGAGTGCTCCACCGTTCTGCTTTGCGCTGAGACCATCAAAGTGAGTGACGCGCCGCACATGCTGTCCATGGCGGTGGACATCACTCAGCGCAAGCGGGCGGAGGAGGAGTTGCGCGAAAGCGAGGCGCGCTTGCGTGAGAGCGAAGCGCGTTTCAGCGCTGCGTTCCGGGCCAGCCCCGTGTTCATCACCATCTCGCGGATGGACGATGGCGGCTATGTGCTGGCGAATGAGGCGTTTCTTCAATGGACTGGTTATCGGCTCGATGAAGTTCTAGGACGCAATTCCCAAGAGCTGGCCCTGTGGGCCGATCCGAACGACCGCAAACAATTCTGGGAGGAATTGCGCCGCGCGCGGTTCATCCACGAACGCGAATGCCGCGTGCGTGACCGGCACGGAAAAAATTTTACGATGCTCATCTCCGCGGACATCATCGAAGTCAACCGCTCGCCGCACCTGTTGACCGTCGGTCTTGACATCAGCCAGCGCAAGCAGGTCGAGGATGAACTCCACCGAACGATCGCCCGCGAGAAGGAACTCAGCCAGCTCAAGAGTGGTTTTGTTTCCATGGTGTCCCATGAGTTTCGCACGCCTCTGGGCATCATTCAGTCGTCGGCCGAGTTGCTCCGGGATTTTTACGAACGGATGCAGCGTGCCGAGCGCGAGGAACAACTGGAGTCAATCGGCAAAAACGCGCGGCGCATGGCGGGGATGATGGAAGAAATCCTGGTCCTCAGCCGGTTGGAAGCGAACAAGCTGAACTTCCAGCCCGCCGCGCTGGATTTGAAGCGATTTCTTCTGCGTGTCGTTGATGAAGTGCTTTCGGCAACCAATCGCCGCTGTCCCATCGAACTCGCGCTGGATTCAATCACTGCGGAAGTGCAAGCCGATGAACGGCTGCTCGGGCACATCATCACGAATCTTCTGAGCAACGCTGTCAAATACTCCGAGCCGGGAGCGACCGTGCAATTTGAGGCCAGGCACGAAGGGGCGGAAACCGTGCTGGTGATTCGTGATCGAGGCATTGGCATTCCCGAGGAAGATCAGCGGCAATTGTTCAATGCTTTTTATCGCGGCAGCAACGTCGGGACGCGCCCGGGAACCGGGCTGGGGCTTGTCCTGGTGAAACGGTGCGTCGAACTCCACGGCGGGACAGTGCAGATCAAAAGCAAAATCGGCGAAGGCGCAACCGTGACTGTAAGATTTCCCGCATTCCAACCCAAACATGAAAAAAATATTGGTCATTGAAGACGAACCGGAGATGCGCAGGAATATCACCACGCTCCTGCGCTACCACGATTACGAAACCATCGCGGCGGAAAATGGACGGCAGGGAATCGAACGCGCGCGCCGGGAAAAACCTGACTTGATCCTCTGCGACGTCATGATGCCGGAGTTGGACGGTCATGCAGTGCTCCAGGCCCTGCAAGCCGATGCTGCGCTCGCGCGAATTCCGTTCATCTTTCTGACGGCGAAAGGAGAGAAAGAAGACCTCCGCAGTGGCATGAATCTCGGCGCGGATGATTATCTCACCAAGCCCGTCGGCAATGCCGACCTGGTGCGCGCGATCGAAACGCGCCTGCGCCGTTCGGAGCAACAGGCAAAGCGCGAATTCAGACCCGACTTTTCCTCCGCCGAACCTTTGCTGACCTTGGGGCTTACGCCGCGTGCGGCCGAAGCGCTGCTGTGGCTGGCCCAAGGCAAAACGAACTCAGACATCGCGGCGATTCTCGGCATCACCGAGTCCACGGTCAAAAAGCACGTCCAGGAAATTTTCGACAAGCTGGGCGTTGAAACCCGCGGCGCGGCAACCGTCCGTGCGCTGGAAATTCTGAACTCAACTTCAACTGCTAAACCTCGTTGAACCAGACGAGGGAAAGCCCTCACATCCGGTTCTGAAGGGGAAGGCTGAGCAGTTCTGACGCGCTGTTTCCAGGCTGGCCGCCTCTGATTTTGCGGGCTACAAACCAACCGTGGTCAGTGAGCAAGGGAAAAGTTTGGCTTTTCAACTAGGTGGTTCATGAGGATGACGAGTTTGCGCATACAAGCGGTGATGGCCACGAGTGGTTTCTTTCCTGCCGCGCGCAAGCGCAGATAAAACTCTTTGGGGATGCGGTCGTATCGCACCGCGCTTAACGTGGCCATGTAGAGTGCGGTGCGAACCGGGCGGCGACCGCCGCTGATGTGGCGCACGCCTTTTCGCGCCTACGGCGCTGAGATGTTTTCGTGTGGTTCGAATATTTCGTGGTTGAAAAGAAAAAAGCGAACGGATTGCTCCGTTCGCCTTTTGAATTTAGAGACAGGCGAGACGCGCTGTCCTACTTTTTTAATAGCGATAGTGTTCCGGCTTATAAGGGCCGTCCACCGGCACGTTGAGGTAGTCAGCTTGTGCCTTCGAAAGCTTGGTCAGCACCACGCCGATTTTTTCCAGATGCAGCCGGGCAACTTCCTCGTCGAGCTTCTTCGAGAGGCGATAGACGGTCGGTTCGTATTTCTCCCGGTTCGCCCAGAGATCCAGCTGCGCGAGCGTCTGGTTCGTGAACGAGTTGGACATGACGAATGACGGATGCCCAGTGGCGCAGCCGAGGTTCACGAGGCGGCCTTCGGCGAGCATGTAAATGCTCTTGTTGCCGGGCAGATGGTAGCGATCGTATTGCGGCTTGATGTTCTCGATGCGGATGCCTTTGACCTTCTTCAGCGCGTCCACTTGGATCTCGTTGTCGAAATGGCCGATGTTGCAGACGATGGCCTGATCTTTCATCGCCAGCATGTGCGCGGCGGTGATGATGTCGCAATTGCCGGTGGTGGTGACGTAGATGTCGCCGACGCCCAACGTGCTTTCGACGGTGTTAACCTCGAAGCCTTCCATCGCGGCTTGGAGCGCGTTGATGGGATCAATCTCGGTGACGACGACGCGCGAACCGTAGGCACGGAGCGAATGCGCGCAGCCTTTGCCGACATCGCCGTAACCGCAGACGACGGCCACTTTGCCGGCCAGCATGACGTCCGTGGCGCGCTTGATGCCGTCCGCGAGGGATTCGCGGCAGCCGTAGAGATTGTCAAACTTCGACTTGGTGACGGAGTCATTCACGTTGATGGCGGGCACGAGCAACTTGCCCGCTTCCTTCATCTGGTAGAGGCGATGCACGCCGGTGGTCGTCTCTTCGGAAACGCCCTTCCAGTCTTTCACAATCTTCGTCCAGAGGCCGGGCTTCTCGGTGGCGAGCCAGCGCAGGAGCGCTTTCACGACGGAAACCTCATGGCTGTCGCCCTTCGATTCGTAGGCCCACTTGGAACCGTTTTCGAGTTCATAGCCTTTGTGGATGAGCAACGTCACGTCGCCGCCGTCGTCAACGACGAGTTCCGGGCCTTTGTCGCCCGGGAACAAAATCGCCTTGAGCGTGAGTTCCCAATATTCCTCCAACGTCTCGCCCTTCCAGGCGAACACCGGCGTGCCGGTCGCCGCGATGGCGGACGCGGCGTGGTCTTGTGTGGAGAAGATGTTGCAGCTCGCCCAGCGAACATTGGCACCGAGCGCCACGAGTGTTTCGATGAGCACCGCCGTCTGGATCGTCATGTGCAACGAACCGGTGATGCGCACGCCCTTGAGCGGTTTTGATTTCGCGTATTTCTGGCGCACGGACATCAGGCCGGGCATTTCGTGTTCGGCGATGGCAATTTCCTTGCGGCCCCATTCGGCGAGCGAGAAATCGCGGACGATGTAATCCTTGCCGGCCGGCGTCTGCGCGGCGTATTCGGCGAAGGTTGCGCTGACTTCAGCGAGGGCGGCGCTGGCTTTGCCATTGCCGTTCAATTTGAGGACGGTGCGGCGCGGAGGGGACAATTTGATTTTGGCCATATTATTTATTCGTTGATTTTTAAAGTGCCTTCTTGAGGGCGGCGACTTTGTCGGTCGCTTCCCAGGTGAGATCCTTGTCGCTCTTGCCGAAGTGACCGTAGTTGGTGGTCTTGCCGTAAATCGGACGGCGCAGGTTGAGCTGGTCAATAATGTCCGACGGCTGGAAGCTGAACACTTTGTTCACCGCTTTGATGATGCGATTGTTGTCCACCGTGTTCGTGCCGAAGGTTTCGACGTGAACGCTGACCGGGTCAGGATGGCCGATGGCGTAGGCAAACTGGAGTTCGCAACGGGTGGCCAAACCAGCGGCGACGATGTTCTTCGCGACCCAGCGGCCCATGTAGGCAGCGCTGCGGTCCACCTTCGTCGGATCCTTGCCGGAGAACGCGCCGCCGCCGTGACGGCCCATGCCGCCATAGGTGTCCACGATGATCTTGCGGCCGGTCAAGCCGGTGTCGCCCTGCGGTCCGCCGACGACGAAACGGCCGGTCGGGTTGATCAGAAACTCGGTCTTCGGCGTGAGCAAATTCTTCGGGAGAACTTTCTTAATGACGTTCTCAATGCAAAACTTTTCAATCTCGGCGTGTTCGACATCCGCCGCGTGCTGCGTGGAGATGACGACGTTCGAGATGGCGACGGGCTTGTCGTTTTCATAAACAACGGAAACCTGCGACTTCGCATCCGGGCGCAACCACGCCGCGCCGCCGGCCTTGCGGATGCGCGTCAGTTCGCGGCCCAAGCGATGCGCGAACATGATCGGCGCCGGCATGAGTTCGCGGGTTTCGTTGCAAGCATAGCCGAACATCAGGCCCTGGTCGCCCGCGCCCTGCTTCGCCGTCTTCTTGCCCTTGGCCTTCTTGGCGTCCACGCCCTGCGCGATGTCGGGGGACTGCTGGGTCACGATGACGTTCACGAAAACTTTATCAGCGTGAAATACATCGTCGTCGTTGACGTAGCCGATTTCGCGGATGGCTTTGCGGGCGATGGCCACAAAGTCGAGCTTGGCCTTGGTGGTGATTTCACCGCCGATGATGGCGATGTTCGACTTCACGTAGGTTTCGCAAGCAACCCGGCTGAACTTGTCCTGCGCCAGGCAGGCGTCCAGCACGGCGTCGGAAATGGTGTCAGCCACTTTGTCCGGATGGCCTTCGCCGACGGACTCGGAAGAAAAGATGTAACGATTGCTCATGTATTATTTATGGTTTCACGCCAACAACATATTGACGTATCTGGATAGGATGATATATCCTTTTTGAAGTGCGTCAAATGGAATTTCAGAAAATATTGGCTGCACGGAAATAATCATGACCTCAACCTTGAAATCTCTCCGGGCCTTGTCCGACCAGACGCGGCTGCGCATCGTCGCGCTGCTGGAAAAGGACGAACTCTCCGTCAACGAACTCCAGGAAGTGACGCGGCTCGGGCAGTCGCGCATCTCCACGCACCTCGGCCTGCTGGCCGACTGCGCGCTGGTGAAGTCGCGGCGCGAGGGCAAGCGCACCTTTTACAAACTCAACCCGCAGGCCGATTCGGTGGCGAGCGAATTCATCCAGCTCGCCATCCGCGGCGCGAAGGAACTGGCTGAACATTCCAGCGACCAAATTAATTTGAAGCGCGTGCTCGCCCGCCGCAAGGAGCAGGCGCAGGTTTTCTTCAACCAGGTCGCCGGCCGTTTCGACCGCGTTTACGGGCCGGGCCGTTCGTGGCAGGCGTTCGGGCATCTGCTGCTGCGGATGCTGCCGGCCATCACCGTCGCGGATCTGGGTGCGGGCGAAGGACTGTTGAGCGAACTGCTCGCACGCCGCTGCAAAAAGGTCATTGCGGTGGACAATTCGGAAAAGATCGTCGCGTTCGGCGCGGCCAAGGCAAAGAAGAACGGCCTGAAGAATCTTGAATTCCGCCAGGGCGATTTACAGAATCCGCCGATCGAACCCGACAGCGTAGATCTGGTGATCTTGAGCCAGGCGCTACATCACGCCGAAGATCCCGCAGCGGCGCTGGCGAGCGCGGCGAAGCTGCTCAAACCCGGCGGCCAGATTTTGATTCTCGATCTGCTCAAGCACAATTTCGACAAGGCGCATGAACTCTACGGCGACCGCTGGCCGGGCTTTGCCGAGAGCGACCTGCACCGCTGGCTCGAAGCGGCGGGCTTCAAAAAGATCGAGATCAGCATCGTGGCGGCCGAGGAACAGCCGCCGCATTTCCAGACCATTCTCGCGGGCGGGGAAAGAAATTGATTTACCGGCTGCGGTAGAAACGTTGCGTCAAAACAGCGGCCTGCGTGTCCACGAAAGTGAAATTCCTCCCCGCCGGATTCGTGGTGAGCAGCGTCGTCCACGTCGCCAGGTTCGTGGAGGCTTCGAGGCGGTTTGTGAACTGCGGCTCAGCGATGAGCTGAATAGAAAAACCTCCGTTGGTCAGCCGCATGAGATTGGTGAAGACCGCCGGCCGCAGCGTCGGCGTCCACCAATTGCCGGACAGAACAATGAGATCCATCATCTTGATGGTGTTGCCGAAGTAGGCGCTGCTGCTGATGGGCTGGCTCGTGACGTTGGTCCAAAGTTTGTTCAACCAAAGTTGATTGGTGGCATTGACCATCGCCCCGACGGCAAACGGCGCGCTGAAGGAAAGCTCGTAGCTGGTGTTCGCGAGTGCGGTTCCATTCGTGATGTTGTAGCCGTCCTTGATGCTGGCGGGATTGCCGCCGGTCTTGCCCTGAATCCACGCATTGATTTTATCCACGGCGGTCTTGGCGCGCGGATCGCCGCTGACCAGATAATCCGTCGCGAGGCGCCACGGCACGCGGCAGGAATTGTAGCCGTAATCCTTGTCGGTGACGCCTTCGAGGTATTTTTTTCCGGCCGGTTTGGGCGTCGTGTTCACGTTGATGACGAAATCAGGAATGAGTCCGGTGGCGGAACTGTTGTTCGTCTGGATCGTGCCGATGATGCTGTAACATTTGTCAACGACCCGCGACCAGTTCGTGGTGCCGCCGAAAAGTTGAAACGCGCGAAAATGGTCTGGCATGAAATCCGACGGACGCGTGCCGTTGTAATATTTGGCATCGCCGGCATCCGACCAGTCGCCAAGTTTCACCGACCACGCGTTGGTATTGATCTCGCCCTGCATCGCGGCGGCAATGACCTTGCGGCCCTCGGCGAGATAATTGATCGCGCCGGCGCTGCCCCATTGGCGGTCGGCGAGCAGCAATGCGTAGGCGATGTCGAGATCGCCGTCCGTGGCCGAATCATCACCGCCGGAAGCGAAGACGCAGCCCGGATCTTCCTGCCAGCCCATCAAATAAGGCGTGATGCTGCTCTGGTGATTCGTGAAGAAACGATACATCCCGTCGAAATAAATCCGCGCATTCGGATCGTAACCCGCCATCAACGCGAAAATCATCATCCCGTAACCATGCGCCTCGGAGACGGTGATGGCGCCCGAGTTCTGATATTTGATGTAGTATTGATCCGCCTGGCAGCCGTTGACGAGATAGGCGGCTTTCCATGTGTTGTAGAAAAGCCGGTTGGTTTCGTCCATCACGGTCTGCGAAATCGCCGGCTTGATCGTCCCCGCCGTGTAGGCGACGTGCTGCGGAAACGGAAAATTCTGCGCGCGGCCAAGTCCCAAGCCCGCCAGAAGGCAGAGCACCGCTGCCGTCAAAAGCGCGGCAGGGCCGGTGGCAAATGGTTGCATGCGGATCATTTTACCAAACGCCGGTCACCCAGCCAATCGTTCAAACATTCAACCGACCACGAGGTTCACCATCCGCTTCGGCACGACGATGACTTTCTTGATCGCCTTGCCTTCGTAAAACGCCTTCGCCTTTTCGTTCGCCCGCCCGAGCGCTTCCAGCTCCGCCACCGTCGCATTGACGGAAACCTTGATGACATCGCGCAGCTTGCCGTTCACCTGCACGGGAATTTCAATCTCGTTTTCCACGAGCACCGTCGCGTCAAACTTTGGCCATACGGAGTAGGCCAGGTTGGTTGAGGGTTGGGAGCTGAACGTTGAAAGCTTTTGCCAGAGTTCTTCCGCGATGTGAGGCGCGAAAGGCTGGAGCAGAATCAAAAAGTCGCGCAGCACGGCAACGGGTTTCACCTCCCAAGCGATCGCGTCGTTCACAAAAACCATCATCGCGGAAATTGCCGTGTTGAAGCGCATCCCGTCGAGGTCTTCGGTGACTTTCTTGATGCAGGCATGCAGCGTCTTCAACTGCGCCGGCGTCGCCGCCACGTCTTTGACGGCGACATTCAGCTTGATCAAGTTTAACAACTCCGGGTGACTTGGTTGGGTTGTCTCCGCCTGTTCAAATTCCGTTTCACTCGGTTCATCCACGAACAAGCGCCAGACGCGGCCGAGAAATTTATAGACGCCCGCGACGCCCTGGGTGTTCCAAGGTTTCGTGTCCTGCAACGGCCCCATGAACATCTCGTAAAGCCGGAACGCATCCGCGCCGTATTCCACGAGCACGTCGTCGGGATTCACCACGTTGCCGCGCGACTTGGACATCTTCTGGCCGTCGGAGCCGAGAATCAGCCCTTGATTGACGAGCTTGAAAAACGGTTCCGCCGTCGAGACGTAGCCGAGGTCGAACAAAACCTTGTGCCAGAACCGCGCGTAAAGCAGATGCAACACGGCGTGCTCCGTGCCGCCGACGTATAAATCAACTCCTGGCGTCGTTGATTGAGTCGCAGGTTGCAGGTTGCTAGTTACAGGTTGCGCTGCGCTGGAATCCAACTTGCAACTTTCAACCTTCAACTTGCAACCATTCGTTCCCATCCAGTATTGCTCCGCTTCCTTGCCAACGAATGAAACGGCATTCTTCGCATCGAGGTAGCGGAGATAATACCAGCACGAGCCGGCCCATTGCGGCATGGTGTTCGTTTCGCGCGTGGCACCGGGAATTTCGTTCAACCAGTCTTTTGCACGAGCCAGGGGCGGCTGGCCGTCAGCGGTCGGCTTGTAATCTTCCAATGCTGGCGGCAGCAGCGGCAGCGCACTTTCCGGCAACGCCTCGTGATAGGACTGGCCGTCCGGGCCTTTTTTCCAGATGATCGGGAACGGTTCGCCCCAGTAACGCTGCCGGCTGAACAGCCAGTCGCGCAACTTGAAGTTGATGGTTTTCTTGCCGAGCCCTTTTTCTTCGAGCCAGGCGGAGATTTTCTTCTTGGCTTCGGGCGTGGAAAGACCGGTGATCGAAATGCCCGGGCCGGTTGAATTCACGGAAACCCCATCGTCGGTGAAACCCTGCCATTCCGTTTTGGCATCGTTCGGCTGGACGACCTGAACGACGGGCAGATTAAATTTCTTAGCGAACTCAAAATCGCGCGTGTCATGCGCGGGCACGGCCATGATGGCACCGGTGCCGTAGCTCGCGAGCACGTAGTCGGCAATCCAAATCGGAATCTTTTCACCGTTGACGGGGTTGATGGCATAAGCGCCGGTGAACACGCCGGATTTTTCCTTCGCCAGTTCCGTGCGTTCGAGGTCGCTCTTGCGCGCCGTGTGTTCGCGGTAATTCTCCACCGCTTCGCACTGTTCCTCGCTGACGATTTCGTCCACCAGGCGATGTTCCGGCGCAAGCACCATGTAAGTCGCGCCGAACAACGTGTCAGGCCGCGTGGTGAAAACGCGGATTTTCGACTCCGCATTCCGCACTCCGCACTCCGCAATTTGAAAGTCCACTTCCGCGCCTTCGCTGCGCCCAATCCAGTTTCGTTGCATTTCCTTGAGGGAATCTGTCCAGTCAATCGTATCGAGATCGGACAGCAATTTCTCGGCGTAGGCAGTGATGCGGAGCATCCATTGGCGCATGGATTTGCGGACGACCGGAAAGCCGCCGACTTCACTCTTGCCGTCAATGACCTCTTCGTTCGCGAGCACCGTGCCGAGTTCAGGACACCAGTTCACCGGTGCTTCACTGACATAGGCGAGGCGCTTGGAATCGCGGAAAATTCTTTTTTGTTCCTCGGTTTTGCTGTCGGCTGGGAAATTAATTGTATCAACAGACTCGGCCTTATTCGTCGCCGGATTGAACCACGAGTTATAAAGCTTGAGGAAAATCCATTGGGTCCACTTGAAATATTCCACGTCGGTCGTCGCGAGCTCGCGCGACCAATCGTAGCTGAAGCCGAGGCTTTTGATCTGGCGCGTGAAGTTGGCGATGTTCGCCTCAGTGGTGACGCGCGGATGCTGGCCGGTCTTGACGGCGTATTGCTCGGCGGGCAAACCGAACGAATCCCAGCCCATCGGATGCAGCACGTTGAAGCCGCACGCGCGGCGGTATCGCGCGAGAATATCCGTGGCCGTGTATCCTTCCGGGTGCCCGACGTGCAGTCCCGCGCCACTCGGATACGGAAACATGTCGAGGATGTAAAACTTCGTCGGCGCCTTGCCGCCGACCACCATTGCGTCGGCCCCGTGCCGTTGCGCGAAAGGATGGTTCGCCGGCACTGGCTCGCCGGGATTAAACGCGCGAAAAGCCTGCTGCTCCTCCCAAGTTTTCTGCCACTTGGGTTCGATCAGATTGAACGGATACTGCCGACGGATGCTTGCCATAGAGCCGACATTATTGGCGGAAGGAAAGCAGCGGGGCAATCGTGGAGTTTTTGCTGGACGGTTTCGATCAGGGTGGAGCGGGCGGCTCCGGCGCAGAATCAACGGGCGGCTGTTCGTTGGACGGCGTCGCGCAGCTCCTGGATTTGAAACGGCTTGTTGACCAATTGATCCACACCCTTTAACGGCGTGGCGGAAGCCTTCAGCATCTCGGCGTAGGCGGTGACCATGATGACCGCCTGGCTGGGTTGCCGCGCCTTGATCGCAAGGGCGAGTTCATCACCCTTCATCCCCGGCATGTGGTAATCAGTGATGACCACGTCAAAGCCGGCCTGTGCGAAAGTTTCCAAAGCCTCCTGCGCATCGCCAGCGGCGACCACCTCGTGGCCATCGAACGACAGCAACATCGCCAAGGCATCGCGAACCTGCGGCTCGTCCTCCACGACCAGGATTTTTTTCTTCGGTAGTTGATGCGCGGACATAATGACTCTTGGCTGCGCTCTTATTAAGCCATTAATGCGCGGGAAAGCCAGACTTTATCTGGCGCGCACCGTCCGGGCCTGGCTTTGCCACACCAGCCGCAGCCCCTCAAGCGTCAGGTCCGGCAACACGGCGGAGATCTCCGGCAGCTTCGCGGCGATCAATTTCGCGTAGCCGCCCGTCGCGATGACCGGCAGGTTTTTCGCGCGCAACTCGCGTTTCAACTCGCTGATCAGCTCGCGCACCAGGCCGCGATAGCCATGCACCGCGCCGACGAGCATCGCCTCCTCCGTGCTCTTGCCGATGACGGATTGGGTTTCGCGGATTTTAATTTTCGGCAGCAGCGCGGTTTTCTCGTGCAGATATTCCGTCATCGCCGCCAGCCCCGGCGCGATGATGCCGCCGATGTAATCACCGCGCGCATTCACCACGTCGAACGTCACCGCCGTGCCGAAATCCACCACCACGACCGGCGC
>TBL_comb47_HYPODRAFT_10002709_pt1 | contig 21644 bp, 19 predicted proteins | sample TroBogypolimnion_40_FD_10682 | JGI IMG/M metagenome (IMG submission 10682) | reverse complement strand
ATTTGCAATTTCCGGATAGACTCCCTTGGAATAATAATGTTCGACCAGTTTTGAGTTCCTTACAGCAAATTCAACGGCCATAAAGACCAGAACTGCAAGGAGAAACGGGATAGAAATCAGGAAAATCCTGAATTTATCCGTCCGGAATATTTTTGCAATGATCTTGTTTAGGTGTATATTTCTCATTATTAAGATGTCATATGAATAATTGGAGCGGGAGTCTCAATCAACCAGCATTGATCTCCTCCTGATCTCTTTCCCCCAAAGCTAATCAGCAGTCAGCCTGAAAAGAGAAAATATAAAGAAACAGTTAAAATTTCTGCCGGTAAAACTACAAAATGATTACCAATGTTTAACTTTGGGGATGATGAACGAGCAACTAAAGTTATCGGAATTAAACGGGCTGGTAAAAAAGGCTATTGGGGAGGCTTTTACCGCTCCAATCTGGGTAATTGCCGAAATCTCTGAACTGAAAATAAATCGTAACGGTCATTGTTATCTGGTACTTATCGAGAAGGAAGTTAACGGAGATGCCATTCTGGCCCAGGCTAAGGCTACTATCTGGTCTTACACTTTCAGGATGCTCCAGCCTTATTTTGAATCAACTACCGGACAACTATTAACCGAAGGTCTTAAAGTGTTAGTCAGTGTTTCTGTTGAATTTCATGAATTATATGGATTTAGCCTGAATATCCGCGATATTGACCCCACTTATACCTTAGGAGATATGGCCCGTCGGCGGCGCGAGATAATTGCCCGTTTGCAATCTGAAGGTGTAGCAGATATGAATAAGGAACTTACACTTCCTTTGGTGCCTCAGCGGATTGCAATTATTTCGTCGCCTACCGCTGCAGGTTACCAGGATTTCATCGATCAGCTGACCAATAATCCTGCAAAGTACCATTTTCATCTTAAACTATTTCCGGCAATCATGCAGGGGAATCAGGCAGAATCGTCCATTATCGGTGCTCTTGAGCAGATTTATCGTTACGAAAGTTTCTTTGATGTCGTGGTGATCATCCGTGGCGGAGGCTCGCAGGCAGACCTGAGCTGCTTTGACAATTATAACCTCGCCTATTTTGTGACCCAGTTCCCGCTTCCGGTAATCACCGGAATTGGTCATGAAAAGGATGATTCGATTGTCGATCTGGTAGCCCACACACGCCTTAAGACCCCAACTGCGGTAGCCGAATTCCTGATCAGCGGAATTGCCCAATTTGACCAGCACCTGGACGAATTAAAAAATCGTTTCGCAGAGAATATTAATGACCAGCTGACTTCTGCGAAAACGGTGGTTGAACAATATGCCCGTTCAATCATCCCAATAGTAAAGGATAAAATTGTCAAAGTAAATAGTCGCCTGATTCAAACGATTTGGAAATTTGATAACCACGTTAAGGTATTTATAAAAAACCAAAACTATCAGTTATCACACCTGGAGGAATCCTTGCGGCATGAATTTAAAAATTTCCACCAGATTCAATTACACAAACTGGAGCGGACCACAAGAGCACTTTCCTATTCTTCACAACGAATAGGTCTTATTAACAATGAATTGTTGATGCGTAAAATTCAACTGTCTGGAAAGTTAAGCAGGAATATATTATCAGACAACAAGCTTTACCTTGAACTTGCCCAACAAAAAGCGCAGTTAACCGATCCCTTGAAGATTCTGGCCAGAGGCTATTCTATAACTACCTATAATGGCCGGGCATTAAAAAATACAGATAGGATAATTACAAACGCACTTATCGAAACAAAACTACACAAAGGGAACATAATAAGTGAAATTAAAACAATCATAAAGGAAGTATAAAATGAATACAAGCAAAAAAAACTTATCTTATAAGGAAGCAATTACGGAAATCGAAGAAATTCTCAAACAGTTGGAAAATAATGAATTAGACGTGGATGATCTCTCTGAAAAAGTTAAAAGAGTCTCAATGTTGGTCATATTATGTAAGGAGAAACTCCATCATACCGAACTGGAGATTGATAAAATACTAAAGGAAATGGATAATAATTATAATTAATATGCAAATAATCATTTTGTTGTTATTCTAATTATTCTAACTTTAGAACCTGAAATATTTCTAAAAATAGACATAATGGCTGAATCAAAAGTTGATTTTTCGTTTGAGAATCTTCACTTTTCGTGCGAAGGTGATAAAGATTGGGTTGAAATGCAATTAAATCAGATACTTAGTCGTATTCCTGGGCTAAAAATGGCTGAATTAATCGTTAATCCTAAAATAGTTAAATCAATTTCTGATCAGAATATTCAGACACAAAAATTGATCGGAGCTGAGAAAAAAAATGGTTTCAAAAATCGAGATAAGGCCAAGTCAATCAGCATGTTGACAAATTCCGGATATTCGAATGATCCGCTTATGGAGTTTCTTAAAGGAAAAGAGGCAGACAAGAACCAGGTGAGGAAGTTTTTGGCAACGGCAGTCTATCTTCACTCAAAAGGGGGAGAAAAATTCTCGACTCCATTGGTGTCTAAACTCTTGAAATCAGCTCATATCGAAAAACTTATTAATGCCAGTGACTGTCTGAACAAGAATGAGAAAAAAGGATTCTGCATTAAGGAGGATAAAGAATTTATACTCACTGAAGCAGGAATCCGTTCCATCATAGGGGGAAACGAAGTATAAATGGCATCGGATTAAAATCCGATGCTGACACTCAAAATAAAGTTAGTGCCTGCCTGAGGAAAATAGCCATCCATTTTGTTTCTTTTCCCGTTGTATAAATAGGAATAAACCCAGGCGTTGCTTTCGTATTTCTCATTCAGGATATTATTAATCAGCAATTTAAATTTCATCTCCTTAAACATTTTTTGTTTCGGCTTATAGTCAAATTTCAGGTTGTCGACAAAATAAGCATTCAGTTTTCTGTTGTCACTTGCTGTATTGTCAATATACTGTTTCCCGACATAATAGGATAGGAGGCTGATTTCTATCCTGTTCCAGGGCTTGTAAGAAAGGACACTGTTGGCCGTAAGCTGAGGCGAGAATGCAAGGTCAGTTTTCCCAATTATATTTGCTTTTGTTCCTCCATTATCCCAGTCCTCAACATATTCGGTGAAATTATCAATCTTATTGCTGCTGATCGTTGCATTCAGATTCCAATTTAATCGCTTCAGAATTTTAATCCCGGCCATCATCTCAACCCCGGTCCGGTAACTCCTGGCGGCGTTGGTCATAATTGGATTCCCAACATCATTGATCTGCCCGGTTAGAATTAACTGATTGTTATAATTCATGTAATAGTAATTGGCACCCAGCATTAATTTGGGAGACTTAAATTTGTAGCCTAACTCGAAGTCATTCAGCGTCTCAAATGTGGGTTGTTTTCCTGTGGGATTGGAATCCGTCAGATTATCATGGTTTGGCTCGTGATTGCCACGGCTAAAACTGAAATAAGCCTCCTGATGAGTCCCCGGTGAATAAAACAGACCAAATTTGGGGTTGAAAAAGTTATATTCATGATTCTGGGTAATGTTCCGGAGGTTCCCATCAATACCATTAATCTCATAATTGATATATCGGTACTGCAGATCTGCTGTGGCATTAAGTTTTTCTGAAAGTTGAAAGTTGTATCTTGCATAAATATTATCATCCTTTTTCGAACCTTTGCTCCGGTACCATTCATAATCCATATTTGCATTACCCGCAACCCGGGCCCAGATTACCTTCCCAAAATGCTGTCCTTCATAAATATTTGCACCACCTCCAACATTCAGGGTGCTTTTTCCCTTTTTATAATTCAGGGAAAATATGGTTCCATAAAAAATATTGTCGAGCCATTTACGAGTGATCATATCTGTTTTATCGATAAGGGTTCCATTGATTTGCGGATAGGCAAGCTGATAGCTGGCGTAATCCTGATCGGTTACATACTCCTCATAATATCCTCGGCCATATACACAAAATGCTGAGGCATTAATATTTAGAAAAGGACTGATTTTGTGCGAAAACTGAAGCTGATAATTGTCCTGCTGATAATGATCCACCTGATTTTTATACGTATACAGGTTGTAGGTACGGCTGCTGGAATTAATCATATGCTGAGTCTGGGCCTGAGTGTACAAACCATCTGTATAATATTGTTCCATACCTGCCAGATCGTTATTGAGCCTCACCGAAGGGACGCCATTCCATGCCTGATAGGTCTGCTCGAGTCCCGAAAAGGCGGTGACCTTTAAAATGGTATTGGCTGTAAAATACCCGCCTGAAATATAAAATGACTTCAGGTCAGCAGAAGCCCGGTCAATAAATCCTGAAGAACTGATCTTCGACAGTGAAGCATCAATTGCAAATTTATCGTCGATGAGTCCGGTTCCGACGGCCACATTATTTCGATAAGTATCAAAAGAACCGGCTGATGAGTTATAATTAGTATACGTCTTCGGGTTTAATTTACTGGTCTGGAAATCGATAGTGGCACCAAAGGCAGCTGCTCCGTTGGTTGAATTTCCGACTCCCCGTTGGATCTGAATATTCTCGGTTGAGGCCGCGATGTCGGGAATGTCGACAAAATAGGTGCTTTGTGATTCGGCATCCGACAGAGGTATCCCGTTGATAGTCACATTGATTCCGGTAGGATCGGTGCCCCGGATTCTGAAATTGGTATATCCCACACCATTCCCGGCATCCGAGGTCACTACAAACGAAGGAGTGTAATTCAGCATATAGGGGATATCCTGCCCAAAATTCGATGTTTTAATATCTTCTTTTCCGATGTTGGTATAAGCCAACGGGGATCTATCTCCCGCCCTGGCTGCTGATACCAGGATCTCTTCAGTCAATATGGTTGTCGGTTCCATCACCACCTCCAGGCTCAGGGAGCCATTCATGATTAACTCTTTGCTGAAATTCTTATATCCGACATAAGTTGCCTGAATAGTGTATTTCCCTTTTTTAAGATTCGTGAATTTAAATGCGCCACCAATTCCGGCAGTTGTTCCGTCAAATGTATTTACGAGCATAACATTTGCGCCATTCAATGCATCTCCTTTGACGTCCCTGACAATTCCGCTCAGCGATAACTGACCAAAAACTACGACTGCGAATAATTGCAATACCAAAAATAAACCTAATCGTTTCATATTTAAATAATTAAAATATTGAAAAGCCCAATGAGGAGGTGATTGTCCATTCGCCATCCCTACACCGGAATTACCTGGATCAGGTTCGGTGGGTATGTTCTCAGCCAATAATTTTCAGGCACCCCATTGCGTAATTAAATCTAAAGAATTTGAATATAACCTGAAATGGTAAATTCAAATTCTTATTCGTAAATAATCGAGAGGACTGTATAAACCGAATGATTTTTCATTTTCCCTTTCCGGCATTACCCGGACAGGTTCGATGGGTTTGATCTCAGCCTGTTTTTTAAGGCACCCCTTTATTATTTCGGGAGCAAAGTTAGGCTAATAAGTTCTTAATACAAATTTTAAAGGTGTAAAAGTTCAAATAAGCAGAACTAAATTCATAAAGATTGAATTAAAATGCATTCAATCAGAAGATTATTGTAAGGATTGCAGATTTGATCTATTTCAGAAGATATGAAAGGCTCTATAAAAGTATCATCTTTCCTATCTGCTATTATCCTTTACCGGTAGGTTCAACTTATGGAATTTTGTGAATTATAATCTCGTTAATCTCACCAGCCACCTCGAGACCTGCGTTTCTGCCAGAATCGCAAAAGATTGATTTCCGCAGTTTTCGATCATAAAGGTTAACTTCGACCGTGGAAGTCATGCTCTCTTCGATTCGTCCATCCATAAATCCGAGGATGGGTGAGGCCAATGAAGTAACCCTGTCACGGTGAGCAAGAAGTTCGATCCTGAAATTGCTGTTTTCAAATACTAATTCTACCCTTTTCTCATCGATAAATGATTTACGGAGTCGTGTTCCGTTATAGGTCGTAAACCTGATTAAACGGTCGTGCAACCACAAACCAGCGATGAATCCCACAAAAGATTTTGTAATCCAGGGGATTTTCGCAACCGAGGCTTTCATCGATATTCCTGGAATGGAAAAATGGTTCGTCTGCATCCAGGTGTAGGCCTTCGGAAACGAATGGCCCCAATCCTTTTCTATATAACCTCTCCCCTGATCGAAATTAATACGCTCACCTTCAATGTCTAATTGTCCGTGAATGGAATGGTCCATACTCACAATTCCATGATAGCATTCCATAAAGGGGACAAATGAGTAGGGTCCCATTATCCCGGGCGAATACCAGTGCTTCGGCCAGTGAATATTATCGCGGAAATGCAGTTCACCGGAAATACCCGGAAGCCGGAGTTTTAATTGTTGTTCGGAGAAAAAATTGGCGCCAATGTTCAGGTTAAATACTCCGGCGACCGGAATAAATTCTTCTTTCTGAAAAAGGTGTTGAACACTCGTCTGATCTTTACCGTTAAGTACCTGAATGAATGCTTGTTTTCGGCCTGTCTCATCCATTGCAATCCCGGGAATAAAGGCAAAAGCTTTTGTTTCATCGTCATTTACGACCTTGAAATACCACCCTTCAAAATATTTTCTACGCTTACCCCAACCCTGGAACTGTTCGGGATTAAAAAAGGATTGAATCTTCTGCATTATCATTTTATAAAGATAATAAATATCAGATTATTAGTAATATCTGGTTCCAATATTTAAATCTCCTGATGAAAACAGTTTTGCAGCCCCCCATATCATTTCGTTTAAAAAATTTCTCCTGATGAAAACCATTACATTCTCTTATTAACTTTGGGGAAATAAAATAAGAGGGCATGACGATTGATAATTTTCCATCCAAACTCCTGGAGAATGCTGTAAATGAATTTTCTAAACTGCCGGGTATTGGGAAAAAGACGGCATTAAGGCTGGTTCTTCATCTGCTTAAAAAAGAGACTGAAGAGGTTTTGCGGTTTAGTCGTGCTTTAACGCAACTTCGCGAGGAGGTGAAACATTGCCGTATTTGCCGCAATATATCCGACTATGATACTTGCAATATCTGCAGCAATCCGGCACGTGATCACCGAATGGTTTGCGTGGTAGAAAATATCCGTGACGTGATGTCGGTCGAGAACACCCAGCAATATCGTGGTGTCTATCATGTGCTTGGAGGAATTATCTCTCCTATGGATGGAATCGGTCCTGCCGATCTTGAAATTGATTCGCTACTGGCCAGGGTTGAAAAAGGAGAGACGGATGAGGTGATCTTTGCCCTAAGCACAACTATGGAGGGAGACAGCACAAACTTTTATATCTTTAAGAAATTAAAAGACTTCCCTGTTAAGATTACCACTTTGGCGCGTGGAGTCTCAATCGGCGATGAAATTGAGTACACCGATGAGATAACTCTTGGCCGTTCTATCGTCAACAGGATGCTTTTCGAGAATTTTATGGGATAGCAAATATGAGAAAATACCTCTCTAACGACAAAGTTACGCTACGGGCAATTGAACCTGCGGATATTGACTTACTCTATGCCTGGGAAAATGATCCTGAGATATGGGAGGTGAGTCATACTCTGGTTCCTTATTCCAAATATATTCTGGCGCTCTACATTCAAAATGCAGATAAAGATATTTACGAAAGTAAGCAATTACGACTGATGATCGATACTCCGGAAGGGAAAACCATAGGCGCCATCGATCTTTTTGATTTCGAACCTTATCATTCAAGAGCCGGGATTGGATTGTTAATTCATGACCGGGAAGACCGTTCAAAGGGGTATGCATCCGGTGCCATGGAGCTTTTAATCTCGTATTGTTTCGGTAAATTGAATCTCCATCAACTCTATGCCAATATCGAGACCAGCAACCTGGTCAGCCTGGCTCTATTCGAAAAGTACGGTTTTTCTCCCTGTGGTACCAAAAAAGAGTGGCTTCGTACCGATTCAGGCTGGAAGGATGAGATAATGCTGCAACTGATTAATGGTTAATGCATTAATGGTTAGTGCTTAATGATAAAACAGATAAAGGATTAATTTTGAAGTCATTAACCATTCCCCATTCCCCATTAACCATTCATCATTAACCATTCACCATTCACCATTCCCCATTAACCATTCATCATTAACCATTCATCATTCACCATTCACCATTCCCCATTAACCATTCATCATTAACCATTCCCCATTAACCATTCACCATTAACCATTCACCATTAACCATTCACCATTAATTCCAGCTCTGAATAATCGGGTATTACCGGCAAAAAAGTATAGGTTAATTCATCCTGGTTGAACCGGCAGCAATAGTGGCTTAACCCATTGGTTACAATCAGATAACTCACTCTTAGTTCCATATTGTAACGGGCAATCTGATCGAAAACGTCCTGCGAGATTTTCACTTCAGGAGCTTTGCATTCAACGGCAACAAGGGGAATACCTGTTCTTGCGAAGAGAACTATGTCGGATCGGAAATCGTGCTGATTGATCCTTAAAGATCGCTCTATTACGACCAGGGCAGCCGGAAAGTGTTTGATTTCCGTGAGGTAGCGGGCGAAATTCTGGCGGACCCACTCTTCCGGAGTAAGCAATACCCATTTCCGGCGAAAATTATCAAAGATCAGCTTTTTATCGCTTTGCTCTTTGATGCGAAAAGAATAGTGAGGCAGATTAAGTTCCATTTCCGGCATTTAAATTACTCAAAGCTAATTTTTATTTCCAATTGAACAAAGAATCTGCAAAAACCAGATATTTTTGTATAAAATGTTAAGATGAAGACAAAAGAAGAGATTGTAACCAATTGGCTTCCCCGTTATACCGGAAGGAAGCTTGAGGATTTTACCCAATACATTATTCTTACAAACTTTCAGAACTATGTTGAGAATTTTGCCGAAAAGTTTGGAGTTCCTGTCGTTGGCGAGGATAAATCAATGCCAAATGCCAGCGCGCACGGGATAACGATTATCAACTTTGGGATGGGTAGTCCGAATGCGGCAACTATTATGGATCTGCTCAGCGCAATTATGCCTGAGGCAGTTCTCTTTTTAGGAAAATGCGGAGGTTTAAAGCGAAAGAGTGAACTTGGCAGTTTAATCCTGCCGATCGCAGCGATCCGGAGTGAAGGTACCTCGAACGATTATTTGCCGATAGAGGTGCCGGCTCTGCCAGCTTTCAGTCTACAGCGGGCTGTCTCCTCAACTATTCGCGACATGGGACTCGATTACTGGACCGGCACAGTTTTCACAACGAATAAAAGGGTATGGGAATACGACGAACGGTTTAAAAAATATCTGAGCAAAACTCGTGCGATGGCCATCGATATGGAGACCGCGACTATTTTCACGGTCGGCTTTTATAACCAGATTCCAACAGGTGCATTGCTGCTGGTTTCTGATCAGCCAATGATTTCAACCGGGGTTAAAACGGCAGAGAGCGATAGGGAGGTTACCCGCAAATTTGTCAATCGTCATCTTGAAATCGGAATTGGCGCCCTCTCAGAGCTCATTAATGATGGAAGATCAGTGAAACACCTAAAATTCTAATGATGGATTACTCCCAGATTATTAATGAGTTAAAGGATAAGAAGTATGCTCCGGTCTATTTTCTCGAAGGGGAGGAACCCTATTTTATGGATCAAATCAGCCACTTTATTCTCAAAAATGTGCTCTCTGAGGAAGAAAAAGGATTTAACCAGACGATTCTGTATGGAAAGGATTTGAGCATTGACTCCATTATGACTGCTGCAAAACGGTTTCCGATGATGGCCGAACGACAGGTGGTGGTTATCCGTGAAGCTCAAAACATCCGGAATATTGAGGATCTGGCCCCCTACGTTGAAAATCCTATGCGATCAACGATCCTGGTGATTAATTACAAGTACAAAACGATCGATAAGCGGAAAAAACTATATAAGGCATTACAAAAGAACGGTATCTTTTTGGAATCCAAACCGCTGTATGAAAGTAATATTCCTGCCTGGATCACCAATTACCTGAAAGAGAAAAATCTTGGAATCGATCCGCGCGCTGCACAAATGATCACTGACTTTGTTGGAAGCGATTTGCAGCGGATTGTGAACGAGCTTGAGAAAGTAACCATATCGATGGTTCCGGGAACCAGTATTCTGCCTGAGGATGTGGAGAAAAACATTGGAATAAGTAAAGATTTTAATATGTTTGAACTGCAGAAAGCTCTCGGGAATAAAGATATTCTTAAATCAAACCTGATTGTTAACTATTTCATCGATAACGAGAAACAAAATCCATTGCCGGTAATCCTGGGAATGCTGGTTGGCTTTTTCCGAAAAATATTGGTCTACCACTCCATTGAAAACAAATCGGACAGGAACCATATAGCTCAGAAGCTGGGGGTAAATCCCTACTTTATTAACGATTATATCAGTGCCGGACGCAACTATAGTCTTGATAAGGCAGTCAATATCATCTCCATGATGCGGGAATATGATTTGCGGTCAAAAGGGGCACGTGGCGGCACAACAGCAAACGGTGATCTGTTGCGCGAACTTAACTTTAAAATCCTCCATATTTAACACAAAATCCTATGACATTAATATTGATTCTAATTATTACTCTGGTCTCGGCAGTTGCCTTTTCGCAAAGAGGAACCATGGCACAACTGCAGTTCAATGCCTATCAGATTTATCACCGCAAACAGTATTACCGGATAATAACCCACGCATTTGTCCATGCTAACTGGGAACACCTGATCGTGAACATGATTGTGCTCTACTCTTTCGGAACGGCAGTTGAACACTTTTTTGGAATGTATTTCGGGATCTCCGGAAGGTTTTATTATCTGATTCTGTTTTTCGGATCGGTTATCTTTTCGAGCCTGTGGTCGTTATATATACAAAGGAACAATCACTACTACAATGCCGTTGGTGCCTCAGGAGCCGTTTCCGCGATACTTTTTGCGGCTATTTTCTTCGATCCATGGAACAATATCTACTTTTTCGGTGTGTTGCCTATCCCGGGAATTATTTTTGGCGGTTTGTACCTGTATTATTCTTATTATATGAGTACTAAAAAGGCAGATAATATCGGTCATGATGCTCATTTTATGGGGGCTATTTTCGGGTTTGTTCTCCCTATTCTCTTAAAACCATCCTTGTTGATCTTGTTTTTTGATCTGCTTTTTGGCCGGATTTCGATGTAAGTAATAGTAAAGATGTAATGTATTATTGATCCGTCAGATGACGAAGAACATTATTAATAAATTACACTGAAACGAGCCATGAGAGTTCCTCTCACACAGAAGGATGATTATCTATGGCGAGTTCCATTTGGCCTTAAAAAACAAATTATTATCAAATGAAAGGCGGCTTTAACCTCTTTAACGGCAAATTTTATCGCGAAAGTGATCCACTATTCACCGGAGCAGATCTAATAAGGTTAAATTCAGGTATCTGTGAATCATTCAGGGCCGAGAATAATCTGGTGGTATTCGCCAGAGAGAACTACAACTTCCTCATTGATTCCCTGTTGGCAATAGAATTATCGTTGCCCCCAGACTGGGATTTTCCCCGTTTTATAAAGGACGTGTCCAGATTGCTCAATAAGAACCATTTCTATCTTTCTGCAAAAGTGATCATTCATTTGATCCCTGGTACTTCCGGAACCGATTATTTAATGATGGCAGAGGAGATGTCAGGGAGTTTCTTTGCCGTCAGTGATTCCGGATTATTGATTGATTTTTATGATGATGGTGCAAAGGGGAGCTCTATCCATTGCAATTATGAACCTTCCAGCAGGTCATTGTGGGCAATGGCCGCCCGTTCAGCTGCCCTGCAATCCAGACAAAATCTTATCCTGTTGAATAGTAAAGGTTTTGCATGCGAATCTATCGGTGGAAGTTTTGGTTATCTCACCGGTCAGCAGGCATTTTTCCCGTCACCGGCATCTTTGGGCTACATTCCTGCAATGACCGATATGGTGAAAAATTGTGCTGAGGAATGTGGCTATCAGTTGCATATTATCCCGGAAATCAAGCGTACGGATCTGCTTGATGCTGATGAACTTTTTTTAATTGATAATTGTCAGGGCGTCCAGCCGGTTTTGGGGTTGTATGCCAGAAGATATTACACTGCAGGAACACTCAATATTGTCTTAAAGCTTGGCGAAACAGCAAGAAAAGACCCCCTTTCCATTTAGGATTCCGACAAAACATCGAAAAAGAGAGATTATGAAAAATATTCTATTGATTATGATTCTAACCTTAGGTTTGGTTGATACTCAATTTGCTCATGAGGCCGCAGAGAAAAACTCAAAGATTGAATGGACCAATGTAATTTTGAAAAATTATGCAACTTTCCGAAGTCTCAAGGATCTTGATTGGGGTTCGTCCTTTTTAATTTACTATCACCAGGATATTATAGCATGTACGGCGCGCGAATTCACCCGAACCTATTTTTCACCGGGACAGATGATTTCAATTAAAGATTTAGATAAAGAATTGATAGGTTGGAAAATGTATTTGCCAGATGAGCCAACAAAGTTCATCTTAATGGATTCATTGGTTTTAAGAGGTCGCATAGAGAAGAGATTCTCAATTCTAAACTTATCAAAACCATTTTTAACCTTTGCATTGAAGAATATTCATCGACGAATGATCCCCTTAGAGCCTGATGTGAGCAGGATCAGGAATAAGGATACAGTATTTATGGTCGGTTATGACAATAAAAATAAATTAAAGATTGTACAGGGGATAGTAGAAACGGCTTTGAAAGAGAAATATTCAGACAATGAAATAAGGATTCAGACCCCTGAATATCTGAATTTTGCAGATTTCGTAGGTTCACCGGTTGTAGACAAGAATGGAAAGGTCGTTGGTGTGTTCAACAGGGCATACCGGTTGAAAATAGATCATAAAGGAAGGATCATTAACGAAAGCAAGGTGGTCGATGATTTCCATTTTGACTATTTTGTTCAGGCCACTTCAATGAGATCGATATTAGGAAAGGATTATATTAAAGAATCAGGAGGCACCAGGATACAATCACTATAATAATGCTTTTACAACCGTTTTTGATTATAACAGAAGACATTTAGCGCTTAATTCATTATCTTTAAATTAAAATCTGAAACAATGGAAAAAGTAATTGCTTTTGGAATTTTAAGCCTCCCGATTATTGCCATTTCGTGGCGAACACTGACAAAGCTGAAAAGCCACGGCTTTTATCGTTTCTTTAGCTGGGAATGTATCCTCTGGCTGCTTATTTCCAATCTGAAATATTGGTTTTTCGATCCTTTTTGCATCCGGCAGCTAATATCGTGGGTTTTGCTCTTTGCCTCCCTTTACCTGGTTGCAGCGGGAGTAATCCTGTTAAAAAAACAGGGGAAACCAATTGCGGCGCGGGATGAAAAAGGGCTTTATCCGTTTGAGAAAACATCCGAACTGATCGAAACCGGAATTTTTAATTACATCAGACATCCGCTTTATGCTTCCCTTCTCTTCCTAACCTGGGGAATTTTACTTAAGCAAATCACCGTTTCTTTATTTCTAATTTCGTTAATATCCACCATATTTCTCTTCCTAACAGCAGTATTCGACGAAAAAGAGTGTCTGAAATATTTTGGTGAAAAGTATAAAGAGTATATGAGGCAGACGAAAAGGTTTATCCCCTTTATATTCTAAGGATGCACCTTAATTGGATTTGGGATCTTCCGGAAAATTCAGCCAGGACTCATAATGTCCACCGGCACTTTTGACACTTTCGGTCCAGAAATTCCGGTCACTTTTCATCACCATTTTAGTATCGGCTTCGGCAACAAGCCATGAGTTCGCGGAGATTTCATTTTCAAGTTGACCAGAGCTCCAGCCTGAATATCCAATAAAAAACTTCACCTGGCCGGGTCCTGCATCGCCCTCTGCAATAGTCCGTTTCAATGCTTCGAAATCGCCACCCCAAAACAATTCATCCTTGATTTGTATACTGCCTTTAATTTGGTCGCCAAGCGTATGTATATAAAAGAGGCTGTCTCTGCCTACGGGTCCACCTATAAACAACTCAGGAGCATAACCAGTCGGCAGAATGAACAATTCATTGATTTTAGTTTCAAATGGCTTGTTCAAAATAAAACCTATCGCACCATTTGCTGAATGTTCAACCAGCAAAACGGCCGAACGACTAAAGAAGTTTCCACCAAGCAAGGGCTCAGAGATAATTATTCTCCCCTTTTTCGGAGAAAGCTTTCGCTGTATCTTAAAAAAATCGAAATCGATTTTCATTTGATAATAATTTGTCTTTTAATGGCCAAATGGAATAGCCATGATTGATAATGATTATCATTTTCGGTTGGCGATTTTCCAATCATGGCTATATCATTCCAATAAATTGATTTTAAATTACTTCTTTTCAATAATGACGAAAATATCTTCATTCTTTTTCTTCATCAGGAACTGTTCTCTTGCAAATTTCTCGAGATTTTTTGAGCTGGTTTGAAGCTCTTTTAAACGTTCACTGTCGGCAAGAATCTTCTCCTTATAGTAATTACTTTCAATTTTATATTTTTTCAGTTTATTCAAATTCTGACGCAGGAAAAGGATATTATGATCATCCAGAAAGATCATCCAAACACTGAAAATCAGAAATGCAAACAAGTATTTGTTTCTGATTGTCTTGAAAATTGCTTTGAGGATAATCGGTTTCATCGAAAAATTAACTATAGTAAAAATAACTGTCTGATGCTTAATATCCTGCGCTAATGATCTGCAAAAAGCTGTTCCCATTACAAATTAACGGAATCCTCTTCAGAATAAAAAACAGTTTTGGCAGAAAGTTCTCCTGACTGGCAGAAATGGCTGGACTTGGAAATATTGATATTTCTGAATGGAATTGCTTTTAGCAGCTGGCGGCTAGCAATATCACCCTAATTCCTAACTGAAATTATTAACTGACGGCTGGCCATTAAGCTTTAAATGGAAATGTGCATTTCGGTTAGAAAAGGATTATTTGACAGAGATACACAAGCCAGTTGCCAGTCGCAAACAGCCAGATACCTGCAAATAACAATCAACAATTCTCCTCCCCAAATGCAAATTCAAACCTGAAAGATACTCAGTCGTTATCAGGAAGAAAATTTGGATACATAAAATTGGTGGCAGGAACAAAGGTCTCTTTAATGGTACGGATTGAAACCCATCGAAGCATATTAAATACTGATCCTGCCTTGTCATTGGTTCCGGATCCTCTGGCTCCGCCAAACGGTTGCTGGCCAACCACCGCTCCGGTAGGTTTATCATTAATGTAAAAATTGCCGGCCGCATTGCTCAACCGTTTGGTCATATGTTCGATCGCATAGCGGTTTTGGGAAAATATGGCACCAGTCAGGGCATAAGCAGATGTGGTATCCACCAGGGTCAAGGTCTCCTCCAATTTTGCATCATCATAAACAAAAATGGTAACAACCGGTCCGAAGAGCTCTTCTCTCATGGTGATATAGTCCCCTTTTTTTGCCAGGATCACGGTTGGCTGAATAAAATATCCTTTTGATTTGTCGCAATTTCCACCATAGATCACTTCAGCATCCTGATCATCGCGGGCCCGGTCAATAAATCCTTTTAATTTATCAAACGAGGCTTCGTCAATTACCGCATTAATAAAATTGGTGAAATCTTCAGGTGGTCCCATTTTCATCCGCTGCAACTGTGCAACAGCCTCTTTCCAGGTTTTCTCCCAGATGGATGCCGGCACGTAAACCCTTGAAGCGGCAGAGCATTTCTGCCCCTGATATTCAAAAGAGCCACGAACAATGGCAGTGGCAAGCGCTTTAGTATCGGAGGTAGGGTCGGCAAAAATAAAATCCTTTCCTCCCGTTTCTCCAACAATGCGGGGATAAGACTTAAACTTAAAAATATTCTCCCCGATTGTCTTCCAGATATCCTGAAAAACACCTGTAGATCCTGTAAAGTGGATACCTGCAAAATCGGGATGACTGAATATTATTTTACCTGCAGCAGGACCGGATACATAAACAAGATTGATCACTCCATCGGGAAGTCCAGCTTCTTTTAAGATTTCCATAATAACTGCAGCCGAATAAACCGCTGTTTTTGAGGGCTTCCATACGCAAACATTACCCATCATCACAGGGGCCACAGGCAGATTGCCTGCAATTGATGTGAAATTAAAGGGGGTCAATGCGAATATAAATCCCTCGAGCGGACGGAATTCATTGTAATTCCACATTCCCGGATTCGACTCAGGTTGCATTTCATAGATTTGCGTCATGCACCTGACCCCGTACCGGTAAAAATCTGCCAATTCGCAAGCCGCGTCTATTTCCGACTGGTAGGCATTTTTTGATTGCCCCAGCATGGTTGCTGCATTAATTTTTGCACGGTAAGGTCCGGCAAGCAAATCGGCTGCTTTTAAAAAGATTGCAGCCCGGTGTTGCCAGCCTAATTCGGCCCATGCTGTGCGGGCTTCCAGCGCCGCATCGATTGCCTGAGCAACATGCGATTCATCCCCCTGAAAGTAATATCCGAGCAGGTGGTTCAGATCGTGTGGCGGACGCATTTCGATTTTAGAGGCACTTTTCACCTCTTTGCCCCCAATATACATGGGCAGTTCAACAACTTTAGAGCGCATCACGGCGATCATAGCTTTAAGTTCTTTACGCTCAGGAGTACCTGGGCTATAGCTCTTTACTGGCTCGTTTTTAGCAACCGGCACATTGAAAAATCCTTTGGTCATGGCATTCCTGTTTTAATTGATTCAGAAAATAATTTCCGATCCATATTATTTTGATGACAAAATTATCTCATCGTTAAGACAAATTTGCTAATAAATATCATCTTTTATTATTGATCTTAAGGATCATATTTTGAAAGAATATGTAAGAAAAGTTAATAAAGGGTCGTCAGCTTTAAACCTTTTTATAAACTGGAAATCAAATGAGAAAATTCAGTGAATAACAAAATGAAAAATATTATTTTATCAATGGCCATTGTTACAGTAATCAGCCTCTTATTCATGAAAGAAGCAGAATCTCAGGGACATGTGCGAACCGGAGCCCAGATTCCGGCAGTAAAAGATGGCAAAATTACCGGAGTTATTATCGATGGAGCCAGCAACCAGGCTGTTCCCTATGCCAGTGTTGCCGTATACAATTCAAAAGATTCAACTTTATTGACCGGTGTTCTGAGCCAGGATAACGGAACTTTTTCGCTTGAAAAACTACCCTACGGGAAGTTTTATATCATGGTTACTTTTGTGGGATATAAAAAACACAGAGTCAATGATATATTACTTACCGCGACAAGAAAGAGCGTGGCACTGGGGCAGATAAAGGTAATTACATCAACCACTAACCTTAAACAGGTGGAGATTATCGCAAATGCACCCCCTGTAACCTACCAGATTGATAAAAAAGTGGTCAACATTGCTCAAAACATCACCGCAGCTGGAGCTACACTGGCCGAGGCACTTCAAAATGCCCCATCCGTTCAAACAGATGTGGAGGGTAATATTACCCTTCGCGGGAGCTCAAGTTATACCGTTCTTATCGACGGACGACCATCACCCGTCGATGGAAGTGAAGCCTTGCAGCAAATACCGGCCAATCTGGTCCAGAATGTGGAACTCATAACCAACCCTTCGGCAAAATATGACGCTGAAGGAAGTGCCGGGATTATCAATATTATCATGAAGAAACAAAAAATAGAGGGTTCAAGCGGAATGGTTAATCTTACTGCTGGCACCCAAAATAAATACAGTGGTAATATAAATCTAAGCTATAAGCTATCGAAATTAAGTTTTACATTGGGGGGCGATTTCTCCGATAATCAATCCGTATTTAAAAGCAATTCAACTGTTTCCGATGCACTTGGTCAACTGGGGACGAAAACCCAGTTAATCACCGGATCAGGGAATCTGCGCCGGGTTGGAAACGTGGTTCATGCTTCAGTTGAATATGCCATCAATGACAACAATTCCTTAACATTGACGGGCAGTGTTGGAAAGCGGGAATTTATCCGCTCTACGAGCTCAGAGTTTCACGATACCTATAATTTTCCTTCAATTACAAATATCTATTATACCAACAAGTCACATCCTGATAATGAACGGGATTATAAGAGCATCAATCTGGACTATGAGCACAAATTTGACAATAAAGGACAGAAACTTACAGCCGCCGCCTATTATACAAGAGGACCAGGCAACAGTATAAGTACCTTGCAGGTAGATACAACCGATGGAAACTGGCAAAAAACAAATGGATCACTGACCCAGCTTTCTGCTCAAACCAGTAACCAAACCGATTTCCGCACCAAAGTTGATTACGAATTACCTGTAGGCGAAAAAGGGAAGTTCAGCACCGGTTATCAGGGGAGTTACCTGACTATCAATGGAGATTATCACCTGAAAAATTATGACTATTCAAGTAATGTCTGGGCCGAAGACGGCTCCCAAAGAGATCTGGTAAACTTTAAAGATCAGATACAGGCCGGGTATTTCACCTATTTGAATACAATGCCTCTTTTCGATTACCAGCTTGGTTTGCGATCTGAGTATGAAAACAGATACCTCGACCAGGAAACACAAAATAAGAAAAACAAGGTAAACCGTATCGATTTCTTTCCAACCATCCATTTGACCAGACAATTGCCATGGAAGCTCCAATTGCAGGCGAGCTATACGCGCCGAATCGACCGGCCGAGACAAAGGAATCTCAATCCTTTTATTATGTATCTCGACCCACATACTATTCAGCAGGGAAACCCGGGATTACTTCCTGAATTTGCAAATTCCTATGAGTTAAACCTTCAGAAACAAATGACTGATGCTTCGTACATCTCAGTTGCGGGATTCTTAAGGGAGACCACCGGATTGATGCAGCAAATCAGTATTTTTGATCCAACCACGCAAATCACTACCAGTACTTTTGCAAACATTGACCACGACCGTTCGATGGGTACTGAAATTATGTTGAACCTCCAAATTTTTAAATGGTTCAATCTGAATTCCTCATGTAGTATTTTCAATTATCATATGTTTGGAACCCCTGTTCCCTCAGTTGCCAGCAGTAACAATACCTGGAATTTACATGTCAATCCGACTTTCCACTTAACCCCTTTGACAACGCTTCAGGCGACTTACATGTATAATGCACCAACCATAACAGCGCAAGGTTCGCGATCGGGTTTTTATACCTCCACCATTGCCATCAAGCAATCGATGTTAAACCGTAAAGCGAGCCTGACTTTACAGATGAGGAATCTGATCGGAAATACAATAATGTCCAGTACGACACAAAGCCCTCATCAGTATAAATACAGCAACATACAACGTGAATCGCAGGTTTTTATGCTTACTTTTAGTTACCGCATTAATAATTACAGGGCAAAACAAAGTAACCGGCAAAATCAGGATGACATGAATGGAGGGGGTAAAGAGCAGGATATGGACGAATAATAGATTTGATAAATATTGCTCTTAATCTGAAAGCTGAGAAGGGAATTGCAGAGCTCAAAAAAGACCTGGAAGAAATTAAAAGTATGCTCAGGCAATACCTGCCTAAGGATTAGTTTCAGATTGGAGGGTATTGTAATTTACTGATCGCTTACTTAACCACTTTCCAGACTGCAAAACATTTAAATAATAGCGAACTAATTGGAAATAGATTTTCGAATTGGTGGCCAGGCTACGTACAAAAAAAACCAGTATTCCCAGTAACGCTGGTAGAAATCCTAAAATTAAATTGTTAATAATCAGGAAAATATGCATATAACCCGCCTTAGCGCCTGATTCATGCTTCGAAATATAGACATGGCGGGAGATCTCAACTTCGGTTTTTGTCAGAGCGGTAATTTGCCGGTTAATCCGGGAAGCACCTCCGTGATTATGTTCGATGCTGACATTCTTAAGCAGCACAATTTCACCCTTGTTTAGGGTGGCCCTGCGACAAAGGTCGACATCTTCGAAATACATCCAGAAATCATCATCCCAACCTCCCAGTTTCTGAAAACTCTCCCGGCTGATCATGACCACTGAACCCGATATCCAGTCAGGATTGATGTACTCATCAGTCTGGTGAAATCTTCCTTTTTTTTGTCTGGAGACTAATTTAGCGGATGCCCGAAGCCATCCGGTTAAATTGGATGGGGCTGGAAATTCACCGAAAGGGTGTTCCTCCGCACCGGTTTCCCGGAACTGACGACACGAAATGACCGAAAAAAGACTCCTGCTCCGGGTCTCCGAAAGCAAACCGAAAAGAGCATCGGCCGAAACAATCGTATCAGGATTTAAGAATAGCAAATAAGATCCCTGGGTGCTTTCTGCCCCCAGGTTACATCCGTTAGAGAACCCCAGATTGCCCGCGTTTAAAATAAACGAAAATCTGGGGTACCTCCGACGGAAAACATCAAACACTCCATCGTCGGAATGGTTATCAATGATCGTCGCCTCATAAGTAAAACGAGGATCTTCAATTGAATCAAGGGAATCCAGACAATGAGCAAGTCTTTTCCATCCCCTGTAATTCACGATTATGACTGATATATCCGGCAATTGAAGTTGTATTAAGCAACAAAGTTGTCAATTCATTTATTTTTTCTTCATCCATAAACTTTCCATCGACTCCAACGTTTTCCCCTTCGTTTCAGGGACCATTTTCCATACGAAGATCGCCGAGAGAATTCCCATAATTCCGTAAATCCAGTAAGAAAAACCGTGATTAAACTGATTGGTCAGCCACACGTTATCGTTCATCATTGGGAAGGTCAGCGAAACTATCCAGTTGGCAATCCATTGTGCCGCAACGGCAATTGACATGGCCGCCCGGATAGAATTAGGAAATATCTCGGACAGAAGTACCCAGCAAACCGGTCCCCAGCTCATGGCGAACGCAGCGGTGTATAACAGCATAAAGGCTAATGCTGCATATCCTTGGATTGGTGTAAGAACACCTCCGGTTTGTCCGAGAAAAAAAGTAAGCCCCAGAGCCAGCATGCTCACCGCCATCCCAAGAGATCCAATGATCATCAGTGGTTTACGACCGAATTTGTCAACCGTCAGAATGGCAACTACAGTAAAGGCAAGGTTAACGATTCCGACAATAATTGTCTGAAGTAGTGAGCTGTCTGTTGAAGCACCCATGTTACGGAAGATATTTCCGGCATAATAAAGGACGACGTTGATGCCAACAAACTGTTGAAAAACAGAAAGCATGATCCCAACGAAAATGATTAAAAATCCATACGATAACCATGGTGCATTGGCTTCGTGAAGAGTCCCCTTGATCTCTTCAAGGATAATGGCTGCCTGATCATTCCCGGCAATCTTCTTAAGCACCTTGAGCGCTTTATCCTCCTCACCATTCAGGACCAGGAAACGGGGTGTTTCAGGAACAAAAAAGAGAAGGATGATAAAAATACCGGCAGGTATTGCTCCGGAAAGAAACATCAGACGCCATCCTTCGGTGATCAACCACTGCTCATTTCCCTGTTTGGCAATAAAATAGTTGACAAAATAAATAACCAGCATCCCGAAGATAATTGCAAACTGATTAAATGACACCAATTTACCACGAATCTTAGCAGGAGCTATTTCGGCAATATACATGGGCGAAATCATCGATGCCAATCCTACGCCGATACCACCAACAATCCGGTAAACGACAAAGGAGTATACATCGAGTGTGCCGAACACATTAAAAGTTTCGGGTCTCCAC